>OGOX01001109.1_pt1 | contig 18341 bp, 18 predicted proteins | sample 1552761 | NCBI WGS metagenome assembly OGOX01 (sample SAMEA2580212, study PRJEB22360) | human gut metagenome | biome: human gut; feature: human-associated habitat; material: faeces | place: Denmark | collected 2008/2010
CCGTCCTCCATTCTGACCAGCTTCAGATAGCCGCCCTCCACGTCCTGCACGCAGCGCATGAGCCAGATGACGTGATAGCCCGCCTTCTGGAAAAACTCGCAGACATCAAAAAAATGCGCTTTCATCAGAAGTCCGTCCTGCAGCATGACGACGAACTGGTTGATCTGGATATAGGCGATGCGCGTCTGTCCGTCCACGGTGATGGGGACGCTCCGGTTCTCCTCCGGCACCAGCGACTGCCAGCGCTCGCGCCAATGCTGCTGATCGTCGGCCTTTTCCTGCCGCTTTTTCTTTAGAAAATCAAAAAGCATAGCCTGTCCCTCCGGCTGTGTGCGCACCGTTCGTCTGTGACTGCATAACAAATAAATTTTACCTGTCCGGGAAACCCTTGTCAAGAGAATCCTGCATTGACGAAGCTGCCGGAAACGATTAAAATAGAAAATCATTGAACAAAGCACCTTGGGAGGGCTTTTCATGGACGCCGATCTGCGCGTAAACGCGCTTTATCTTTCCTCACGCCTGCGATCACGGCTTGCGGACGCCGCCCGGCACAGCGCGAAGAGCTTGGATTCCAAATCGTCGTAATCCGCAAAGCGGTCGTCCCCGCGGGTCGAGTTGAGAATCCAGTTTCCGATGTAAACCATATCCAGAAGACGGCGGAACTCTTTTTTCGATAGATCGATCTGCATACCAAAAGCCTCCTCTGCGATGTTACTCTATTATATACACTTTGGTCTTCATTTTCCACTGTAAAAATATGTAGCAGCCGAAAATCATTGCAACTCAAGAACTTTTTATTTCAAATGTATGATATGCACGAAGTTCTGATAATCTGAAGCAAAACGCGGCTGCTGTCGTCCCTCATCTGTCTGCTCCGCTTCGCTCCGCAGCCAGCTTCCCCGGAGGGGAAGCCGTTGGGCGCTCCCGCGCCAGTGCATCGTGGACAGGTACATATCACGCTTACTCCGTCTCCCACCCGGCGGTGAGTTCACCGCCGGTGCCTTCGGCGTACAGAAGGCGGAGCGGCAGATCACCAGATAGGAGGCACTGTCTATGAGAGTTAAGCTGCTGAAATTGGAGCTGCAGGACGGCTCCAAGGTGAAAGCGACGGCGGATATCCAGCTGGGCAGCCTTTTGGTGATCCGGGGCGTTAAGCTCGTGAGAGTTGACAGCGGCCGCCTGGTGGTTTATATGCCATCCTACCCGGAGGGGAAAAAGTATTTTGCCGCCGTTGAGATCAAGGACCTGAATGTTTTGGCGGAGATAGAGACCCTGCTCCTTGGGGCCTACCCCAAGCTGGCACAGGGCAACAGAAAAGAGAAAAGCAAGTAACCAAAAGTGCAGATGCCCGAAACCCATTGCTCGATCAAGGCTTTCGGGCAAGCTGCTGTTTCAGAAAAGGAGAAATAACTATGGATATGACTCAACCCAAAGCTCTGTTCGACCTGCTATACAGTGTAATTATCGGAATTATCGGCATGGCCGGTGTTTTGTACGGCGGCTACTCCATTTGGGATGGCTTTACCAACGACCAGCCGGAAAGCAAGAAAAAGGGGATAACGATCATACTGGTTACGGTTTTCGTAATTATCTTCCTCTTTGCAGCCAAGAACTTGATCCTGGGGATGGTGGGGATCGAATGAAGCGATCAGCTGTGAGATCCGTTTTGGCCGTTCTTGTGGCCATACTGCTCCTTTGCAGCATGGCCCTTGCCGTTGGGGGAGGGGTTGCCGGGGCCGGCGCCGCAGCAGCCGGCAGCATTACCGGGCAGACGGCTGCACCTTCGAAGCCGCAGCCTGCCGAGACCAACCAACCATCGGCGACGGTGGTGGAAAGCCCAACGGAAGCAGGAAGCGAAGATGCTTCGGATGACGGGGAAACCTCGAACGGGGGGATATTTGCCAGAATAGCGGAATTCTTCCGGACTTTGCTGGAGCCGAGAAAGGACTCCGGCGAGATGGTGGAGAAAACCTTCGGCGAGATACGAGATGCGATCAATTTCGGCTTCAACACCGTGGAGAACACCTTGCGGGATAGCGGTAATTTCCCGTTTATTGACGGCTCTGCGGTAGTAGGCGCTATTGCCAATGTGATGCTGCCGATTGGCCTTCTGGTGTTCCTTATCTGCTGGAGCCTGCAGGTTATGCGCTCCGGGCTGGAGCTGGAATTATATGAAGTGAAGCATTTCATCAAGATGGGAATGGAGTTCATTGCCGGATTGCTGCTGGTCACGATTGCCCCGCAGATCTGCAAATTGATCACAGCGATCAGCGATAACATGGCGTCAAGCCTGTTGGATACGGTCAGCATCCATTACGCCGATATAGCAGAGACGCTGCCCAGCACAGATATCGGAGACTTTGCCTCCAAGATCCCGATCATCGGCGTATTGGTGCAATGGATCAATTTCCTTTGGTCACTGCCCAGCATTTTTATGTATAACATGATCGTGATGATTACCGCGGGGATCATGCTGTTTTCGCTGGGGATCCGGATTATTAAGCTGACGATCTATCAAGGCTTTGCACCGTTGTTCATTGCCGCCGGGGCCAACCAGGATACCAAGCGGTTCTGCATCAACTTCCTCGCCAGCTACATCCTGCTTTCCCTGCAGCTTGTGGTTATGACGGTGGTATATGCCATGTTCCGCACTTCCTTTGCGGCATACCTGGCGAGCGCCGCCAGCATAACATCATTCAGCTGGAAGGGCTTCTTCACCGGCGGTATCTTTATGATCATCTATGCCGTCATCATGGTGAAGTCTGACCGGCTGTTTGACAAGGTGCTGCATTAAGGAGGGGGGAAGCTATGAAAGTAACACTACCGAAGGACATCAACAAAACACAGAGGAAGGTAAGCCTTCGCAGCTGGATCACGCTCCTCATCGGGGCAGCGGCACTGCTGGGGCTTTTCTTTTTGCTCCGGCTGCCGGGGCTGCCGCCGGTCCCCTGCCTGCTTACCTGCTGCGTGCTGGCTGTACCGGTGATCCTGCTGGCATTTGGGACATTGTCCGGGCTGGAGCTTACCGTGATCGTCGGGCGCCTGTGGCGGGATCTGATTTATAACGCCAACCGGCGGCCGTTCCAAAGGAGGGATTAACGCTTGCTGCCAAAAAAGAAAAAACCGACCGTGACGGTCGTGGAGAACAAAGAAAAAGGGAACAAGAAGAAAACCCGGCGAGTTGTGCGTAATACCGCCCAGGATACCATTCCGTATCTGGAGCAGTACGAAAACGGGCTGTACTTAATCGACCGGGAGAAGGGGCTGGGGCGCTATGCGTTCATCTGGCACCTCGGCAACACCGACTATCGGCTGCTGAAGGATACCGAAAAGCAGAAGCGGCTGGACGCTTATAGTGCCGTATTTAATACATTGCCGCCGGATATCCACTATGAGGAGACATACATTAACCTGCCGGTTGATGAAAGGACCATCCGGGACGCGATTCTTCCGCCGCAGGACGAAGAGGGTATGACCGAGTTTGAAAAGGCATGGCGCAAAAACCAAGCCGGCTTTGCGGATCGGTTTGCTATGCAAATGACCCGCACCGAGATCTATCTGACGCTGTCGTACCGGGTGCGTGCCAAGCTGGATAATGCGCTGGCGATCCTGCTGGCCGCCGGTGAACGGATTCAGGCATACCTCTCCGAGCTGGGGGTGACGATGGAGCCGGTTTCCGTCAAGCAATCATTGTGGCTGCTTCATGCCATCTACAACCCCTATGAGGAGGACACCTTTATCCTTCCGCCGGACATCTACCGCAAGGGAACAAAAATCCGTGACTACATTGCCCCCAGTGCGTTTCACTTCAAGCCCAACCACACCGAGCTGGGCGGTTACTTTAACCGGGTGCTGTTTGTGAATGGCTACTCCAACTCTCTCGATGACGAGTTTATTTCCTCACTGATGGACAACCGCTTTAAGGTCACCGTGGCCAAGCATGTTGACCATGTGGATAAGGAAATCGCTTTTCAGCAGATCAACGCCCGGATGCGGGCCCTGGAAAGCGACCGTCAGACCCGCAACCAGCGCAATGCCCGCAACGGCACCAACTATATTCCGTTCTTTCTGCAATCCCAGATCGATGCCTGCCGCGGTATGATGAAGGATCTGCAGGAGGCGGAGGAGCTGTTCCGTGTGGGGCTGTATATCAGCATTTCGGCACACAGCATGGAGGAGCTGGAGGACATCACCAAGGTCATTATCGGTGCCTGCCGGCAGCATCTGGTCAGCGTGAAGCGTGCTACAATGCGGCAGGAGGAGGGCTTGGCATCCATCCTCCCGCTGGGGCAGGATCGGCTGCAGCTGGCACCCTACATGATGACCAGCGGCCTTTCGATGCTGCTGCCGTTTACCTATGCGTCTGTCAGTCAGCCACATGGACTGTATTACGGGAAAAACACCTTGTCCGGTGCACCGCTTATCCTCGACCGTAAGGAGGCCAAGAACGGTAACAGCTTTATTATCGCGAAGCCCGGCGCAGGGAAGTCAATGCACGCAAAAATAGAGATCAATAATGTGCTGTTCTCCACCCACCTGGATCAGGTCATCGCGATCGATCCGGAACGGGAGTTTGTGGAGCTGTGCAGGGCACACGGCGGTACTGTGATCCGGCTGGCACCGGGCACCGAGAGCCATATCAACCCCCTTGATGCGGGACGGGATAACGGCAGGAACGAGGACTTCCTGCTGACCAAGGCGGATATGCTGCAGTCGCTGCTTGCGGTATTTAAGGGCAGCCGGCTGACCGCTGCCGAAAAGTCGCTGGTGGACCGCACCCTGCGGGAGGTTTATAAGCCCTATGTTTCCGGCGGATACCGGTCGGAGGATATGCCTACCCTCCGGGAGTTCTACAATATCATCAAAGAGAACGATCAGCCGGAGGCCAAGGACCTGGCACTGACGCTGGAGATGTATGTGTTCGGTACGGTGGACCTCTTTGCACACCCCACCAATGTGGATATGCGCAATCGCTTCATTGTGTTTGATGTGCGGGATCTCGGCGCCAACCTTAAAAAAGCCGGGATGCTGATAGCATTGGATTATATCCAAAACCAGCTGATTGCCAACAAGGAGGCAGGCATCAATACATGGCTTTATGCTGACGAATTTCACCTGTTTTACAGTGATAACGAGGACGAAAACAGTGCCGGTATCTTTTTTGAGCGTGTCTTTGCCCGCTGCCGGAAATACGGCGGCCTGGCGACCGGCATCACACAGAATGTCACCAATGTTATGGCGTCCCAGTCGGCACTGTCCATGCTGCAGAACTGTCAGTTTGTTGTGCTGCTCGACCAGGCGGGGGAGAACCTGCGGCAGCTCATTAGTCTGTATGATCTTTCCGATCAGCAGGCAGCACAGATCACCAAGGCAAAGAAAGGCGAGGGCCTTTTGATCTACAATGATCTCCCCATTCCATTCAGCAACATCTACCCCAGGGATAACATCGTCTATGACGCGTTGACAACTGATTTCAGGGATAACCAAGCACAGCTCCAAAAACGCCGTGAGAGCGCAAATTTGACGGCTGTGGAGCGTTTTAAGGACGACAATCAATAGCCGATAGAACCGCATGTTTTCGTGCGGTTCTTTTTATTTTCAGGAGGAACACCAATGGAAATCTGCCGTGTTGTTAAAACCAAGGACTATACCGTGATGAGCAATTATCATCTTCGTGACCGCCGCCTGTCAGCCAAGGAGATGGGACTGCTGTCCTTTGTGCTTTCGCTGCCGGACGACTGGGACTTTACGATCCGGGGCCTGATCGGTCTGATGAGGGACGGGAAGGACAGCATCTACGGCGCCCTTCGTAATCTGGAGGCGTTTGGCTATGTCCGGCGCAGGCAGCGCCGCAATGCCAAGGGGCAGCTTTCCCGTGTGGAGTATTCCTTCTTCGAGCAGCCGCAGACTGCCCCGCAGCCGCCGGAAAAGCTCGAAATTCCGGCTTTTGTACCGCATACGGAAAATCCGGAAGCGGTGCCGGAGAAAGCGGCGCCGGAGGCTGATAATGCACCGCATACGGAAAACCCGGAAGCGGTGGACTCACCGCATACGGAAAATCCGCATGCGGGAAACCCGTCGCAAAGAAATACTAAATTAACTAATAATATTCTCTCTTATAGTAGTAATCTATCTATCCTGGTTTCTACCACTAACCCAGCCGGCATCACTGACGGACAGACGGATGATGTCATAACGGACAGGGAAGAAGAAAAGCCGGTCAGCTTCGCCCAAGCGGTTCGCTGGGTGAAGGAGCATTCCGATGATGTGGGACGGCAGCACTTTGAGCAGGGGACTGACGGCGACCGGGAGTATCTTGCATACCGCGGCACCGTTGAGGCTTTGGCCGGGCTGCTGATCTCCCGACAACCATGGGAGGTAAACGGCATTCCGGTGACGGCAGACGAGGTTTGGCAAAAGGCGCAGGAGGTAATCCGTACAGACGATACGCTGTATTTCCTGCTGCGGGATACCGCGGAGCGCTTTGCCAAAGCAATCGCGGAGATCGAAGTGAAAAGCCGGCAGGGCTATCTGCGGAGCTGCCTGTGGAACAACCTGCAGCTATGGGTACTGGAATATTATTCTGCGATCTGAATCGAAAGGAGCAAAAACAACATGAAAACAATAGCGATGCTGAACGCCAAGGGAGGAGTCGGCAAAACCACCTCCGCACTCTGTTTTGCGGATATTCTGGCAAGGGATTATGGCAAGCGGGTACTGGTTATAGATCTCGACGCCCAACGCAACACCGGCAGCCAGCTGGGAGCCGGCGGCTGCGAGATCGGGGTGGATACCCTGCTGCTGGATAAGGACGCAGATATTCGGGAGCTGATCCGGCACACACCGTTTGAGCGCATTGATGTGCTGCCCTGCACGACCCGGCTGGAGGAAGCCAACCTCAAGGTACTGCTGGACACCTCCTCGGTGCAGCAGTTCCGGCTCAAGCGGCATCTCCGCAGGGTCAGCGGCGATTATGACTACTGCATCTTGGACTGCCCCACGGCGATCAAGAATATCAGCACCATCAACGGACTTGCCTTTACCGACGATGTTCTGGTGCCGCTGACCGCCGATGATTACTCGCTGCAGGGCCTGACCGACATTGTGGCGGTCATCAACGATGTCAAGGAGTATAACGACGAGATCGATCTGCGGGGCTGCTTCATCACCCAGTGGGAGAATAACAACTGCCACAAGGCGGTAGCCACCCAGCTTGCCGATGCACTTGGTAATCGGGCTTATAAGACCCACATCCGTAAGGCAGTAAAAGTCAAGGAGGCGACCTTCACGCCCGGCAGCCTGATCGATTTCGCCCGAAACTGCACGGCAGTACAGGACTACCGTGCGCTGGTCAAGGAATACCTGGAGGAGGACTAAACAATGGTTTCACTGAACGGATCCGGCATCAACGGAATTCTGAATACTGCCTCCGGCAGCAAAATGAAGATCACATCGGTGCCGATTGAGGACATCGTCCGCAACGAACAGAACGAATACAGCATTGAAGGGATCGACAGTCTGGCAGCATCGATCCATGATGTCGGACTGCGTCAGCCCATCGAGGTCAAGCGGCTGCCGGACGGGACTTACCAGCTCATCGGCGGCGAACGCCGGCTGACTGCGATGAAAAAACTGCTGGAGGAAGGGGACACCCGTTGGCAGATGGTGCCCTGCGTGGTCAGTAACCCTCCGGAGCTTGATCTCCCCATCAGCGACGAGCTCAAGGAGCTTTATGCGCTGACAACGACGAACGCCGAGCAGCGCAGCAAAACAGACCACGACAAGATGCTGGATATCCAGGCCATGCGCAGGATTTACACAGCCCTTAAAGATGCCGGATATCCCTTGGCCGAGTATCAGCGGTCCTTCATTGCGACAAACCTCAACATGTCTGAAAGCCAGGTGCAGCGTCTGGAATACCTTGACGGACACCTGAATGATGGCTTTAAGCAGCTGATGGCTGCAGAGAAGCTGCCCAGCACGGTTGCAACAATGATATCCAAGCTGCCGGAGGAGGATCAGGCGGCGCTGCTGCAGCGGCAGAGGGAGGACCCCGCAGCGTTCAACACCGGCACGGTGATGACTTATCTTCGAGAGAAGAGCAAGGCAGCTGAAGAACAGGCAGCAACAGATGACACCGGCGCTGAACTGACCGTAGGAAAGGACTTTATTGCGGAGATCCGGCAGCAGGTGCGGGATATTGATTTCCTGCTGTCCAAGGGGGATCGTCGGATCCAAAAAGCGCGCAGCGCCAAGCTGCTGCGTCTTCAAAAGCAGGTCCGGGAAAAACTGGAGGACATGTTTGAGGTGATCGATCTGGGGGTGAAAAAATGAAACTGCTCATTGCAGAAAAACCCTCCGTAGCGCAGGAAATAGCTGCGGTAGTCGGCGCCGACAAAAGGCATAGCGGCTACCTGGAGGGCAACGGGTGGCTGGTCAGCTGGTGTTATGGCCACTTGGTCGAGCTGGCGGACCCGTCTGCCTACGACCCTGCCCTCTGTAAATGGGAATTGGATGCGCTGCCCATCCTGCCGGAGCAGTTTCGAACGGTTGTCGGCCAAAGTACAAAAAACCAGTTTGAACGGATAAAGGGGCTGATGGCGCGGACCGATGTAACAGAGCTGGTGGAAGCGACCGATGCCGGGAGGGAGGGCGAGCTGATCTTCCGGCTGGTGTATGACAAGGCCGGCTGCAAAAAGCCTTTTTCCCGGCTCTGGTTGTCCTCCCTGGAGCAGTCAGCGATCCGGAGAGCGCTGGAGGCGAGGAAGCCCGGAAAGGACTATGATCTTCTGTATGAAGCGGCAAGATGCCGCCAACAGGCCGATTGGATGGTCGGAATGAACCTGACCCGTCTGTACTCCAAGGTCTATGACCGGCGGCTGCCGGTGGGCAGGGTGCAGACACCAACGGTAGCACTGGTGGTACAGCGGGATCGGGAAATAGCAAACTTCCAGCCGGTCAAGTACTATGTTGTCACTGCCGACTTTGGAGGCTTTTCCGGGTCGGCTAAAGTTCCCACCGAACGACAGGCCGAGGAATTGATGGAGCGCTGCCGGGGCGCCGATGGGTATGTGACCCGAGTAACCGAGAAAGCAGTCGTCAAGAAGCCTCCGGAGCTGCCGGATCTGACGGCTTTGCAGCGGGAGGCGAACCGACTGTTCGGCTATACCGCAAGAGAAACTCTGGATATACTCCAGCAGCTCTATGAAGCAGGGCTGGTTACCTACCCCCGCACGGACAGCAGGTATATCACCGAGGATATGCGACAGACGGCAGAGGAGCTGCTGAAGAAGCTTGCCGGATCCGGGCTGCTGCCGGCAGACCATCAGCATGATATCGGGAGGGTAGTCAACGATGCCAAGGTGACAGATCACCATGCGCTGCTGCCCACCGGGGAAGTGACGCCGGAGCGTATGGACAAGCTCAAGGGGCAGCAGCAAGACATTTTGAAGGTCGTTATTTCCTCCTTTGGACGCGCCACGGCGGAGAACTATGAATATACCGCAACAGAGGTGCTGCTGGATGTGGAGGGGGAAGCCTTCAAGGCACACGGGCAGATGGTCCGGGAAAGCGGATGGCGTGACTTTGATACGGATTTACGGCGCCGGCTTGGGATACAGCAAGAGGAGAAAGATCAGGAAGACCTGCTGCCCCGGCTGCATGAGGGGGAGATCTATCCGGTGCAGGCGATGCACACGGCAGAAAAGCAGACGCAGCCGCCCAAGGCTTACACCGAGGACACCCTACTGGCAGCGATGGAGCAAGCCGTCAAAAGGATCGATGATAGCGGGGAAATTCCCGATACCGCCGGGCTGGGTACGCCGGCAACCAGGGCCGGCATCATCGAGAGCGTGATTCGCTCCGGCTATCTCCGCCGCACCGGAAAGCAGATCCTGGCGAATGACATGGGGAAAACGCTGGTTGAGGTGGTGACCGAGGAGCTGCGGCAGCCGGACCTGACGGCAAGCTGGGGGCGGAGCCTGTCCGCCATCCAGGCCGGAACGCTGGCGCCGGAGACCTTCATGGGGGAGATCAAGGCATTCCTCCGCAGCCATGTAGAGGCTGTAAAGCTGTTCCATGACCCGGCCGAAGCAAGGGACACATTCCAACGCACCGAGAGGCGCCGGGCAGATATGGGGATCTGTCCCTGCTGCGGAAGGATCGTCCGGGATTACCCGAAATCCTACGCCTGCGAGGCGGTCAAGGATGGAGAGTGCGGATTTGTAATCTGGAAGAGGATAGCCGGGAAGGAGATTACCCCGCTGCAGGCACAGCAGCTTATTGCCATGGGAACGACGGATCTTATTAAGGGCTTTGTCAGTACCCGTACCGGAAAGAAGTTTGACGCCAAGCTGGTGTTGGACGATAACAAGGAAACAAGATTTGAGTTTGCGCAGCAAACCGCAAAAAGGAGGTAATGAAAATGACCATCGAAAAGAAAGAAACCGAACTGACCGAATTCTTGAAGTCCATTCCGGAGGACCCGATGCCGGAGGAGATGTGGGAGGACGCCCCCTGTGCCACAACTGTTTATGATGCCGATGGCAATATTTTGGAGGAAAGGGAGGTTATTGATGATGGAGACCATTGAGAAACGGTCAAAGAACAAAACCAGAGAACAGCTTGCGGAGATGTTTATAAAATCCCTGGATGAGCAGAAGCTGCCCTGGTATGCTGTGTGGAACACCCACCCGCAGCAAAACGCCGTCAGTGCAAAGCCCTATCGCGGGATCAACGCTTTTCTGCTGTCGATGGTGGCAGCAGCCTTTGGCTATGAGGATCCCCGTTGGTGTACCTTTAACCAGGCCAAGAAAAAGGGCTGGAGTATCAAGAAGGGCGCCAAGGGTGTGCCGGTGGAGTTCTGGAGTGCCATCAATATCCGCACAAAGGAGGTCATGGATTTCCGTGAGGCGGCACAGAAAATCAGGGATGGAGAGGCAGAACAGGGAGATTTCCGGTATTATAATCGCAATTTCCATGTGTTCAACGCGGCCCAGATCCAGGGAATGCCGGAGCTGAAACGGGTGACGCCAACGGCGGATATCGGGCTGATCCGCCAAAACCGGGATACCCTTATCAAGAATATGGCGGTCGGGTTTGACGGTAACGGTGCTGACTGCCATTACTCTCCTGCGCAGGACAAGATCGTTATGCCGCCGGAGAGCGACTTCCGGGATACTTACGGCTATATGTGCAGCTTCCTGCACGAAGCCGGCCATGCCACGGGAGCGCCCGGCCGGCTGGGGCGGGGCTTTGGCTCCACACGGGAGGAATATGCAATCGAGGAGCTGCGTGCGGAAATCGCATCGGCGATGACCTCCCAGCAGCTCGGTATTCCGCTGACCGAGGAGCAGATGCAGAGCAACCTGGATCTGCATAAGGCATACATCCAGGGCTGGGCACAGGCGATCAAGGATGCGCCCAAGGTACTCTTTGACGCCATTAAGGATGCCGAGCAGATCAGCGATTACCTCATCGATAAGGGCGAATTCCGGCAGGTGATCGAGGCGGAGCAGGTCAAGGAAGCGCAGGAGCCGGGAGCCATGGAGGAAGCTTCCCGCGATCACGGAGAAGAAACCGTTAAGCAGATCACCGTGCTGGTGGTGGAGCCGGGGAAGGTGCCTTATACCAAGGAGATCGGCGATGACTGGCGGGCGTTTCAGGCGGAGGTCGGCGGGACATTTCAGATCATTTACCCCGGCTATGATCCGGTCGGACTTGTCTGCAATGACGACGGCAAGCTGCTGGGGTTGCCGTTGAACCGGGGCCTGCTGGATGATGACGGAGAGCTGTACGATGTTGTTGCCGGCACCTTTTTCCTGGTTGGCCTCGGCGGAGGCGGTACCACCGTGTCTCTGACCGAGGAACAGATCCGCAAGTACGAGCAGCGCTTCCACGATCCGGAACAGTTTATCAGGGTTAATAATAAGCTGGTCAGCATCCCCAGCAGCAAAGACCCCGACCTCCACAAAACTGGTGAGCGGGTCTCCACTCCCAGAGGGTCTTTTGCCGTTACCTCTCTTACCCGTGAGCAAATGGAGGCAGCCGGCTACGGCTGCCATCACAGGTCGGAGGACGGTAAGTACCTTATCATGGGAGATGGCACCCGTGCCTTTGCTGTTGCTGCCGAGGCGCCAGAGCTGAAGAAAGAACTGCCCCGGCAGGAGATCTCCTTCTGCCGCATCAGCAATCACTACTATGCCAAGGTTCAGACCGAGAAAGGCGTCGAGCAGTGTGCAATGCAGTTCCGTCCCGGTCGGTACTTCTTCGAGACGGCAGCCGGCAAGGTGCATATGCTGACCCCCACGGAAGTTGAACGCTATATGAAATTTGTGGCGGAAGAAGTCAACCTTGAAGCCGTCCGTCAGCAGACGGAGCTGCTGCGTCAGAAAACAGCAGGGCAGATTGAGCAGCGCAACAAAACCATTTAACAAAAGCCGATGCAGGCAGGTGTTCAAGTTGAACACCTGCCGCATGAAGGAGGTTATTACTTTGAAAGAACGCAATGATGTGAGACACTGCGATGTGCCACTGCTGCATCCGACCACTTCGGCGGAGGATCTATATGCGTTCCCGCAGTCGCCGAATATCACATACAGCTCCGGCTTTATCGGATGCCTTAAAGGGGAATTTGAGGATAATAACCTCTTTACCCTTTGGAGCGATGCTGCCAGGCATCTGAAAACAGATGAGTTTGTCAGCGAGATGAACTCGGTGCTGGACACGCTCAAGGGAAAAACGCTCCTGAACCGAAAGAATATGCGAAGCTATTGCCGGTCTCATAGCAGCGCGATGATGAGCGGGAAAGAGGAGCAATACGGCTTCCGTGTGGATACCGACCAGTATTCCTATCTGTTCCGCCTGCGGGTCGGCGCCCATGATCGGGAAATCAAGACCAATCTGGGCACCATGCCGATCGAGGATTACCGCGAGCTGGTGGCGTCGCAGCGTGGATTTGACAGCTATGCCGATATGCGCCGTCAGGGGTATCGCCTGCCGAGTGAACGATATGAGGATCTTTCTGATGTATATTGCTACTGCTATCGTAAGGACATGCTGGATGCCCATATGCGGCAGGCAGAGCGCGGGATCAGTTTCCTGGATGAGCATTACGAGGAACGCTTCCGGCTGCCGGACGGCGGCAGGATGCGAGTGACCTATGCCAACGATGACCGGCAGGATTTCGTCTGCCGCTATGTTGACGATTACCACTTCGAGATGGGAACCGGCAGCGACACCTGCTGCCATATCAACCAGTTCGCGGAGAAAATGGCGCAGTGCGGCTGCCTTGTGGAGCCGTTGGATAAAATGCCGGAACAGAAGAAAGAGGAACAGATCGTGTTTTCCTGTGATGGCAAGAATTACTTTGCGGAGATCGAAATCTGGGGTCAGATGGAGCGCTGCCCTATCCGCTGCGTCAATGGGGTGAGACGGTTTGACCGTCTGAACCAACAGGTCAAAAGGGAGGTCGTCTACAGCTTCACAACTTCTGACGGCGTGGTCCATCAGCTTTCGCCTGAAAACACTAATCGCTATAAGGAGTTTGTAGAGCAGACTGTAAAGTCGCAAGCCGTCTTGGAGCAGGCAATGCAGACACATGAGCCGTCGGAGGAAGTGAAGGCTAAAGCACTGTAACGGCAACGGCAAGGGGTGAAAACCAATGGTTTTTACCTCCTTTTGTGCAATATGCTGTATTTTCCGTTTCACATTTGTGAATATTTATTTCACCAAACTATTTACATTCCACCGAGACGGTGGTATAATATAGACAGTAAGAGGGCAGCAGCCCAGACCGAGACCGCACCGCCGGGCAGGAGGAAAACATGAAGATGACAGCGCAGGAGCTTATCAAAGAGTACAACATCTATCTTGCCACCGAATATGTAGCGGGTAAGGAAGTCGTCACCGGCAATCTCCGCATCGCCAGAGGCGACATAGCTAACCGCCGGGGCGATATCTCCACCATCCGTGATGCAAAGCAGGAGATCATCGATATCCTGATGGCAGAGCGGGATGCGGCTCAAAAGGCCATCAAGGACCGTGCAGATAAAATCAATGCGATTCCCGGCCTCACCGAGATCCTCAACGCAAAGCAAGACCTCGCAAACTGGAATCACGAGTTTAGGGCCAGCTTCGACGGGGAGTGTGGCGGCGGCGTAGGGGTCCGGGAGAAGCCCAATTACGATTTCGCCGAGCTGCTCGCCAAGTACCCCAAGGCAAATGCTTACCTACAGGCAAAGGACTTTGCAGACTCCGACAACATCGCAAAGTCTGAAGCAGGCCAAAAGGCGCTGGATGCCATCATCAATGGTGATGATTACAACGCAGCAATCGTGACCATGGAGGCCGAGTGGAGCGAGTATTGCACCAAGCACCTTTGGGATTAACCAACCTAATACCCCCGCTTCGGCGGGGGAAAACCCATACCGAGGAGGACAACATGAAAATCTATCAAGCCATCTGCGAGGACGCACTTACCACAAAAGACCGTGATGCATTTGTCAGCGACTGGGCCCTGTCCAGCGCATTCGGCGGGGATCCCGATCAGGAGCGCATCGAGCTGATCGGAGCCATCTATGACGCTATGCATCGCAGCGTCAGGGAGATCGCAGCCGCCGCCGGGATGAGCCAGCGCAAACTGGCCGAACGGTTTATGATCCCTTATCGCACCATGGAAAACTGGTGTGGCGGTCAGAACCCCTGCACCGACTACGCCAGAGTAATGATGCAGCAGCTCCTTGGTCTGATGCCCACGCCGGAGCAGCTCGCAAAGACCGAAAGGCGCTACATCGTGGTCGATATGCCGATCTCCGGCGCAGGCGATAGCTGGACGGATGTCTATGACACCGCAGAGGACGCCAACCGGGAAGCCAGAGGAGCATGGGAGCAGCTCTCCGAAGCCGACCGCAGGAACCGCCAAATCTTTGCCGCTGTGGTCTCCATCGATGACTTGGCCGACTATGCCGAGGAGGACGGAAAAATCGACTGGGCCTGCTGGGAAAACTGCAATACCTTCCCCGGTGCCTTTGACTCCCGCAAAATCTAAAACAAAAAAGAGCAGGCAGAAATGCTTGCTCTTTTTTGTGTCCCCATGTAAAACGCCGAAGCCAAAACTGCGGGGGAAGTTTTTTGTCAAGGAGGTTTGTCAAAAGGAGAGAATGTGTGTTTGACCACACTATTATTATACACTATGTTATCCCTGTATAGTGCGGGTATTCCACTGCGAAACTGGAAGGTAGGGTGTATAGCATTATTCTGCATAATAGAACCTCCTTAAAGCGGTAAAGTGGAAAGTCATATTTATTTCTATTGTAGCATACCGAAAGGAAAAACCATAGCGCATCATGTTATGTAGTCAACCTTGACCGCTTTTTCTACCGGTGCGTTAGCACCACATACTGCGGCGGGGTGATGTTCAAGGAACATTACCCCGCTTTTGCTGTTGTTCAAGTTGAACAACAGCCGAAGAAGAGAAAAAGGACGGCTTATAGAAACTGCGGTTTTCATAAGGCAAGCAATGAATTTGTGATCACAAATTCGCTTGCAAGGGGAGAACCCCTTGACCCCCGCACCGAAAAAGGCCGCGACGCAGCCGCCTTTTTTCGGTTCCTTTTGGGGACAAAAGGAACAATCGCTTGCGCTCAATAAAGCTGTTGTTCAAGTTGAACAGTAAAATAATGGGAGGCATTATCATGGCAAACGAAAAGAAAGAAACTGACTTTCACCTTCGTTTAACACCAAAAGAAAAAGCCCGGCTCCAGCGCCGGGCCAATGAGGCGAAAATGCCGTTGAGCCGGTATCTCCTGGAGATGGGCTTAACCGGGAAAATAGTAAACTATGATTATCTGCTGAAGTGCTTTCTGCAGATGCGGCGCATCGGTAATAACATCAACCAGGCAGTGCGGATTATGAACACCTTTCACTCTGACTGTGAAGGCGAGTTCGAATATGTGCTGCGGGAAATGAACAGGCTGCAGGATGTACTGGATCGATATATTGAACGGGAGCTGAAGGAGAATAAACATGGCGTATTTGAAGGTGCTGCCGGTGGTGACAAACACCCACCTGAACAATCTGATTAAATACATTACCCGGGTCGATAAAACGGATGGCAGGGTTTTTGTAAGTGCGGCGGGCTGCCGGGTCGAAACTGCAATAAAAGACTTTAAGAAAATACGGGAGATTTCCGGAAAACAAAGGGGGCTTGTCGCCCATCAGCTGGTCCGTTCCTTTCCGGCCGGAGAGGTGGATCCGGAGCAGGCGCAGCAGATGGCCGAGGAGCTTGCGGCAAGAATGCTGCCAGGGCATCAGTATATCGTTTGTACCCATGTTGACCGGGATCATATCCATACCCATATCGTCTTTAATTCCGTAAGCTATCTTACCGGGGAGAAATATCACAACAACAAAAAGTCGTTGCGGATCATGCGGGGGGAAAGTGACAATCTCTGCCGGAAGTATGGGCTTTCTGTAATAGCGCCAAGCGCCCGCAGCGGGCTGGACCGGCGAACACTGGAGGCAGCGCGGCAGGGCGGCAGCTGGAAGGTGCAGTTGGCCATTACTCTTGATGATCTCATTGACCGGGTAACATCCCTGCCGGAGCTGCAGGAGGAGCTGCAGAAGGCCGGCTTTAATATTGAACGGTGGAAAGAACGAGATGCCACGGTCCGCAAGGAAGGGGAGGAAAAAGCAATCCGGCTTTCGACTCTTGCCAAACAGTTTGGATGGCAGTATTCCATGTCAGCGCTGCAGCGGCGGCTGATGGGCGAAGAGATAGAGCTGCCGGAGCCATCCGAACCGGCAGCATCGGCCGAAGCAAGTGAATGGCGCCGATACCAGGCATGGGCCTTTGAGCAACGCCCGGCCTCATTGAAAATGAAGCGGCAAGCCAACCTGTTGGCACAGTCGGTCTGGTATAACAAGGACCCCGCACGGGCAGCAGCCAAGGCACTTACGCTGCTGGCGCTGCAGCACCGGGAACAGTACGAAAAAGAATGCCGGGGCGAACAGCTGACGGAAGCGGGATTTGCAGAGGGGCTGAAGGAGGTCGAAGAAGGCGGGAAGGCACAGGAGCTCGGAGTGAGACCTCCGCTGACGGTGCAGCTGCTGCAGCAGCAGCGGGAGAGAAATAAACAGCAAGGACCGGAACAAACAAACTATCAAAGACAGGAGGAAAGCAAACATGAGTATTCGGAGAATAACCTTTGGCGGGAACTTGACGGCTGATCCGGAGGTACGGCAGGCGGGAGGAAATACGGTCTGCAACTTTTCCATTGCCTGCGATGACTACCAGGGTGGCCAGGAGGTCACGGATTTTATTGACTGTGATGCGTGGGGAAAGGTCGGGCAGTCTATTGCCGATAACTTCAAAAAGGGCAGCAGGATCTTCGTATCCGGGGCTTTTGGCTGGCAGCGCTATACCACCACGGAGGGCGAAAAACGAAAGGCTTTCCGGGTGCGTGTGACCGACTGGGAGTTTGCAGGATACAAGCCGAAGGAGGGCACCGTGGGAAACGAGAGTAAAAAAGGTGGTGAATAACAATGTATCTGGATCAGATCACCAATGACGAGCTGGCCGATGTCGGCCGGTTGACGGAAATGACAATCCGGGCCGGGATGACGGTGATGAGAACTGTTACCCAGTACAAGGAGCGGCAGATGGCCGAGCTAACCGCCGAGCTGAAGGAGTATCGGCTGGCCAATCCGCTGTTGCCAAAAGGAGATATCTCCGATCTCTCCTACTTCTGGGCATCGGACAGCCTGCCGAAGCAGACAGTGCAGGAGCTGCCGGGACGGATCAAGGAAAGGATGGAGGCGTTGCTGGCAGGGCTGGAGAGACAGGGGATCGTACTGGCCGGACCGGACAGCTGGACACTGACGGAACCCGGGCGGAAGGTCATCTATGATAAAAGCTTCGTGCAGGATGCCCTCAAGGCGGATATCGAATATGCCGGAAAAGTACAGCAGGCTGCCGGGCAGAAAGCACCCATTCTGCAGGATGCCGGAGGGGAAACGGTCTGGAGGAGCACCGGGGAAGAGCTACGCAGGATCAAGGAGACTGCAGCCGGGAACCCCAAGGAGGCAATGAAGGCCCTCCAGCAGATTGCCCGTGCGCTAAAGCGTGACGAGAAGCTTTGCGGCAGAGAGCTGCAAACGGCCATAGACCACACCATGAGGGAAATTGTTGTGGAAGGGAAGCCGCCGGCCGAGACCATTGCAGCACTGACTGAAACGGTTGGCCATTCCGCCGATGAGCTGCTGATCAACTTTAACGACCTTACAATGCGCACGGAAAACGAGATCCGCAGGGAGGCGGTCAAGGCAGCTGCTGCCGGCGCAAA
>OGOX01001114.1_pt1 | contig 18302 bp, 11 predicted proteins | sample 1552761 | NCBI WGS metagenome assembly OGOX01 (sample SAMEA2580212, study PRJEB22360) | human gut metagenome | biome: human gut; feature: human-associated habitat; material: faeces | place: Denmark | collected 2008/2010
CATAAGGCCGCTGCGCGGCGGACGGCCACGGACTATCGTCCGGGCGGCCTCAAGAGACATAAGGGCTGACGCCGTAGCGGGACTTGGAAGCCGCTAACGCGGGAGACAGAAGGACATAAGGACAGAAGGACATAAGATTTGACGTTCGTGCATGCCGCTTACCGCGGGAACATAAGGAACATAAGTTTTCATAAGATACACATAAGGCCGCTGCGCGGCGGACGGCCACGGACTATCGTCCGGGCGGCCTCAAGAAACATAAGGGCTGACGCCGTAGCGGAGGGGGCGGTGGACTGTTTTTGGGCTGACGCGAAGCAGGGTTTTCTGTTACGGGAGGACGGATTTTTTGTTACGGGGGAGCGGATTGTGTACTGATCCGAGAAAAAAATCGGAGTGGCACGGGCGTTTTGACGGTGTTTTTTTGTGACGGGGCGGCTGAGGGTAGAAACATGATGGGCGGTTGGGCATGGAGGGGGTGGGCTCATACATATATATAATACTACGGCCTCGCGCGTATATTATTATATATATATATGTGCAATATTTGTGTATTTGCAGAATGGCAACCTTGGCGTGCAAGTGTGGAGTGACATTATGACGTGGAATAAATCCTTCCACTGCTACGCGATTGGGCTTTGTTGGAGTCAAGCATTTTGACAACTGCTCTCCTTGAATGAAGCGTTGGTCATGGCGTTTATCTCAAATACACATACAGCGTTATTCTCTGTGTTAATGTTTGTATAAAACGGGTGGGTAATTCTTAAACAATTACATTTGCATACATTTTGTCAGAATTAGTTTTCGAGCAGTAAAGCTAACGGGGTAATGAGAGGATATGCCGACTCTTTCAATCTGTTAATAATAAATAGAGATTGCAGACTTTGCAAAAATAGGAATCGACTCGTTTATCCATTAACTTATTGGTTTGTTAACCAATTCAGTCAACGTGTAATAAGTATATGCTCTAATTTTGTTTATATAATGTCGGGTATCAGTCAATAAGTTTTGGTTTCGGCACACATAACTCATTGCGTCCACGCTTCGACCTTAAAATCTGACACTGGCACTACACCATTCGTATCAACAGACTTAGGGCATTTACAGAGACATATATGGTATAACTTTAGATTTTATATATGGCACAAGAGCACTCATTGATTGCCAATTCGGGCATTCAAGTTATTACGCTATCGTTAGACATAAACACCCAGGATAAATTTAAGATGTGGTATCATGAATGGCATGACACAGCTCAAGGCGAATGGCTGCTCGCGCCAGTACATGAACTGCGCACGGAGGACGCTTGCTATTACTATAACAAGCAGGAACTGTTTAGGGGTGGATATTTGAATGACTCGACTGCAGAGATAGATGTGAACGACTTGAAACTTGACGGTATCATGCCGCTCAGGATTGATGATGATAATTGTAATGGTGTGGAGGGTGAAATCTACTGCATGAGTTTTTCAGACCGCAGCAACGATTTAGCGTGTTTCGAGGGAGTGTGGCTTCCGCTGCCATACTTTTTCAAGCGTACAGCCAAGCGTTTTGAGTTTGGTCCGTTTAATTGGGCCCGCATGAAATTGCTGCCTGCTGGTGAGGACAAAGGTATAAAGCATTACAACGTGGTGCTTGCGTTTGACACGCGAGCGTGCTACGAGGAGGATGGCTACATGGAGTGCCCGGTGTTTCCGGACGCCTTTAAGAATGACATGGACTTTGAGTTGTGCAGTAACGAGTTTATGGTGATGGATTATTGCTCGCCCGATAATAGCTGCAACTATGTGGACACATATTTGTTGCATTTGGTTCACCCCGATGTACAACAGGTGCAGCAATTAAAAGGCACTCGCGTGCGCCGCACATCTTACATAGCCTCGTATGCATTTTTGATTAACTATCTTGCGCAAAAAGGAGCTTTGCCCCGAATAAAGCTGTACAAAGACACAGATGTGGAGGTGAAGGACGTGGACATGGTGGTTGACATTGGAAACTCGCGCACCACTGCACTGCTTATTGAGGACCATGCCAATTTCAACCAAGTGCGGCAACTTGAGCTGACGGATTATACCAATTTGGTGGTTGAAACAGACGATGGCCTTGCTGTGAACAAGCATGACAAGCCTTTTGACATGCGTTTGGCCTTTCGTAAGGCCAGTTTTGGCGATTTTGGCATGAAAGACAGCCGTCAGTTTGTATACCCCAGTTTGGTGCGCCTTGGCGAGGAGGCCAACACACTCATACATTTAAGCACGGGTGATGCAGAATCGCTATCGACCTACTCGAGTCCCAAACGCTATTTGTGGGACTGGCGTCCGAACAAGGAAGAATGGAAATTTATGGTGCTTGACGGCGAACCTGACAGCCACATACTGAACTTGCGCGGCATTACCAACCAGCTGAAGCGTGACGGCCAACTTGACTTAGGCGGCCATGGCGGGAGTTCGTTCCATTACTCTCGCCGCTCACTGATGACTTTTGCCTTTTTGGAAATGCTGGTACAAGCACGCACGCAGATAAATAGCGAGTCGTACCGTTCGGTGCGCAACGGATTTGGCAAGCCTTCAGTGCCGCGTCGTATACGCCGCGTGGTAGTAACATGCCCCACTGCCATGTCGGGAGTGGAGCGCGACGCGCTTGTGCAATGCGCCAAAGATGCGGTTGTGCTGCTTGAAAACTTTGGATACGATGATCCTGCAGACAACACCACTCCGGGCAAATCGGTTGAGATAGTGCCTGCAGTCACACCAAGAAGTGGCGAACGTGCATGGTACTACGACGAGGCCACCTGTGCGCAGTTGGTGTATATGTATGGCGAGGTCGGTCAGAAGTACAAGGGTTGCTGCAGCGAGTTTTTCAGTCTTTATGGCAAGATGGAAGATGGCGACACGCAGCCAAGCATTACGGTTGGGTCGCTCGACATAGGTGCCGGCACTACCGATTTGATGGTGAGCAAATACACCTATACTAAGGGAGACGTAACCACCATCACGCCCGACCCGCGCTTTTACGACAGCTATTACTTTGCTGGCGACGACATGTTGCAGGCCTTGGTCAAACATGTCATGATACTTGGCCCGGAGAGTGCGTTCAGGAAGAAGTTGGAGGGCCTTACGGACAAGCAGTATCGTCAAAAGATGAAGGACTTCTTTGGCAAGGACTATAATGGTCAGACAGTAGCCGACAGAATGCTTCGCAGGGACTTTAACATTCAGTATTCGATGCCGCTGATGTGCCACTTTCTTGAATTGATGAAGGAAGGCAGCAAGAATTGTGTTGTGAAATATGCCGATGTATTTGCAGAATGCCCGCCTAACGCGATGGTAATAAATGGTTTTGCTGAACGTATGGGCATAGATGTGACCGAGTTGTCGTGGCAGTACGACAGTGAAGCGGTGCAACAAATTGTGCACAAGGAGTTTGAGCCCTTGCTCAAGAAAGTGGCCACCATTATGTTTTCGTACGCCTGCGATGTGGTGCTGCTTTCGGGGCGTCCAGCATCGCTCCCGGCCATACGTGATATATTTTTGAAATACTACCCTGTGTCACCCAACCGTCTCATTGTGCTCAACAACTATTATGTAGGCGACTGGTACCCCTTTGGCGAGAATACAGGCCACGTTAAGAATGCCAAGACTATTGTGGCCATGGGCGGTGTGATAGGTCATTATGCTTCGGCACTTTCTAATTTGGACAAGTTCTCCATCAACCTTGACTTGCTTGACAAGCACTTGACGTCGACGGTCAACTACATTGAAGCCTCACGCGACGGGCAGCCTATCGACTACTTGATTACTCCCGACAAGAGCTGTGGTGACCTGACAGTGAGCAGCATTCCGCTGACACTCAATGTGCGACAGATTGGTATGGACTCGTATCCAAGCCGTGCCTTGTATACGATAGACTTTAACCGTCACAAGATGGCCGATCGCATAAGGAAGAAGGCCCTGCTGAACGACGAGGGCTGTCTGACCGACGCCAAGGTGGCCGGCCTTGTGGGCGAGGCGGTGGATACGCTAAAGAAACGTATGCCGTTCAGGATAACCATTGAACGCGACGCAGACAACAAAGAGAACCTTAGCATCACTGCCATTACGGACCGTAACGACAACGATGTGACAGAGGGCAATTTGGAGGTACACATTCAGAGCCTTGGCATTGACGGGCAATACTGGCTCGACACGGGAGCATTTGACTTTTAACAAGTAGTTTCATCATGTTACAAGATATAAGACAACACATAGATTTGGTTGACGGCTCGATTGCGTGGGCCAAGGAGCACGGCAAAGAGTCGTTCCCCTGCAACACGTTCAAGGACTGGCGACGCCGGCTCAAGCGCATATATGCGGCATTGGAGGAGAAGTGTTCGGTAGCGGCCTATGGCGAAAGCCAGGTGGGCAAGTCATACTTGATGAGCAGTTTGCTTTCTTCGCCCAATTCGCCGTTTGTCATTACCAATGGCGGCAAGGCTTACAGCTTTATCGACGACATTAACCCAAGCGGTGGCAACAATGCCAAGATTGAGTCGACAGGTGTAGTGACACGCTTCACACTGGACGGGGGTAACCCTCTGATGCGCGACTACGTGCGTGTGCGCAACTTGTCGGTGGTAGACATCATTCTGCTTATAGCAGACTCTTACTACAACGATATCAAGATAGACCCCGACAATGTGCTGCGCTACGACGACATCAACCAGGCATTAGAGGAGATGAGCGCTCTGTGGTCGAAGCGCGTGGCTGTGCAGGACAAGATCGACGAGGACGATATAAGAGACATTGTGGACTATCTGCACGACGTGACGGGCAATGCGGCCGGGGCAGTGAACCAGTCGAACTTCGGCAAGGTGGTGGCCCCGGTGATAAAGTATGTGCCTTACGACAAGTGGGTGGACGTGTTCGGCTTGTTGTGGAACCGTAACAAAGAGCTAAACCACCTGTTCGGTGTGCTGATAAACGAGTATAAGAAACTTTGTTTTGAAACCGACGTGTATGTGCCGTTTACAGCTGTGCTGCGCGACAAGGGCACGCTGCTCAAAATTGAGTGGCTTGACACGGTGTGTGGCATACACTCCGACACAGGTCATGACGAGATCTACACCGATGTGTATGATGCACGAGGCAATGTGTTGGCGCGCGATTTTCACAAAGGCAACCTTTCGGCCCTGGCTGCCGAACTCACCTTTGAGTTGCCGGCCGAGTTGGCTGAGGATCGTCGTTTTTTGCACAAGCTTGACTTGCTTGACTTTCCTGGCGCGCGCTCGCGCGAGAAATATAAGGAACGCGAGATAGGCTCGGTGTTGCCCAAGATGCTGCGTCGCGGCAAGGTGGCGTACCTTTTCAACAAGTATTCGCGTTCGCTGCGCATCAGCAGTGTGCTGTTCTGCCACCACAACGACCAAAAAGCCGAGGCTACTATTGGCGAGACCATTAATAGTTGGATTGAAGACAACATAGGCGCCACCCCCGAGGAGCGTGCACACATGCTGAACAGCACCAACGGCATTGCGCCACTGTTCATGATAGCCACTAAGTTCAACATCGACCTTGAAAGGACCAAGACCGACAATGTGTCGAACCCGGACAAGCTTGACGCCCACTGGAACCGCTTTGACACGGTGTTTCCTGAAATAATCAAGCCCGACACATGGCTTGACCACTGGGTTAAGCCAGGGGGGCTGTTCAAGACGGCGGCATTCCAGAACATCTATCCGCTGCGCGACTTTTATTGGTCGGGCAAGAACGGGGTGTTTGACGGCTATAGCGACGGTGTGGTGAAGAGTGAAGAGAAATGTGTGCATACCTTTGAAGACTACCCCGACTACTTTGACAATCTGAAGCAGAGCTTTATGCGCAATGAGTTTGTGAAACGTCACTTTGCCAACCCCGGGCAAACGTGGAATGATGTGGCCACAGTCAACAATGACGGTTCAAAGGCCATCATTCGCAATCTTGACGCCATAGCCGGTGTGCTTGATGCTGCGCGCTGCACGAAATATGGTACGCAGCTCGCCCAAATTAAGGACGAGATGTGCAAGGCCCTGTCAGTGTACTTTGAGCCAGAGGACAAGGAGGCCAAGAATCTGAAGGTAAAGCAAATAGCCAGTGACATAAGGTTGTCGCTAATACTGAGTGTGGGTGAGCGGCCCGAGGTGTTTGGGCGTATCATTGACAGTTTGATGGTGCCGGTAAGCGACCTTCGCGACATAGCCTACGACATTATTATATGCCACGCCGACACGCCCCGGGACTTTTCGATGGTGAACTTTGTGCGCAAGCAGGTTGACATTGACCCCACTGGCAACAAGGCCGACAATGTGCGCAAACTGTGCGAGTATTTTGGCTGTGACACGGCTCAGCTCGAACAGGCTCTGAAGGCCCGCGGCTGCACGGTGGACGAGGTGGTGGAGAGCCAGACAGAGACCCTGACCACCGTGGCCGATGTAGTGGCCAAGCACATAGTAGATTATTGGACGGGCTACATCAACAGCCAGGTCAAGATGCTTGAGCCTATGCTGCCCCATGCCGATGAAGTGGTGTTCATGCTTGCCTCGCTGCTCAAAAAGATGAAGTTGAGAAATGTGCTGGCCGAACGGATTGGGCACTACTGCAATGTGTTCAGCCCTGACGAGCAACTCAATGCCATAGCGGACTATGCCGCGCTCACGCTGAACAACTTTGTGAGTACCGCGGGACGCAGCTACATCAGCGACAGCGAGGCCGATGCCATACGCGCCAAGGCAGAGACGTGCCATATCAAAGTTGACCTCAGCCCTGCTGCATGGACTGTAAGTCGCAAGCCACAACCACTGCTGGAGACGCTGAGGGCATTTGACGCGGCCTCAGACATCAGCCATGTGGACAAGCACACACTCACGCAACTGCCGCTTTGGGACAATTTTCAGCGTTGGGAGAACCTGGTGACCATCGGCCTGCTATATGCCAGTGACATATCGCACACCGACCCTGTGGCCAACGCGCAGATTAAGCGCATCATTGACAGTTGCAGCAAACTGTATGGTACGCATAATGATTAACAAACAAAAGAAGATATATGGCAGCACACACATTTCGTGGCAAGCAAAGGTTGTGCTACACGGAGGTGAACGACTTTACCGATTTTCAAGGCATAGGGCATGACCCACTATACAGGAGGTACGACAGCGTGTTAAGCGTGGTAAAAAAGGTTGTGCCTCAGCACCTTTGGCACTTTCTTGCCACGCCCGACTACTTGGAGGATAGCGATCAAATATGCTGGTACGTGGATCAATGGGACGAGCGCCCCACCCGCTTGAGCGAACTGTCGGGCCAAGAGCTTGACGAATATCAAGAACTGCTCAAACACACCGTCGAGGCATATAAAATGGCCGCTACGAAACTGGACGGCGACGATCTGCAAATAATGGCCGGTGCCATCAAATATGCGGACTCTGGACAAGTGTACTGCGGCGACGGAAAGGTGTACCTTGTGGCATGGGGCATGAAACCCGCCACACACCGGCACAAGGTGATTGGCACAGTTATTCACGACTATGACTATGTGAAAAAGTTCAAGGTAAGGTTCGATGCCGGCGCACATGGTTCCATTGCACCACTTGACAGAACCGTAAGCTTGGCAGGGGGCACCACGCTGACCGAAACGGAGGTGCCGCAGGTGACAGTTCACGAGGGCTGGACCCTGATTGGTTGGTTACCCGACATGCCTGTGGGACAGGTGGTGAATGCCGACATGGCCTTTACTGCCCAGTACGACCAATGTCCGCCCCCTGTGCCACCGCATGTTGAAGATTGTGCGCCCGATGCCGGAGAGGAGAATGATGGGGCGGACGATGACTATAAAGAAGAGGACACTTGCTACAACTGCCGATTTGAGGCTGGCGAGCATGGCACGCTGAACGGGCCTGCCACACTGCACAAAACCGCTGGCAGCACCATTGGCAGCAATGAGGTGCCTGCTGTCACGCCCCACAAAGGCTACCGCTTTACGGGGTGGAGCAGTTCGCCCGTCAATGCCGCAGTTGATGGCGACAAGGTGTTTGTGGCACAATACGAGAGGGTGGTGCCATGGTATAAGCGATGGTGGTTGTGGCTCACCGGCAGCGGTTGCTTGAAATGGCTGCTGTGGCTGCTGCTTGCCCTGCTGCTTGGGCTGTTGCTCATTGGGGTGCTCAAGGGGTGCGAGGGTTGCACTGGCCACCATACCCCCGTAAATGGTGTGGTGCCTGCCGACACCCTGACGCGTGCCGACGGCAGCATGGTGGACGACAACGGCTATGCCCGCCCCGTGACGGGCGACGACGGCCAGTTGCCCGACGACGAAATGATTGTGGCCCCCGTCATGGGCGAGGGGGGCAGCGAACCGCCCATTGTTGAGCAGCCCGGAGCCCCGAGCATCATGGCCAACCGCCTGTTCCTGTTTATGGAGGAGGAGAACGACAATGTAGAGGCCCTTGCACGCGACTTTAAGCGCGCTTACCCTGGCGAGCAATACGGCATTATTGGCTATGACAAGGAGGTGAAACTGCTTGTTATACAAGTGCCCGAGGCCGAACGGAACCATATCCGCCAAACCATCAACCGCCGCATACCAGGGCACAAGTTTATTGTGTTTGACGAGGAGGTGTACGAACTAAACGGCCAGGCGAGCACCCAGTCTGAGCCGGCCGGCTGGCACCTTGGCGCCATTCACCTTAAACAAGGGTGGGCCTGTACCAAGGGTAGTGCCAACGTCAAAGTGGCCATCGTAGACGACGGCATTCAGGCTGGGCACCCCATGTTCAGGGGACGGATAGTTGACGCCTACAACGTGTTTACTCAGAACAACACGCTGAGCATGGGCGAAGGACATGGCACACACACCGCTGCACTGGCAGCGGGAAGTGCCGACTATTATAACAGAGGCGCCTCGGGCGTGGCCCCAGGGTGTCAGATTATGCCCATTCAGGTGTTTGACAACAAACGATGCCCGTTGTCGGCCCTGGTGGCCGGTGTGATGTATGCGCTGCACCACAATGCCGATGTGGTAAACATATCGATAGGCCCGTCGTTTAAGGGGCTGAATGTGCTGCCCGTTGAGCAGCAGGCCGAAATAGCGCGCACACAGTTTCGCAATGTGGCGCTGCTCTGGGCGCGTGTGTGCCAACTTGCAGCCCGCAAGCGCGCCATATTGGTGTTTGCAGCAGGCAACGACGACATACTCACCAGCATTCCGCCCGAGAACCGCAATGCCTCATCAATAGTGGTCACGGCTGTCGACCCCCGACTGTGTCCCACCTCATTCACCAACTACGGCCCAGGTTCAGACATATCGGCTCCAGGCAAGGGCATTAGCAGTGCCTTCCCTGTCAACACCTTTAAGATGCTTGACGGCACGAGCATGGCTGCCCCCATTGTGACTGGCACTATTGCACTGATGAAATCGCTCAAAAAGGACCTTACGGTGGCTCAGGCACGCAACGTGCTTTACCGCACGGGGGCTGCTGTGTACGGCAACATTCCCCCCATGGTGCTGGTTGACAAGGCGCTTGAGGCGGTAAGACAGGGCAATTTCAGTGCACCGGCCGAGCGAGCTATCACGCCTGTGCCTGGCGGGGCGGGGGCTGGCGGCAGTTCACAGGCTAACCCCATTGCAAGCCCTGCTGACAACATGCCACCGCCCACCACTGCAACGCCCCAGCCCGCAGGCGGCACGGACTACGATGCCATCAGGCGCAAGATTGCGGTTTACAAACAAAAGATTGAAGAACTTGAGAAACTCTTACCACACAAATAACAACCATGGCTAATAAAATGAACAACCAATATTCGTGGAACCAGACGCTAAAGTTTTCGTGGGGCCACATCATAGCCTTTACAGCACTGATATTTGCCAGTTACGTGGCCTATATGGGTGCATTTTACCAAAATGGCGGCAACTTTGGTGCTGCCGCCGTCAAGGTATGTTGCATTGACGTGGTGCTGCTTGGCACCTTTATTGGCGCGCAAATGTGCAAGGGCAGCGACCACAAGTTCGGGCGTTGCATCATGGCAGAACGCGTGCTTATAATACTCTGCCCTGTAGCCCTTATATGGGCACTGGTGCCGGCCAACCACTTTTGGACTGTTTTTGGCGAACGCGAGCAGATTGAAACAGAGTTTGAGCAGTCGATTGGCAAAACGCGGCAGATGTTTGACGGCTACGACCAGTATGCCAACAACCGCATAGCCCAGTACGAGGCCACGCTCAACACCATCAGCAGCCAAAAGGTGTTATACCACGCTGTAAGCGCCAAGGCGGGCCTTGACGGCACGAACGACGCCATGGTGAAAGCCAACTACATTGAGGCTCTCAGGCTGCAGCTGCTGTCGGAGAACACTGACAGCTTGCGGCAGTCGGCCACGGCCTGGATTGACAAGGCCGAACAGGGGGTGAGCGTGTGGAATGCCTTCCTTGTGGGCAACGTCAAGCTCATTTCGTCGGCCATTGAGGGTTGGCACAACAAATTGAACGAAGTGTCAACCCCTGTGCTGAGCAATGAAACGGCCACGGGACAAGAGGTAATGCCTTACAGCGAGGCCGACCAATCATACGATGAGGCGCAGCAAAGCCTGAAGCAACTGAGCAGCATCTACACCAAGGCCGACGAGGGTGTGTGTATGGCCACCGTATGGAGCGGTGTGCTGCTGTATGCCATGCTGCTATTCCCCTACCTGTTGCAGCGGCGCAACGAAAAGGCCAAGGGCTACTACACGCTGCTGCCCGGCGGCAAGCATCGTGGGCGCGGCAGCTCGCTTACGCCACAAAGGCGGAACAAAGGGCGCAAACCGACACAACCAGCCCCCGCAAACAATCATGCAAACGACAACGACGACATATTTAGTGGAACCTTTTAACACCACATTGCCCATAATATATCATGATACAGAAGAAGAAATTGCTCAAAGACCTACAACAGTACTCTGCCAGCGAGATAGCCGAGGCGGTACGTAGCGGAGTTGTAACGATTTATGAGTTAGAGAAAGGCACAGAAGGGGCTTTCACGCCTTTGCTCCGAAAAAGGGTTGAGACCATTTTGGCCGCACCGCCCGAGCCTGCCGTTGAGCCTCAGCCCCAGGGTGTGCCAACAAACACGGTTGCCGTTGCACCGCCCGTTGCGCCCGTTGCCGAACCTGCTGCAGAGCCTCAGCCTCAGAGCGCGCTTGCGGACCATGCAGAGCCGCAGACTGACAGTAAGGGAATGTTCCGCAACCCATTCTCATTCAAGGGGCGCATACGCAGGCTCGAGTATGGGCTGTCGTTCATCATATATTTTGTCTTTATAGTAATTAGCCAGATAGTATCTGATGATATCATTTACAAATACGCTTACGGCGACGTATCAAGCGCTGAGTATCAAGGCTATCTTACGATATTATTGATTATCTCCATACCATTCTATTGGTTCTTCATTGCCCAAAACTGCAAGCGGTGCCACGATGTGGGGCATTCGGGCTGGAGCCAGCTTATTCCCTTCTACGTCTTTGCCTTGCTATTTGAACGCGGCACCATCGGTGACAACAAGTATGGCAAGAACCCTAAAGAGTAACATACATCACAACACACTATATGCCAACAAAAGATTACATATTAGATAACGTGGCAGGCTATAAGGCCGAGAACCTGTACGGCTTTATAAACAAGGGGCTTGTCACCTTTGACGAACTGTGCAACGACACCAATGGCGAGTTCAGCCCCAAGGTGCGCCAGGAACTGAAGCGTATGCTTGAGCATGGCGACGATGACGAATGGGCCAGCGCACAGGCCGCGCACACCATTGAGGCGGTGCAGCACTATTTGGACACCTTTGCCGAGGGCAAGTTCCGCCCACAGGCCCGTGCGCTGAAGGCGCAGATTGAACGTGAACAAGCCGATGCCTCGGCCCAGAAGAGCGCCGAAAGCGCTTGGAAAGCGCTTGACAAGAACGACATTGACGCGCTGAACGACTTTGTGACTAACAATCCTGACAGCGTGCATGCAGCAGAGGCCACACAACGCATAAACGATCTGCTGCTTGACAGCATCATGGACTATGACATTGACACGCTGATTGACAAGATCAAGCAAATTCTGAACGAAGCAGGTACCAGTGCCTCGTATAAGAATGACAACATTGCCAACGAAATAAAGAGCTACATAAAGAAACGTTATGCCACCAAAGCGCAGTTTCTTGACAAACTGAGGGAGGACTGCAACCTGCTGAATGCATCGGCTGTCAAACACTTGATAGACGAGCACATCATCACCATTGCCGATCTGTCGGGCATAGGCATTGGCAAGCAGTTTATCAAGGCCATGCTTACCGGCCTGCAAACCGACAGTTATACCTACACCCGCAGTTTGGACCGCATACACAAGCAGAGCACCGAGGTGTACTTTTGGGGCATCCCCTCATCGGGCAAGAGCTGTGCCTTGGGGGCCATACTGAGTGTGGCCGGCAGCGGCAAGGTGGCCAAGGTGATGGACGCCGACACAGCCTCGCAGGGCTATGGCTACATGACTTACCTGACAAGCCATTTTCCGCAGAACGGCGAGGTGGGCACGCTGTTGGGCGGCACGCCGATTGATGCTTTTTACGAAATGGGATTTGACCTGACAGACGAGAGTAACCGCACGCACCCTATCACCTGCATTGACATGGCGGGCGAGCTGATGCGCTGCATGTACAAGAGCAATGCCAACATGCCACTGAGCGACACCGATCTGAACATGCTCGACACGATGACCAAAGTGCTGATAGACAACCGCTCGACCAACCGCAAGATACACTTTTTTGTGATTGAATATGGTGGCGAGGACCGCATTTTTGACGGCTACCACCAGGACGTTTACCTTAACGGCGCATTGTCGTACATCAAGGATACGGGCATCTTCAAGAAGGAGACTGACGCCATCTTTATCATGGTGACCAAGGTGGACAAGATGAAACACGTCACGCGCGATGCCATCACCCAATATGTAAAGGACAACTACGAGGGCTTTTACAACGGGTTGAACAAGATATGCGAAGACAACGAGATTAACGGCAAGAAGGTTGAAATTGTGGCATTCTCGTTAGGCAAGGTATGCTTTCAGAGCTACTGCAAATTCGACACCAAGCCTGCCGAAAATGTGGTGGACATCATGCTTAAACATTCGGCGAGCAACCACGGTGGCAAGTTAGGTATTATTGGTAAAATATTTAGAGGATAAAAAATTATGGTACACAAGTTAGGCATAGTTGTTCAAGCAGCTAACCAGGGAAATCAAGACATATTTCAAAAGAACAAGGAAGAAGGTTGGGCCAAGTCTATTGATGATTTGAGAATACCGATGGGGGGCCTCGCCTTCAGCAACGACGACACCGAGCCTGCCATCTACATCAAGTTTTTAGGCGAGAAAGGCTATTTGCTGGCATTAGTATTTACCGACCGCGGAGGCAGTCGCAGCGGCGACAACACCACAGTGTGGGTGCATGTGCCCGCCGCGTGCGACATATCTAACACAGAGACTGTCGAAGTTATTGAGCAAATAAAGGAGATCGCAAAGACTGGCAATTTTGTGAGCAGCCCCATCTATGACAAAATAGCCGGCAAGACGTATCCGGACAAGGGTGTACTGCTGCCCGCGGTCAGCACCATCTGTTCTGACCCCAAGGCCAGCAAGTACGGCGTAAGGCGACTTTCTGACTTTACGCTGCAAGAACTGCTTGGCAATAATATTGCACAGCAGGTGTATGCCAAGTACAAAGGCATATTCTTGCTCAACAAGTCAGTTGGTTTCGGCAACAACTTCGAGGAATTGGGGGCTGAAGAGCCCAAGGAGGTGCGCACCTTGCAAGCACCTAAATCGCAGGAAGGCTTTGAGCCATACATAGTTGTGGCGAGGGAGGACGTGCCCTTTACCAAAGCTGTGGAATTTTCTGACGGGGCTGATGTGTGCATAAAATGGAAGAAGGAGGACTACAAGGCCATAAGCAAGCCAGCCAAGGTGACAGCAAAGGAGGAGGACTTTCAGAAGATCATAAAGATTGATGCCTCAAAGGACATTTACAAAGAGGTGCACCGCGACAATATCAAGGTGTCTGGCTCTGATGGCAACTCCATTGCTAATTTTGAGGTTTGGCTTAATAGGTTGCCAGAGGACAGGAAGATATTCTACGTGCCCACACGCCGTGAATGCAAAATCACCATCAAGGCTGATGAGTATGAGGACAAGGATGTTACGCTTAAAGAGCTCACCTCCGATAAGGGCATCAAATTGGAAAAGAAACAGTACACCTACCGCTTTGCCTTGGAGGGCAGCAAGGAGGAATATATCCTCACGACACAACGTCGCTTGACGAAATCGCCCATCAAGGGCTATTCGGCTGATGACGACATTTCGGAGAAAGACGTCAACCACCTGTCATACGACAGCATTTTGCAAAAGATCATGTACTTTGGCATAGGGCTCGGGGCGTGCCTGCTGGCCGTAGGGCTGTATGTGGGCTGGAACGTGTTTGTGATGGACCGCGAGCTCAAGTTTGTGGACAAGCAGGAGGCGGGGCAGACAGCTACGCAAGATGAGGACTTTACGCCCACCGACACCGACATGCAAAAGGCTTTCAACTACCTGGAAAGCAATGACACCTGGCACAAGGACAGCCTTGACCGATTTGACGCCACGCGTGGGTTGTTCGACGAACTGAACGAGTTTGAGGTTAACAAGATAAAAGACAGGAATGCCACACTGAACAATGACAAGCTGGGCAAAATTGTGGAAGCGCTCGAGCAAATCCCTGCCGACAGCCGCCCCGGCACGCATGACGGTAAGTACAATACCAAAGATGACAAGCAGATAAACATCAACAACTACATTAACAGCATTACCAATACCGCAACGCCCCAAAGCCAGACAACGCCATCAGTTCCCCAACAGAATGATGTGCCAACGCAGGCCCCAGCCCCTGATCCGGCACCAGCCAGCCCACGAAGTCACAGCAAAGGCCAGACCATAAGGCCGACCAGCGCCCAAGATAAGAAGCCGGCGAAAAAGAATGCCAAAAAGGCAACTGATAAGAGTGGAGCTGGTAAGAATGACGGCACAGGCAGTGAACGCGGTGGTATAAAATAATACAGCAGAACGTGTTGGCGGATTTCGGGGCAGCACCCCGTTATCCCGCCGACACGTCAATCAACTCTAAAGAAAATGAAAGTAACAATCAAAATAATCATACTCATCGTGGCCATTGCGCTTGCCATAGGGGGTGTCATGTTTTATGCCAAGACGCAGGTGGCTCCACCCATGGCCACCAAAGCTGTCAACCAATATGCCAAGCAGATTGACAACTGCTGCAACGCTATGGCTAATGCAGACCTGGCTGGCATGGACTCCATAATGACTGACGCCCAGAGCAAAATACGCATTTACGCCACCGAGGGCAAGGTGGAGGACGAGGCGGCCAATGCTGCTATTGACAAACTGCTGGCCATTTATGCGCCCGCGTTTCTTGACAATGCATTCGGCAAATTCCGCCAAAGCGTGTGGCACGCCGACGACCACAGCCACATGCTTGCGGTGGTGACCAAACTGAGAGGCATAAAGCATATTGACCATTCGAGTGCGCTGAAGCGGTCGACGGCCGACTCGCTGGCGCTGATAGTTAACATCATTGGCAACTACAAGCAGGCGTGTGCCGTGAGCCGCGCAAGCGGGTTCAGGGGCATTGCCGCAGCACGCAGCACCATAGACCGGGCGCGACAGCTGGCCAACGACCCTTATCTGTCGAACTGCACCAATCTGATGAATGCGCTTAACGGTGTGCGACCGCGCATTGCCGCAGCGCACTACAACTATGCGGCAGGCATGGTTGAAAAACTGGCCAACTACCGCTTTGTGACGCAGCAGTATTACGAGAACTCATTAGTGCCCACCGTTGAACGGGCTGTCAACCAGTACGACGAGCAGGCTAAGGCACTGTACGGCTCAAAGCGCAGCACCGACAATCTGTGGAACAGGGCACGCTATTATTACGATGAGGCCACTAACTACTATAATTACTAACACTCCCCCCAAAAAATGTTGAAGCACATTATGCTGCTGCTCGCACTTGCTGCGGCAGCACCCGCACTTGCCCAAAACAAGGCGGACTCTACTGCGCACGCTGACAATGAAGTGGAAATTAAAATCGGCATGCGCGACCTCGAAAAGTTGAAAAGCGAACGCGACAGCGCCACGACAAACTACAAGGCGTTACTGTCCCAATACAGCAAAACAGTCAAGAATGACTCGGCACTGGCGGCCCAACTGCAAACGGCACGCACCGAATACGCCACATTCAAACTCAAATGTGACGAACTGCAGCAGGCACAGAGAAAGGCTAATGTCTGTCTGTTCAACATTGCCTCAAATTTCCTTTACATACCCTACGAGGCTTACAGCGTAGAGAAATTGGCCATTCCGGCTTTCGAGGCTGTTACGGACGAGGAGCTTAAAACACAGCACTCCGTGAACTATGTGTTACTCAAATCTTATCAAAATGACGTAAAGCAGTTGCTCGACTTCATCACATCAGCTGAGAAGGAGTTAGGTAACCCCTTTGCCAAGAATGCTGACGAGCAGCTGCGCGAGCTGCACAACTTGCCGGCCTACATCAACTACAAGCAATACCGTGATTGGAAGGGCACTTGGCTCGGTAAGAGGTTGTGCAAAGTGGAGGCTGCACTGAGAAACTTTAAGGGCGATCGCAGCCAGCTAAAATTCGGAACCATCAAGAAGGAATTGCAAGATTGCCTTGACACAACTAACGACTTATGACACAACTCACACGGCTGCTGCACATCGTCTGCTTGCTATGCGCCTGCAACATGGCATACGCCCAAAACACCATCAGGTCCCGACACCGCCCGAAACCCCGCAAGGTGACGGTGACACAAACACCCCTGAGGAAATATATCAACCAGAAGAAAGAAGAAATTGCAAAACAGCAAGCAGCAGAAAGGAAGTGTTACGAAACTGCGTGCAAAACTGCCACACGTGACGCTCTCGAAAAATATCTGGAACGTTACCCTAAAGGCAAATATGTTGCCGATGTACGAAACCGCATAGCTGACTTCAAACTATGGGATAAAGCAAAAGAGGCTAACACCATAGCAGCCTGCCAGGAATACTTGCGAATGTCGCAATTCCGTTTTTTTGAACAGCAGGCGCGCAGCACTATCAACAATTTGGAAGCGGCTGCAGCATGGGACACGATAAAATTGTCGGCCCAGAAGTCTGACATCTACGCATTCATATCAAAGTACCCCGATGCCTCATGCGTGGCTGATGCGTACAGGCGCATACACGAGCTTGACGGTCTGGCACACTTCAGACTGCAACAATATGAACAGGCACTGAATGAGTTCAACCTGGCGGGCGGGGAGCAAGCCTTGTCGCCTGCGAGCCTGCCCTGCTACAAACAAGCACAGGAGTATGTTGACTACACATCGGCACGCAACAGAAACACCGAAGGGGCACTCAGAGCTTTTCTGACAAACTACCCCTACAGCTGTTACAGCAAAGAGATATCAAACCTGCTGGCATTGGCCATAGCACAGTCCATAACCATATATTCCTACGACAGTGCAGGAGCTGAAGCCTTGAGCTATGCCAAAGACTCCTCCACACGACAGGCTGTGCAACGCTACATTGACTGGCAGAAGAAGAACTACAAACTGTACTGCAAACGCAACAGAATGGCCGCGCGGCGTGCCAACGGCAACATCATTCAGTTTGGCCTTGAATGGATGGACGTCGGCTTTAATCCGTCATGCTATGATGACACTGACAACGACCTTGACATTGTATGGTTCTATAATGTTGGACTTAGTCTGAAATTTGGCAATTATAATACTCCCGTACAATTTCTGCTGGGCGCCAAAATCGGACTTGTGGGATATACCGTTTGGTATGATTACAACGATGAGTCGAAAACCTGTTTCCACTTGCCACTCTTTGCCAAGCTTAAAGTCAATGTGTGCAATATCAGTAAAAGTGCCAAACTTTTTGTCGATGCCACAGGCTATTTCAATGCTGTGCGAGACGAGTTTATCGAAAACAAATTTGCCGCTTCGTGCGGTATTGGCACTGCCTGGAAGCATTGGGACTGGTCCTTTTACTACAAAGCAGACCTCGGCAACAAGCGGCATCTTGACAACGATTTTCTTGCCACTTCTATATCATACTACTTCTAAAACCCGTTGGCGGGGACAAGCGTTGGAAAACTCAACGCTTGTCCACCACCTCAATCTTTTGGTGGTTGCGTATGTGGAAAGCCTGTCCCGTCT
>OGOX01001117.1_pt1 | contig 18243 bp, 11 predicted proteins | sample 1552761 | NCBI WGS metagenome assembly OGOX01 (sample SAMEA2580212, study PRJEB22360) | human gut metagenome | biome: human gut; feature: human-associated habitat; material: faeces | place: Denmark | collected 2008/2010
CCAGCCAGTGACCGCTATGGAAAGCAGAGGCAAATACAAAGAATTTAGAGAAGAATCCGGCAAACGGAGGGATACCGGCCAGTGAGAACAGTGCCAGTGTCATAACGAAGCTCAGGCGTGGGTTGGTCTTGTACAATCCGTTATAGGTGCTTCTGTCCACCTTTCCTCCGGTGTGCTGCTCTATGGTGCTGATGACACCGAACACAGCCAGGTTGGCTACGATATAGACTACGATGTAGTACACCAGTGAAGCCATTCCCTGTTCATTTCCTCCCAGTACAGCCAGCATGATATAACCGGCCTGTGAGATACTACTGTAAGCCATGAAGCGTTTCAGGTCTTCCTGAAGGATGGCAAAGATGTTGGCAATGGTGATGGTGACCACAATGACGATGCTCAGCAAGAGACTCCAGTCGGCTACCATCTGTCCGAATACTTTTACCAGGATGCTCATCAGCGCAAAGGCGGCTGCACCTTTGGAGATGACTGACAGGTAAGCCGATACATTGGTCGGAGCTCCCTGATAGGTATCGGGTGTCCACATGTGGAAGGGCACGAGACTCAGCTTGAAGCCCAGTCCGGCAAAGAAGAACACCATCGCCATTACCTGGAGCGAGGTTCCGGTCAGGGCTGTGGTGATGCCGGCAAAGTAGGTGGTACCGGTTGTACCGTATACCATGGAGATGCCATAAAGCATCAGGGCAGAAGAGAACATGGAGTTCAGGATGAACTTGGCTCCTGCTTCCGCGCTGTGATGGCGGTATTTGTCGAAAGCCACCAGACAGGCCATCGGGATGCTGGCCAGTTCCAGGCCTACGTAGAACAGGATGAAACTGCCTGCGCTGACCATGAAATACATGCCCAGCAGCGTGCTGAGTGTCAGCATATAGAATTCTCCGGCTTTGTGACGGGTATCTTCGCGTGAGAGCCATTCCCCTGACTGCAGGAATACGAGCAGCGTGCCGGCAGTCAGTATGGTTTTTACAACAGATGCCATTTGGCTGGCATGATACATTCCTCCAAAGGCTTCTCCGCTGGCGGGTACAATGTTTAAGACCAGTTGTACGACCATCAGTGTGCAGGCCAGCGTCTGAAGCGGCTTGTGATTAGGCGTTTTCAGTATCAAGTCTGCCAACAGCATGAAGAGGATAATGGCGACCAGGCTTATTTCAGCCTGCATGGTTAATAATTCGCTCATATAATTTCTTTTAGTTTATTCAGGTTATCGGATAAGTTGGCTGATAATAGGTTCTACGCTTCCGCTGATGACATGGCTGACCCAGTAAGGAGCGAGTCCCAGTCCGGCTACAGCTATAATCAGGCAGATTACGGCAAAACGTTCGTCCCAGGTAGCGTCGGTCAGTTTCAGGTGTTCCGGGTTCTGGCAGGTGCCATACAGGATTTTTCCTACTACACGCAGGATGTACACAGCCGTGATGACAATACTCATCGTAGCGATGATGGTACAAGTGCGGTGGAACAGGTCCGGATTCTGGAATGAACCTACGAATACGGTCATTTCAGCCACGAAACCGCTCAGACCAGGCAGACCTAAGTTGGCCAGACCGGCAATGACATAACCTACGGCCAGGAAAGGCATGATTTTCATCAGTCCGCCCAGACAGCGGATGTCACGGGTGTGTGTACGGCCGTAAATCATACCGATAAGGGCAAAGAACAAGGCGGTCATCAAGCCGTGGCTCAGCATCTGCAGGATGGCACCGGTAGCACTTACACGCGTCATCATCAGCAGAGCGAATAATACCAGTCCGCAGTGGCTTACAGAAGAGTAGGCGTTGATGTATTTCAAGTCGGTCTGCACTACGGCACTGAACGCTCCGTACACCACGGAAATGGTGGTCAGTACCAGGAAGAAATCGCCCCAGATAGCGGCACCGGTCGGCATCAGGTACATGGCGATGCGGAAACATCCGTAACCTCCTAATTTCATCAATACACCGGCGTGCAGCATACTTACGGCCGTGGGGGCAGAAGCATGACCGTCGGGGCTCCATGTGTGGAAGGGGAACAAGGCACCCAGCACACCGAATCCTAGGAAGACCATCGGGAAGAAGATACGTTGCATTTCGGTCGGTATCTTGTGCTGCACGATTTCCAGGATATTCATCGTCTCGGCTCCGGCTCCGTAGTAGATGCCCAGGATACCAATCAGCAGGAAGGCAGAACCACCCATCAGCATCAAGGTCAGCTTCATGGCAGCGTATTCCTTGCGGCCGCTTCCCCACACACCAATCAGCAGGTACATCGGAATCAAAGCCACTTCATAGAACATGAACATGGTGAACAGGTCGGTTGAGATGAAGAATCCGAATACTCCGGTGCTCAGCAGGGTGAACCACAGGAAATATTCTTTGGTGAGCGGTTTCAGCTTCCAGGAAGCGAATGTACCGGTAAATACGATGATGGCACTCAGCAGCAGCATCACTACGGAGATACCGTCTACTCCTACAGAGTAACAGATGTGAAGCGGGGCATACCATACGATGCTGTCTGTGAAAAGCATTTCAGCTGTAGCTCCCGCATGGCGCTGTCCGATGTAAGACACCGTGAGGTAAGCCGCAAGTACCAGCAATAAAGTGGAACCGGCCACCATCACTCCTCTGACTTGATTGACGTTGCGGGCAATCCATAGTCCCAACAACATCAGCAGGGGTATCAATACGAAAAGACTTAATATATTCATAAGCGTATAAGTTCTTCTTTTTTAGTTCAACAGCAAGATAATTGTCAGGACAATGATTCCTGCCAGGAAATAATGCGTGTAGGTTTGTACCTTTCCACTTTGTATGGGCTGTACGGTTTCTCCAGCTGCGTTGGTACCCCAGGCCATGAAATTCATGAACTGGTCGATGACGTGGCGGTCAAACCATGCCAATGGAGTAGAGATGCAGCGGAAGATGATTTTCTTGGTCACGAACAACCAGATTTCGTCCATGTAGAAACGCTTGTAGGCCGCACGGTGCAGAGTGCTGAAGCGTGTAGCGAGCATGTCGGCTACAGGCTGCTGTTCGCGGGCGTACATCCAGGTAGCCAAGGCAATGGCGATGACGGCAATAGCGATACTCGTACCGGCTACTGTCCAGTCGAGGTGGATGTCGTAGGATTCACCGTTGGCTGAAACGAAATGTCCGAAAGGAATAAAACCGGCTACGATGGTGACCAGCGCCAGGAACATCAGCGGGAAAGTCATGGTCAGCGGACTTTCATGCGGCATGTGGTGTGCATGCAGTTCCTTGTTTTCCTTTCCCCAGAAGATGCAGTAGTACAAGCGGAACATATAGAAAGCAGTCATTCCGGCAATGATGGCCATAATCCATCCCATCACGGGGCTGTACTGGAAGCAGGCGGTCAGGATTTCATCTTTTGAGAAGAATCCGGAGAACGGAGGGATACCTGCGATGGCCAGACAGGCAATCAGGAAGGTGATGTGGGTAATCGGCATGTATTTGCGCAGACCGCCCATGGTTTCCATTTCGTTGCTGTGTACGGCGTGGATGATGCATCCGGCTCCCAAGAAGAGCAGGGCTTTGAACATGGCGTGTGTGAACAGGTGGAACATACTGGCCATGTAACCTAAACCGCCTTCGTGCGGGTTGGCAGCCGTGCATACACCCAGTGCCACCATCATGAAACCAATCTGTGAGATGGTAGAGAAGGCCAGCACACGTTTGATGTCACTCTGTGCACAAGCTACGCTTGCGGCATAGAATGCGGTGAAAGCACCTACCCAGGCTACCAAGTGGAGTGTGTGCGGCGCGAAGCCGATGAACAAGGGGAACATACGGGCTACCAGATACACTCCGGCTACTACCATGGTAGCGGCATGAATCAGGGCAGATACCGGTGTCGGACCTTCCATGGCATCCGGCAACCAGATGTGCAGCGGGAACATGGCACTCTTTCCGGCACCACCGATGAACATCAGTCCCAATGCCCAGGGCAGCACCATTCCGGCCTGCATCAGGCGTTCGGTTCCAGGGTTGAAGGTGAAAGTCTGCATGTAGTATCCGTAGATAAGGATACCAATCAGGAAGCCCAAGTCAGCAAAACGGGTGACGATAAAGGCCTTCTTGCTGGCAGCGATTGCTTCCGGTTTGGTGTAGTAGAAACCAATAAGCAGATAGGAAGACACACCTACCAGTTCCCAGAACACATACATCTGGAAAATGTTGGTAGCTACCACCAGACCTAACATAGAGAAGGTAAACAGCGACAGAAAAGCGTAGTACCGCTGGAAGCCGACTTCACCTTTCATGTAGCCGAAAGAATAGATATGTACCATTAGTGACACTGTGGAAATAACCACCAGCATCATGACGGAAATCGGATCGAGCAAAATACCCATGTCGATGTGAAGGGAGGAAGTGAACGGCAGCCATTCAATGTTCCACGGAGTCAGCGTAGGGTAGAGGCCTTCGGCAGTACGTGGAGCAGAGAAATAATTGAATGCCGTCAGATAGCTCAGCACGGCTACCGCTCCTAACGATAGGGTACCGATTGTGCCTGCTACTCGATGAGGCATTTTCATGCCGGCCAATGCCAGAACCAGGAAGCTCAGCACCGGGAGGGCAAGTATCAGAATTGTATAATCCATAAGCAATTGAATAAAATGTGAGAAAGTTATCCTTTCAAGTCAGTAATATCATCGGTAAGCACCTGTTTCAGGTTGCGATACACATTAATAATGATGGCAATGGCTACAGCCGTTTCAGCTGCGGCAATGGCTATGCCGAACAGGCTGAAGAAATGGCCTTCCAGTTGTCCGGGGAAAAGATAACGGTTGAATACCGCGAAATTGATGTTGGTTGCATTAAGCATCAATTCTACCGAAATCAGTAAAGCCAGCAAGTTTTTGCGGGTAAAGAATCCGTAGATGCCGCAAAACAACATAACGGTACTGATGACGAGGTAGTGAACTACATGAATTTCTATTTCCATAATCTTACTGTGTTATTTTTGTTTACGTGCAATCAGTATCGCACCAATCATACAAGCTAAGAGCAATACACTGACTACCTCAAATGGTAATACAAACTGGTATTTCCCTGTACCAATCAAGGCATGTCCGATGTTTTCTACCGGAAGTTCGACTCCCTGTGGAATCAGGTTCAGGGCAAATCCGTTGGTCATAACTAAGAAAAGCACGAGAGCTGCACCGATAACAATGGTCAGCAATACACTGATGAGCTTGGCGCGGTTTATTTTGTACTTCATATTCTTGTCCGACTGGGTCAGCAGGATGGAGAATACATACAGCACCACGATACCTCCGGCGTAAACCATCAGCTGTACAGCGCTCAGGAAGGTATAGCCCAGGATTCCGTAGATGGCTCCCGTACCTAAAAGAACGAACAGCAGATAAGTAGCGGCACGCAGGATTTTTCCTGTAGTGACAGCTAAAATGGAACAAGCAATGATACAGGCTCCTACGATATAAAATACGATTTCTTGAAGTGATATATTCATATCCGTTTCGTTTTATTTATTTCTTGTTCAGTGTCATGACGAGTTTTTCTTTCTGGAATACCGCATTCTCAAAGTCATTCGTAAACTGAATGGCATTGTGAGGACAGGCATTGACGCACAGCATGCAGAACATGCAAGAGCCTAAGTTGTACTCGTATTTCACCAGGAATTTTTTCTTTTTACCGTCTTCCGTCTCACGCATTTCCGTGGTCAGCCGGATGGTGCCGTTCGGGCAGCTCATCTGACAAAGTCCGCAGGCAATGCAATGGTGATTTCCTTCTTCATCCACCGGCATCACCAGCATGGCCCGGTGACGTTCCGGAATGTGAAGTGTAGTATGGCGGTTTTCAGGATACTGTTCGGTAATTTTCTTCTGGCAGAACACTTTCATGGAAGTGCGCATACCTACCAGCAGACTCTTGACTCCACCGACATATCCTTTTAAATATTCTTTAAATCCATTCATAGTCAAAATTTTTTAATCAAAATGTCAGACCAAATACTTTGCATACGGTCATTAATAACAATACGACCAGCGAGAGCGGCATCAGGTATTTCCATTCCAGTGTCAGTACCTGATCGATACGCAAACGGGGGAAGGTCCAGCGAATCCACATGAGCAGGAAGACGATGAAGAAGGTCTTTCCAATGAACCATACAAATCCGGGGATGTAGTCCATCACCATGTTCAGTCCGTCGAGTCCGGCAATGTGCAAGGGCATCCAGCCTCCCAAGAACAGTGTAGTGGCGATACCGGCAGTAATGAACAGGTTCAAGTATTCGGCCAGATAGAAGAAGCCGAAATGCATACCCGAATATTCCGTGTGGTATCCGGCGGTCAACTCCTGTTCTGCTTCTGCCAAGTCGAACGGACCGCGGTTAGCTTCCGCGTTTCCGGCAATCAGGTAGATGACGAAAGCCATGATGGCAGGAATGTGTCCTTTGAAAATGTTCCATCCGTTGGCCTGACCTTCTACGATGGTCTGAATATCCATGGCACCACTCATTACGACCATGGTCAGTACGCTGAGGCCGATAGAAAGCTCGTAACTGATAATCATGGCTCCACTTCGTACGGCACCAATCAATGTATATTTGCTGTTACTACTCCATCCGGCCAGCAAGATACCCAATACACCGATGGAAGAAGCTGCCAGCACAAAGAAGATACCGATGTTCATGTGAAGGATTTCTCCACCTTTATTCCATGGAAGACAAGAGAATGTCAGAATGGAAGCAAGAATTACCAGGAACGGAGCCAAAGCATAAAGAAAATGGTCGGAATGCTTCAGGCTGATGATTTCCTTGGTAAGGATTTTCAATACGTCGGCAGGTACTTGCAACAAACCTCCTTTTCCTCCTACACGGTTCGGGCCGATACGGCACTGGAAAGCCGCACAGACTTTACGTTCCATGTAGATAAGAATGATGGCCAGTACCGCGTACATGACGAGGATAAATACTCCCACAGCGAGTCCTTCCAATGTAAGTGCCAGCCATTCAGGCATTACACTGCAAAGGAATGCATGAATCTGCATGAGCAGCGGGCTGAGATTATAATAATCTAAAAACATAATTCTTTTATTTTTTCAGTTTTCTGTAATGATTGTTCCTGAAGTTTGTGTGGAGATTAACGGTCAATGTCAGGGATGACAAAGTCGAGTGTACCTCCAATGGCAATTAAGTCGGCAATTTTAGCTCCACGGCAAACGGTATCCATGGCGTGAACCAACGGAAGTCCGGTGGAACGGTAGTGCAGACGGTAAGGAACTTTATCACCATGGCTCTCCAATATCACATCAAACTCACCACGACTGGTTTCTACCGATGAAGTGAATACACCCTCCGGCAACTTGATGATGGGTTTGGTCTTGGCACGGAATTCTCCTTCCGGAATATTGTCAATCAGTTGCTCGATGATATGGCAAGACTCCATGATTTCGTCCATACGTACCATGTAACGGGCAAAGGAATCACCTTCCGTGTACACAATCTCCTTGAAGTCCACCTTGTCGTAGAGTGCGTACGGATGATGCTTGCGCACGTCGTTGGCCCATCCGGAAGCACGTCCGGTACCTCCTGTACATCCCAGTGAGATGGCGTCTTCCTTTGACAAAACTCCTACACCTTTCAGACGGGTATCGGCAATGACGTTTGAAGTAAAGATGTCATGATAGTCCTGAATTACACTGCGCAGGTGTTTGATAAAGTCTTTCACCTTCTGCTGGAAGGTAGGATGGATGTCAGCCTGTACACCTCCAATCATGTTGTAGTTCTGAATCAGACGGCCTCCGGTAGTTTCTTCAAAAATATCCAGAATCATCTCACGTTCACGGAAACCATAGAAGAAAGGAGTCAGTCCACCCATATCCATGACCAGACAGGAGTAGAACAGCAAGTGTGAGTCGATACGCTGCAACTCGTCCATGATGGTACGGATGTACTGGGCACGTTCCGGTACTTCTATTCCGGCAGCTTTTTCAATACACATACACAACGCATGGCGATTCTGGTGAGCACTCAGGTAGTCCAGACGGTCGGTCAAGGCTAATGTCTGCGGGTAGGTGAGGCTTTCGTTCATTTTTTCGATGCCTCGGTGGATATATCCCAGTATCGGGTCAATCTTACGAATGTTTTCTCCTTCAAGAGAGGTACGCATACGCAATACACCGTGTGTAGAAGGGTGCTGCGGCCCGATATTTACTACAAAATCATCTTCTCCAAACACCACGTTCTTACGTCCCTCAAGTGTGCCGTCGGGGCGGAGAAAGTATTCATCTGTCATATCGGCATTTTCCTCGTTGTCCATCCGAAGTGGGTTGGAGTTCATGTCATAATCCTTTCGCATAGGATAGCCAATCCAGTCCTCACGCAAGAAGATACGGCGCATATCCGGATGATTCAAGAAGCAGATACCGAAGAAGTCGTACACTTCACGTTCTTTAATCAGAGCGGTTTTCCACAAGTCGCTTACTGTGGGAAGTAATGCCTTTTCACGGTCTGTTGTTACCGCTTTGAGTGTGATTCTTGCACCTGTGCGGGTAGATTCCAGTAAGTAAAGCGCACCTAAGCCTTCTTCACCCCAGTCCATTCCTACGATGTCACGCAAGAAATCCATCGGGTTTTCTTTGTCATTCAGTAGTGTCTCAGCTATCTGGTGTAACTTTTCTGCCGGAACTTTTACGACAGTCTCTCCTGTCTGGCTGATTTCGGCTTCAGGAATAATGCTTGTTATTTTTTCAATTTCCATTTGCATTTTTTCTTTTTACGTAGGGTTTATTCCTCTTTTTCTTTACGGTTTACTTCTCCTAAGAAGCGCTCCACCTTGATTTTACGTTGGAGTTGCATCATGCCATAGAAGAATGCTTCCGGTCGGGGAGGACATCCCGGAATGTACACGTCTACCGGAATAATCTTGTCGATACCGTTTACTACGTGGTAAGATTTGATGAAAGGACCTCCGGAGATGGTACATCCACCTACTGCTACTACGTATTTAGGTTCGGCCATCTGGTCATACAGACGTTTTAATACCGGAGCCATTTTGTGTGTGATGGTTCCCAGCACCATGATCATATCGGCCTGACGAGGAGAGTTTCGGGTTACCTCAAACCCGAAGCGGGCCATGTCATAACGGGCTGCGCCTAATGCCATAAATTCGATGGCACAACAGCTGGTTCCGAACGTCAGACTCCAGAGCGAATTGCTTCGTCCCCAGTTAATCAGTTCGTCCACTGTTCCCAGTACGATTCCGGCACCGTCCATGTTCAGACGACGTACCATGTCTTCCAGATAATCATTGTTCTTGAAGTCCTCATACTCCATAGAACGAATAGAGGTAGCTTTTTTTACTTCCATTCAAGAGCTCCTTTCCGCCAGGCGTATGCCAGGCCCAAAATTAAAACTACCAGGAAGAAACCTACACTGACCAGTGCATATACTCCTACCTGGCCGGCCACTACAGCCCAAGGAAAGAGAAATACCGTTTCAATGTCGAACATCAGGAACAAGATAGCAAACAGGTAGTAACCTGCCTTGAATTGCACCCATGATTGTCCACGCGTAGGAATACCACATTCGTACGGTTCTCCCTTCTGCGGATTGAATGACCGTGGAGCAAGTAATTTTGCGATGGTCATTGCTGCCACAACAAGGACGATAGCAGTCAGAATAACGACAATAATAAATGTAAAAAACATATATCTAAGAATTTTTGATGATACATATAGATGATAAACTACTTCCGTTACACTGCAAGCCTCTGTCTGCAATGTATCAGAACAATCTATTTTAAACTGTTCTTAGATAGTATTAAATAAGGATTTTTTTGAGGGTATATAGATAATAGAATTTATCTAATTGTGTATAAGGATGTGTGGAATATACAGAACAGACCAGCCCTAAATGTGTGGGTGGTCTGGAAATAAAGTCTTGTCCAAACGAGAATACCGGCAGGAAAAACTTACCGTCCAGGTTTTTCTGGGTTTGTATGAATAAAATTTTCTGCGGAATATCTGCTTGTATGTTGGCAATCAGAAAGTCAAGCGTTTTCGAAGGAATATTGTCCGGATGCTGGTAGATGGAATCAGCCGATTGGGTTTCCTCTGCTGTATTGTTCTCATTGAGCACGGTGGAATAAAGCGCAAAGAAGTTTGCTCCTATGAGTACACTCATAAGAGTAATTAGGGATATACAAGCAAAAATCTTCCACTTATTCATGCTAATACCTTCAAAAACGCTGCAAATGTAGCCATTTATTTTGATTCATGAATCTGTATTTTCATTAATTTTTCTTGTCAGGCAGTTTGCTCTGTTTTTAGAAAGGATAACCAATGGCAAAATGAATACCCATTCCGTCCTTGAATTTAGGTATATTATAGTATCCACTCTTTTCGGTATCGTATGGCACATGAAGGGCAAAACCGAAGTCCAGTCTCAGAATCAGGAAGGAAAGGTCATAACGAATTCCTACTCCAGTTCCCAATGCAATGCTGTCAAAGAAATGCCGGAGATTGAATTCTGCACCGGGGCGAGCTTCATCTTTGCGCATAAGCCATACATTTCCTGCATCTAAAAAAGCTGCTCCGTTTAAGTTTCCTCCCATAAAATTTGAAAAGATACGGAAACGGTATTCCAGGTTGGCTTCCAGTTTGATGTCTCCTGTTTCATCCACGTAGGAATAACCTGAATTATTAGCCGGGTGGAATCTTCCCGGACCGATGGAGCGTACGGTAAAGGCACGAATACTGTTGGCACCTCCCACATAGAACTGTTCGCTATAAGGTGCGATTGTCTTGTTGCCGTATGCCCATATCACTCCTCCCATCAGTCGGGTAGCTAACTGTTGCTTTTCACTGATGTGGTAGGTATATCTTACTTCTGAAGAATATTTCAGGAACTGCGCAAACGGATTTCCCAATAGTTCCTTCTCCTTTTTGCTGAATTTCTGTCCAAAAGCCGCATAAATGACGGATGTCACATTTCCGGCAGAGGTGAGTGAGTTTTCCCACCACACACGGTTCTTTTTCTTCCGGTAGCTGTTGTCGTAAGTAACCGTGTAGGTCAGTGACGGAATGAACTGGTCGTCCAAACTATGGAACAGCATCGGGTTGGCATTGGCAATGGAGTCAAAGCGTGCGGTACGGTGCTGCAAAGTGTTGAATGCCAGGTGAATTGGAGTTACGGTATGCTTAATACTGCGTTTCGGTTGAAAACTATAGGATACAGTACCTCCAAATGACAACATCTTGAAGTAGCGGGCACGATTCACCTGTTCTGCGTAAATCTTAAAGTTGGTTTCAGACGGGAAACGGAAGGGGTCTACCCGATTTCTAATCCATGGTAAAACCAGTCGTGGAAAATTCAGAGAGAGGGCAGCTCCCAGCTCGTAAGAATTCATCACAGAACTTTCCCCGTCTACAGTAGAACTGGTCTGCCATTCGTATGAACCTTTCAACTCTAAGTTCAAGGAAGCACCCATTCTTTTGAAATTCTTCTTTGAAAGATTGAATTTGGCTCCCGGCCCTGTTTGCTTGGTACTCTTGGTGGTGACATTAAGTTCCAGTTCGCTGTCATAAGGCAGGTCGAACATGGCATTGACCGTAATGTCCAGGGTATCTCTTCCCGGACGAGGAGTGTAATTGAAATCATTGTATTTGAACACGCCTAATCTGGACAATGCCTGCTGGGTATAGTTCTGGCGTTGCTGAGAATACATTTCTCCGCTTTTATAAAGAAAACGTCGGCGGAGTACCCCATATCGTATGCCCGGCTTTTTTCCTGCATAATTAATGGTGAAGTTATGAAAATTCAATGAATCATTGGGTTGTTCTCCATTATGTCCTACTAGATTGATGCTTGTCTTTCCAATATAGTAAGTACGCAATCCCTCTTCCGGAATATTATGTTTCTGTACAACTCTTAAGTTGACATAACCGGGACGAATCAATGTGTCGGCCATGAACGTAATAAAATCTGGGCGATAGAAATAATATCCGTTGTTACGGAATAGTTCTACCAGGCGATTCCTTTCTTCGTCCAATTTATTGACAGTGAACGCATCTTCTTTTATTAACAGGCGTTTACTATATGTAGCATGAATCAGACTGTCTTCCTTGGGTGAAAATCCTACATAGGTAACGGAGTCTAATTTGTAACGTTGTCCGGTGTATATGGTATAATTTAATTTGGCTTTCTTCGGGTTCTTGGCTGTATCTACTTGCACTGTCACGTTGCCTTGGAAAAAGCCATTTTCACGTAAAACGTTACTTGCTACCTTTGTACGGGTATCAGGGTTAACGGTAGATACATAAATCGGGTCGGCAGCCAGTTTCTTGAAAATCCATTTACCAATACCTTTTTCGTATCGTTCAAACCGGTTATACACCCATAGTCCTAATGGGAAAGGGATACGGAGGTTGGGGCTGCCGAAAAATGAATTGTTCGGTGCCACGTTCAATGCGCCTTGTACTTCTTCCAAAGTAGCTTCTCCATTATCGGCTTCATTGTATCCCACAATTTTAGGAGTCGGTGTACCGATATAGAGCAACTCGTCTTCCGGAAGATGCTTGGTTGTGGAACATCCGGTTATGATAAATAACAGAAGTCCTGTCAGTAACAGTTTATTTATTCTTCTCTTCCTCATTTTCATCTTCTTCTTTTTTTTCGACTTCAGGCTGTGGTTTTTTCTTCTTTCTGAAAATAAACAGTTCGCCCACTTTACTAACTTTCTTGCGCAGTACAATACCGGCTCCGGTTTCTATTACTTCTCCATCGAGCACACTTTCGTAGTTCTTATCATGGAAAAGCTTGACGTAGCGAGTACCACTGTTGTCCAGACGATATTCTAATGAGATATTATCAATGAATGACTCGTCCTGCTGCACATTATTGCCGGTGGATACTTTTCCACCAATTACCACTCGGATACGGTTGTTCCAGAATCTCTTGGCAAACTGGAAGTTATAATCCGTAGATGTCTGTCCGGTTTCTTCTCCATTATTGGTTTCTATACCGAAATTCACATCAATGGTCTTGAGGGCACTTCCAGCCACTTTGGAAATCTGGTCTTGCAAGAAAGAGTTCATGACACTGCTTCCACCACCTCCCAGTGTACTACCTTCCGTCAGGTACATACCTGTTACCAGCATGGTTACAGCCACCTTGTTCTTTTCTTCAGCCGACATGGAAGCCAATTCATTTTGCATGGTACCGTCATCCGGAGCATCAATGATAAAGGTAAATCCTAAATTCTCCAGTGTATTGGTGATGTTGACACCTACATCGAAGTTGACCATGCGCGATGCCTGCCCTTCTTGTGCTACTGAAGAACGTATTCTTTCCGTCGCTTTTATACTCATGAGAGGGTTCATCGCATTTCCATTCCACTGTATGTAACTTCCGCTTTGAATATGGAAGGTCTTTAACTGGATAATTGGGAGCTGGTATTTCATTTCACCGCTTAGAAGAGAATACCTTCCGTTCAGAATGATGTTTCCTTCCGGAGTATATTGGAAAGACAAGTCGCCACCTCCTTCAAAGTACATGTAGTTGCTTCCTTTTTCATCCATATTGACACGGCACTGTACCCCTTCGTCTATGTGTAAGGTCATCAGCATGTCGATACCTCCTAGTGAGAGGGCTGGAAGAACCCTTCTTTGTGCAGAAGTCGTATCGCTGAAGTTGGTGAAGGTTACTGTTTCTTCCAGACGGTCTTCTACGGTCAGCGGAGAATCCTGTAGGATATAGGTAAAGTTACTGTTACCCAAAATATTCATGTTACCGCGTATATTCATGTTATCGGGTGTACCTTTAAGAGTAGAGTGGAAATCCACGTACAACTTCCCATATACGAGCGACTGTTTGGTCTGCTTGGCATTCAGCAATTCAAAATTGTTGGCATCCATCTTCAGGTTCATTTTCATCTGACTGAAATCTGCCATGTCCACATCCCCGTCAATGGTGAACGGAGTTTTCCCTTTGGTGAAGATCTTGAAACGGTTGAATGTAAGCTTGCTGTCCTTGATTTCCACCGGTTTGTTATCAAATCGGAGGTTCAGAGATGCTTGCGGTACGTATACATTTACGCTATCCAGGTTAATTTTTCCGTTCATGAGCGGTTGGGAAGCATTGCCGGACATTTGCATGGTACCGTCAATATCTCCACTCAGCATAGCCATCTTACCCGGAATAAAAGAGTTTGCTATTTCCAGCGGGAAGTGATGCAATGCCATACGTGCATCTATCCGATCCTCTTTTTGTTCTTTCTCTTCAGCCGGGAAGTATGAGCCTTCTATACTGATTACTTCCTTGTCATTCTGCATGATGAGGCCGTTGATATGCTGTTCACCGGTTTGTTTGGGAAGGTAGACCGCACTCAAAGCCCAGTCGCCCAAAGCTATCCCGTTATATCTGAGCTGGTTGATGTTGTTCTCAAGAGAAATCTGATCCATGCCGTCTTCTGTCTGCACATAATGTGCTTCAGAGTTAATCACGCCCTCGATGTCTGGCATATACGGAATCACTCGTTTGAACTCTCCAATGTTAATCTGAGTCAGGGATAGAGTCAAATCTTGCTGTGCCGTAGAATCTGGAGTAGAATAGAAACTCAGTCCGGTACGCAATTCATCGTAAATGGACAAATTGGCCATGATTCGTCCGTCATCTCTCAGATAGATATAATTATCCGGATTAACCGTAAACTTACGGTACACTAAGATAGGGTCAAATGGGGTGATGTGGAGACTGATTCCGCCTTTTTGCAGGCCAGCCACCATACCTATATTTACTCCACATTCTTTTTTACCGTTCAGATATTCAATAGTAGCATTAGCTTTGTCAGCTCCTATATCTCCATTCAGTGTAATATCGAAAGCTTCTTGGAACGGTTTGTCATTGGCTATGACTCCACTGTTAAACAAAATCTTATCAGGCTGTTGGGTGGCATTGAAATAGATGGTGTCAAGCGCTAGACTATCTGTCTTTAATCCATAAAGATTCATCGACGCATTCAATCCTTCTGCAGGGGAGGTGCGTATATTCATGCGGTTAAAGTTTATCTTTTTGATGGCCAGTGTATTGGAAATGGGGTTGTCCTTTCCTGCAAAGATTCTGAACTGGGTTTCTGGCCACAGCTCACGAAGGGCAACCTGATCAATTGATTTCTGCTTCCATTGTGCGCTCAGTGCATTCGTCAGTTTGGTTATCTGATTACCTAACTCATCAATACCTCCTCGGCTTCTGAATAGAAACGTCAGGTCACCCGCATTTGCGTAGCTCCTGATAGAATCGCGTGCAGTGCTGAAGCCGAAATGTATATCTTTCGTCTTAAATGTCTTTTTTTCAGTGATTAAATTTATGTCTTTTACAGATAAACGGATACCGTGACTTTTTTTCATGTCCGTTCTCATGTGAATGTCGATATTTTCGGTAGTCCTTAACGGAGAACTGAGCAATCCCATTCCGTATAAATCAAGATTCTTCACTTGAACCAACATATCCGCAGCAATTGCAGAAGGGTGTAGGGATGCATCTAACTGCGATGAGATATTCATCAGGTTGTCATTCACATCCAAGTTGAGGTTCGCTTTTGATTCTTTCAGGGCTGCATTAAGCTGTACGCCAGAGAAGACACGGGTTCCCCATTGAAGGTGGTTGAGTGCGGCATTGGCTGTTAATGTAGTTCGTTTGGAAAAAATATCTGTTCCTGCTCCTTCAAGTTGCATACCAGCAGAGAGATAAAACAACGAATCAGCTGGCAGGAAATCATGCAGGTTTAGCTCACTGATTTGCATATCTGCCTTATAAGCTTCTTTAAGGAGGTTGTATTCCGCATTTAGCTGTACTTTTCCTTCATTCTGGCTTAAGGTAGTTTCGGTAAACAAATCGTTACCTTTCATACCGGCCTTTCCATGAATATTCATTCCTGACGGAATAACTACTCCGTCGGTCAGGCTACTCAGAAAATCCATTTTATAGAAATCCGAGTTCAGGTTGATCACTCCCTCTCTGGAAAGACTGTCGAGCACATTTTTTACCGTTCCGTCCATTTCCATACGGAAACAATCGGGAATTTTAACCTGGCAAGTAGTCAGTTTCAGGTCACTCAGACTTCCATCTACCCCGATACGAACTTGTAATGGAGCTGCAGGGAAGAATTGAATAAATTCTTGTGGCATGTCTGGAATCAGTTTGAACAAATCAGCTTTACCGATTTCAGCCATGAACTGACCGTTCAATACGCCGTCCTGATTCTGTTCGGTGACCGACCAGTCTATCGTAGCCTTGAGAGCCAGAAAAGAATTTGCAGTTTTGATTTGTAAAGAAGGTACACGTATGGCTTTCTCATCTGCCTGTAATTGCCCCTCAGTCGATTTGATTTCCAGTCCCGAACGCTCTTTCAGCTCGAACTGATGCAGTAATGCCCGGATGTTATTCCCCTGATAATATAAAGAATCCATCTGTAAATTGATGTCGGTCACTGCAATATGTGACGGATCCAATCCCTTCTCTATAGGAGGTGTATTCCCTGAGTTATAGTATAATCCACTCTGTAAAAGCTTAAATTCTTTAGCGGAATAAGCCGCTTTATGCAAGTCAACCAGTCCGTCTCTTAAAGAAGCATTCCCGACTTTAAGCCCTAAGTTCATGGAGTCAAGTGGCATATCCATCTGAAAGTCCACATTTGCCAAATCAATCTTTTCTAATTTAAACTTCCAGAATGTAGGTGCACTTTGGGTGGTATCTTGTGCGGTTGTATCTGCCAGGCATAGTTTCAGATTGGCATCTTTTAGTGTGAGCTCGTTGAGCACAGCTGTTTCCGGCGTCAAGGCTACTCCATGCGATTTCAAGAAAAGTTCTCCCAGGTTTCCCTGCAAGGACATTCCTTCAATCAGGTCGACCGTATTGACTGAAGCGTTTTTCAGTTCCACTCCATCAATCTCTATCTGCTTCTTTACCAGAGGGAGTAATTGAATTTTTACGGTTAGTTTTTCCACATTCAGGAGCGTATCCTGAGGGTTGGTAACCGTGGTTTCATGGACTACTAAATTTAGCGGAAAAGAAAGCGAAATTCGTTGTATATGAATGTTCATCCCCGTAGCTTGCGAAGCGTATGATGTCGCCTTATCCACAATAAAATTCTGGATAGCAGGTATATAGATTAATATACACAAGACTATAAAAAGGATAAATGGACTTGCTAATACAATTCCTCCCCATTTTATATATTTTTTCATATACAGTTTAATCATTAGTTATGCGAATATATAAAAAAGAACCCAAAAGTGATACATTTTGTTTATGACAATGAGTTGAAATCACATTATTTGTTTACCTTTGCGTAGTTACTAATTTTAATACAATTCTATGAAACCAACTTTATTTGTACTGGCTGCCGGTATGGGGAGTCGTTACGGTGGCTTAAAACAGCTTGATGGACTGGGTCCTAACGGTGAAACAATCATGGATTATTCAATTTTTGATGCTATCCGTGGTGGTTTCGGGAAATTGGTTTTCGTAATCCGTCGTGATTTTGAAAAAGATTTCCGTGAAAAGATTGTAAGCAAATATGAAAATCATATTCCTGTAGAAGTTGTGTTCCAGGATTTGAACGACCTGCCTGCTGGCTTTACTTGTCCGGAAGGCCGTGTTAAACCTTGGGGAACAAACCATGCAGTGTTGATGGGTAAGAATGTAATTAAAGAACCATTTGCCGTAATCAATGCTGACGACTTCTATGGACGTGACAGTTTTGCCGTATTGGGTAAATACTTGTCAGAATTGCCGGAAGGTGCAAAGAACGACTACAGCATGGTAGGTTTTCGTGTAGGAAACACTTTGTCAGAAAGTGGAACGGTAGCTCGTGGTGTATGTGCAACTGATGAAAATGCTCATCTGACAACAGTCGTTGAACGTACTGAAATTATGCGTGTAGACGGTGTAGTTTCTTATAAGGATGAAAATGGCGAATGGGTTGGTATTGAAGATAATACTCCTGTTTCAATGAATATGTGGGGATTCACTCCTGATTATTTCCAATATTCAGAAGAATATTTCGCTGAATTCCTGAAAGAAAATATCAGCAACTTGAAATGTGAATATTTCATTCCGTTGATGGTGAACAAGCTGATTAATGAAGGAACTGCTACTGTAAAAGTACTGGATACTACTTCTAAGTGGTTTGGTGTGACATACGCTGCTGACCGTCAGAGTGTAGTTGACAAGATTCAGGCTTTGGTAGATGCTGGTGAATATCCT
>OGOX01001123.1_pt1 | contig 18211 bp, 7 predicted proteins | sample 1552761 | NCBI WGS metagenome assembly OGOX01 (sample SAMEA2580212, study PRJEB22360) | human gut metagenome | biome: human gut; feature: human-associated habitat; material: faeces | place: Denmark | collected 2008/2010
ATGTCGGGCTTCAGCTCCTCGAGCCACCGCTTGATGGTGTCGTCGGCGAAATGGCTGTGCCCGGTGCGCTCGCTGAGCTTGATGAAATCGCCGCCCATGATCTGCCAGGTGTATGCGTCGTGCTGAAACACGCCCACGCCGTTGCTGCGCACGATGGTGAACGGCTCTCTGTGCCACATCAGAATACCGATCATCGAGGATTGCGGCACGAACGTGCGGATGCGCATATCCACCTTGCCGAATTCCTCGGAGGAAATCGTCGCCTCGTTGAAGCCCGGCCCGTCGAAATTATAGACCGTCTGAATCCGCGCGCGGGTCGCCTCATCGACAAACATCCCCGCATAGGCCGCCAGATTGCCGCCCTTTGAATGGCCGCCGACGATCAGCGGCAGATCAATGGCTTTGGCGACATGCTGCGCATAGGCCACCGCGTCCCGCTGCGCCGGAACCTCGGTTTCAAAGCTCATGTTGAAGTCTTCCTTCCAGCCGACGACGGTGTTATCCGTGCCGCGGAAGGCGACAAACGCCCGCCCTTCGCCCAGCAGATAGGTCACGGCGGCAAACTGTTCTTCCTGCTCGGGATCGACCTTGTTGACGTAGCCGACCAGGCGGATATCCCGAAACCGCGCGCTCTCCATCAGCGCGGCGAGCAGCTTTCGATCCTCCCTGACGTTGTACGCCAGCGGCGTTTTATCCCGTTCGTTGACCTCCAGCAGCTTCTGCGCCGCGTCACGCAGGGAAATCCCCTCGTCAAACGCATCCCCCGCGATGTGATCGTAGGGCATATACGACAGATAGCTCAGCAGCAGCGCGGTGACAATGATCGCCATCATCGAAAGCGTCTGCACCACGTCGCGCGTGCCCGCCAGCGCCTCACCCTCGCTCACGCCGAGCACGACGCTCCAGTTGTTGATGCCGACCGGCTCGTAGTGCAGGTAGACCGTCAGCCCCGTGGAGCGGGATACGGTGCACATATCGCCGCCGATGCCGTTGGGGATTTTTTCCATCGCCTCCTCGTAGGTGTAGCCCTTGAGCATTTTGCGGCCACGCAGCTCCGAGATGTTGCCGAGCGAGTCATGCCAGGTATCCAGCAGGATGTCGCCGTTGTTGCCGTCCACAAGAAGGAGGAAGGCATTGCCGTTGTAGGGGTCGATCTGATAGTTTCGGGAAAGCTCCTGCAGGAGGACGACGCCGTAGAGGATGGCGATGGTCTCGCCGTCGCGCTTCACCGGCACGACGTTGCGCACCACCAGCTTTTCCGGCGCAAAGTAGCTTGTCACGCGGTCTGAGATGTACGCGCCCCGCGCCGCCTCTGTTTCAAAATCGAATGTGTCGGAAACGTCGTAGCGGGTGCCGTCGGTCAGCAGCAGCGTGCCGTCGGGCCGCAGCAGCGCGACGGTGGAGACAAAGGTCTCACTGAGGCTGAAGGATTTCATGATGCGCAGCACCGCGTCATTGTCACGCTCGTCATGCCCCGCGATCAGCTCCGCCATGGCGGAGAGGATGGTCTGGTCCGCGTTCGCCGCGTCGACAAGATCCTTTGCGATCTGGCGCGTCGCGGTAGCCAATTCGTCAAAGGAGCGCTGTGTGATCTCACGATTCGCCCGCCGGACGAGGAAAAAGACCGAACAGAAGAGCAGCACGCCGATCAGGAGCGTGACCGCCACCATCATGCCTACTCGTTTTCTGTTGACCATGTTCATTTCTCCTTTATCCTTTCTCCCTGTCGCGCGCCGTCAGGCTGCGCAGGAAGGATTCCGCTTCGCGCCCGGGCAGGACGCGCGAGAAATAAAAGCCCTGAATGAAGTCGCAGCCCGCCGCAAGCACGGCGTCGCACGTTGCCTTGTCCTCCACGCCCTCGCACAGCACGCGGATGCCCATGTCGTGCGAAAGACGGATCATGCCCTCCAGCAGCGCGCGGGCACGCGGCAAGGCGGACTCGATCACGATGCTGCGGTCGATCTTCACGCCGTCGATTGGGTAGGTGCTCAGGTCGGAGAGCGAGGAATAGCCCGCGCCGATATCGTCCAGCACGATGCGAAGCCCCATCGCGTGCAGCCCCTCGATCGTCCGCAGCGCCGCCTCGCGGTCGTGCGCGTAGGAGTCCTCCGTCAGCTCCACCGCAAGGCGGTCGCGCGTAAAGTCGTACTGCTCGACGATCTCGTGCACGCGCGCGAGGATCTTTTCGTCTGCGATGGACTGGCGCGTGAAGTTGCACGAGAGCCACAGCGTCCCGCGCCCCTCCCGCTTCCACGTCTGGAGCTGCACGCACGCGCAGCGGAGCATATAGAGATCCAGCTCGGTGATCGTGCCGGCGCGGATCATCAGGTCGATGTATTTTGAGGGCTTGAGCAGTCCCTCCTCCGGGTTTTGCCAGCGCGAGACGGCCTCCGCGCCGACGACCGTGCCGGCGCGATCGACAACGAACTGGAGGTACGGCTCAAATTCACCCTTTTCCACCGCCTTGCTCATGCTGCCGCGCAGACGCTCGAGCTGCTCGCTCTCGTCGATCATGCCGCGCGTGCTGAACGCGCAGGGCGTTTCCGTGCGGAACGCGTGGGCACAGCCCTGGCGCGCGTTGTAGAGCGCAGCCTCGGCGTCGCAGTCGGGGTTTTCCGACAGCGAGCAGATGCCCGCGCGGAACGCGCCGGCATATTCGGCGCGGAAGCCCGCAAGGTAGCCGTCCAGCCCGCGGATAAGCCCCTCGGCGCGCTGCTGTGCCGCCTCGCGGCTGCCGCACTGACACACGAGCGCGAACATCCCGCGCCCCACGCAGGCGAGGTATTCCTCGCGTCCGCAGCCAAGGCGCAGATACTCCGCCGCGCGGGAGAAGATCTCCTCGCGCTCCGCCTCGCCAAAGCGCCGTTCGAGCGAGGGCATATCGCAGCCGATGCAGAAGACATAGACGATGCTTCTGAGCGGGGCGGGGATGAGCGTTTCCATGCAGTTCAGATAATACCCGTCGTTGCCGATGCCGTAGCGCGGGTCGATGAGGGCGTTCGCCTTCAGCTCCGCGCGCTTTTTGCGCACAAAGACTATCAGCGCGACCGCCGCGCCGAGCATCGCCGCGATCAATGCGGCGAGCGTAATGAGCCACCTGGTACGGTAGGCTTCCGCGCCGCTGCTATTCGTATAGTCTGCCAGGACGCCGATGCTCTCCGCGCCGGAGAGGTCCTCCAGCGCTTGTGCAAGCGCGCCGGCCAGTTCCGGCGTGAGTGCGTTGGTAAAGCCAACATATATCGCGCGCTCTGCGCCGTCATGTTCTATCGTGCAGAGCAGCACTTGACGGCGCATCGCGCCGCTGTCGACCGCGCCGGAGGGATAGGCGGAAATAATGTCCGCCTGCCGGTTTGCGGTCTGCTGCGCCTGCGTTGTGTTCTTGCTGTACGGAAGATAGACAAGATCGTACCCTGTCTGCTCACTCAGGCGCTCGTACAGCTCCGGCAGCAATCCGACATAGCATTCTCTGCCGCGGTCATAGGACTCGATGGGATAGAGATCGGCGTTTCCCGAAATCAGAAGCGTCTCCCTCGCGCTTGCATCCTGCATACAGCACAGCAGCGCTCCGATCATCAGCACGGCGCAGAGCGTGATTTCCAAGAGCTTTTTTCGGCGCACAGGCGACACCCCCCTTTATTTCAAATCGATCTTGCGGCGCTCGATGCGCCCCCAGCTGAGTTTTTTCTTCCTATAGCCGACAAAGGCCGTGCAGCGCACCCATGCGAGAATAAAGCGCAGGAACACCAGCTCAAAGAGACACAGACAGACGGCCTTGAGGCCGTCGCCGAACGAGAGCGTGAGGTCCGCCGTGTAGATGCGCGAGAAAAAGGCGGTGAGCGTCAGGACCCCGCCGAAGACGGCGTAGATCAGGAAAAAGAGCAGCATGAACGGCACGTTGATGAGGTCGCACCACCATGCGAGCACCATCGTGAACACGCCGAAGACCTCGATAAACGGCGAAAGCAGCTCGTAAATGAGGAAATAGAGATAGGATACAAAGCTCACCGCGCCGAACCTGTGATTGGAAAACATGACGCGATGCTTGTACATACTCTGGAACAGGCCCAGATGCCAGCGCTTGCGCTGCTTGCACAGATCGCGCAGCCGCTCGGGCACCTGCGTCCAGCAGATGGCGTCGGTGGCGTAGCGGATGGCATAGTCGATGCCGTTGATTGTGCAGTATTCGTGCAGCTTGACCACCAGCTCCATATCCTCGCCCATGGTCTTGTTGTCGTAGCCGCCCACGGCGATGACCGTGTCCTTTTTGAACAGTCCGAACGCGCCGGAAATGATGAGCGAGCCGTTGAAGCGGTCAAAGAGGATGCGCGAGGCGAGGAAGGAGCGGTCGTACTCCAGCACCTGCATGAAAGCGAGGATGCTGCGCGGCAGGCGGTAGCGTTTGACGCGCCCGTTTTCCAGCTCAACATCGTTGGAGATGCGGACGATGCCGCCAACCGCCACCACATTGCCGTTTTCCAATATCGGCTGGGCGATGCGGCGCAGAGAGTCGTACTGCAGAACGGAGTCCGCGTCCATGCAGATAAAGTACGGGAAATTTGCGGCGTTGATGCCCATGTTCAGCGCGTCTGCCTTGCCGCCGTTCTTTTTTCGGATGAGCGTCACCGGTACCTTCTGTGCGCGTGTCTCATAGACGTATTCCTCGCGCTGACAGTTGATCTGCCGGCGAATGGGCCGGTGAACAAGGTGCATATCAAATGTCTCGGCCAACACCTCCGAGGTGCGGTCCTTCGATCCGTCGTCCACCACAATGATCTCATAGGCGCGGTATTCCAGCGTCAGCAGCGAGCGCACGGTGTCTGCCACGGTGACCTCCTCATTGTAGGCGGGAACGATGATACTGATGGGCAGGTAGTAATCCGAGGGCAGAATGCTTTTGAACATTTCCTGCCGGCGGTGCTTGTACAGCTCAAGTGAGCCGACGACGACCGACAGAAACAGAAAGGTCGAGTAGCCGATCAGATAAGCGATAAAGAAATAGCCCACCCACTCAAGAAACAGCTTTATACCGTCGTACATACTGCATCCTCCTTTCGCTCCTCCAGCTCCCGCACATCAAAGCGATAGCGCAGGATCTCGGAGGCGTAGCGGTCGTGCCCCTCGATCACGTCGATCAGATCGCGGTAGCCGAAGCCGAGCTGCTCCAGACTTTTTGACGCATTGAAGCGGATATACCAGTTGGGATGATAGAGGTTCCTCTCCAGCACCGCCGCAGTCTCCGCCCCGGGATAGCTCGCCAGCACCGACGAGGCGATGGCTGCATACTCCCAGCGCGCGTTTTCCGAGGGCGTCGCATAGCGCAGCAGATCGGCGTAGGCGGGCGGATAGGGATAGTGGCCAAGATAGCGCAGACAGGCAAAGCGCACCTCGTCGTCCTGCGCGGGATCGTTGAGGAGCGCGTGTATTTTCTCGCAGTATGCGCCGGAGGAAAAGCGGAAATAGTTGAGCAGCGTCACCTGCATCCACGGCTGAAACGCATCAAACGCCTCCCAAAGCGCGTCGGCAAGCTCCCATGTGTCGCCCGTGTAGTTCAGCAAGCCGTCGGAGAGGAGCTTGCTGTGATAATAGAGGCTGCTTGCGTCGATGATCCGCAGCGCACGCACAAGGACGGCGGGATCGCCCGCCGTGTAGAGTGCCTGCATGGCATTCTCGCGGCAGTAGATGCTCGATTCATGCAACAGGTCGAGCAGCATTGTTTTCAGCGCCTCGTTCTCCTGCCCGTCGAGAAGCCGGTATTTCCGGATGATATACGGAAAATACGCCGCCTCGATCTCATCGCGGCGGCAGTAATCCTCTGCCAGCGTGATCGTCACACCGTTAAGCGCCGTCAGATAGGAGCGGGTCAGCTCTGGCCGCTTCACGCACAGGCGCTCCAGCGCGGCGTCAAAGGCCGCCATGCCGTTCACGCGGCGCAGTCTGCGCTCCATGAAGCGCAGATGCCTCTCGCTGACCGCTCCGGTCTCCGCGAGACGGTCAAGCTCCTGCGAGACCGTCAGCTCAAGGCGGATGCCGTCGAGGAAGGACAGATGCTCCCTGCGCCGCGAAAGGAGCGCCGTTGCAATGTTAAAGAGGATCATGCCGGCGCAGATGCCGAGATAGACGTAGATCAGGATTTGAACAAACACCGGCGTTCTTCCTTTCTTGTGTGTTTTACTGCCAGAGCTTTTGCAGAATGTAGTACGAGGGCTTGAGCCGCTCGTGATAGCTGACCGTATTGCCCCAGCCCTTGAGCGCGGCGGGATAGAGCGGCGTGCGCTCCTGCGCCGCGCCGTCGGTAAGACCAAGGTACATCGTGTCGATGGTGATGTAGTCCACGCCGTAGTTTTCATAGTAATCGTCGTGGATGGTCATGCGCGAGGGGTCTGAAAAGTTCAGAAGCTGCCAGGGCAGCTTCAGCTCCACATAGTCGCCCGCGAAGATGAAGTCCGCGAGGGAATCGTAGTCCGGCGCGGCGGGGTTCGCGTTGCCGTAGGCAAGATAGCCCGTCTCGTAGGTCTCAGAGCTTGCCTGCCAGTTGCCCGTGAGCAGCGGCGTCGCCGTCTGGAGCATCAATTCGATGGGCTTGAACAGCGGCGTGTCCGCGTCGGGCGGGTCAAGGTAGGCGTCCGCGTCGTGCGTTTCATGGTAGAACATGGCGCGCAGCACCTCGTAGCGCTCCTGCACCAGGAGACGGCTGTTGTCCCTGCCGTCGATGGCGAGGACGAAGTCCACCGGGTCCTCAAAGCGCAGGCCGAAGTTTTCGCAGTAGGTGCTGCCCGTCTTGGGCGTGGTGTCGATGGGGATGTAGAGCGTTTTCTGTCCGTTCGCAAAGCCCTTTTCATAGGCGAGCAGATAGATGAACTTCTCGTCGTATTTCATCGAAAGGGCGCGCGTGCCGGTATCGAAGAGTTTATCCTCCTCCGTCCACTCCGAGAGGTCGCCGTCCACATAGCAGACGCTTTCCTCCTCGCCGGGGTCGAAGGAGAGCAGACCGAAATACTGCTCGTTGGTCTGGTAGTCACTCCAGTAGGGCGTGCGCTGCAGATTCACCGCGTGCATGGTGTTCCAGGTGCGCTTGAACCACTCGTCCTGCCAGGTAAAGACGCAGCCGCCCGCGCAGTTTGCCGCGGTGATGTCGCGCCAGCAGTCCACGAGCGCCTGCCCCTGCTCCTGCTCGGACATATGGCCCTGATTGCGTCCGGTGTTCCGGTCGATCTGCGCCATGCCGCGCCCGGTGGAAACGCCGAACTCGGAGATGACGACGGGCATCGTGTGATGCCGCCGCAGGGCGCGCAGATAGGCAAGGTAGGTGTTCGCCGCGCCGGTCTCATCGTAGAAGTCCGATCGGCGCAGCACGGAACCGATGGGCGTGCCGGGACCGGTCTCCGCACGGGAGATGACGGCCTTGCCGTCCCAGATGGGCGTGCGGTCCATCGCCGCGGGGTTGAGGATATAGTTGAGATAGTCGGGATAGTAGGGATACACATGGTAGGAGGCAAACTGACCGGCGAGGAAGGCATCCTCAGTGCGGATGTGCTCCACATCCACCTGCGCGCACTTCATAAAGAAAGTCGTGATATCCTCCGGGTAGAGGAAGGGGTCGGTGGTCGGCCAGTTGGAAAACGCCACAAGGCGCTGGGTCTTGTAGCGGCGGCTTTCATATGAGACGATCCGATCGCCCACCTGCGCGAGCATGGATTCAAAGGCGGAGGCGTCCTCCGTCGCGGAGAGGTACGTTCCCTGATAGGGCGGCAGATCGGGGTATTTGTGGTTGGTGTAGGCGACGGTCACATCCTCCCACTCCACACCGAGAATATAGCCGATGACCCAGCGGGAAACATCCTTATTGTAAAAGCCCGATCCCGTTCCGCGCCCGAGCGAGATCTTCTTGTTGCCGTGCAGAACGTCGACCAGTGTGCGCCCGTCCCTGACGAAGGTCTCAAGAAAGTCCTTGTCATAGGCGTCGCGGTGGGAGTTTTGGATATAGTCGTTCACCCATACGCCGTGGATGAGCCAGAGCGGTTCCTCGTTCGCCTCCTCGCGCGCGGTGTTGTACTCGTAGAAGGCGTTGTAGAAGTCGTCGTGGAGCGTAATGTAGACGCGCACGGTGTTCGCGCCCATCTCCTGCATCTGGGCAAACCAGCGCAGATAGGTCTCCTTGCTGACGGCGTAGTCCGTCGCCCACTCGCCCGGGATGCCCACGCCGAGGTTCACGCCCTTGACGGTGAACTCCTCCGGTCCCGCGCCGCGGTCCATATAAAGGTGCTGCGCGTCGGTGGACATGAAAGCGCTGACCGGCGCGTCCGGCTGAAGGTCGATGTACCAGCCGAGGTAGTAGCGCGCGGTGTCGTAGGCGAGATAGCCTAAGATCAGGGCGGTGAGCACGATGAGAAATCTTTTCAAGCCGCCGCCCTCCTTTCTCGATGGTGTGGTGGCTCAGTGGTTGAATTTCTTGTTTTTGGATTCGTGGCTGTACTGGCGAAGAATGTCGATATTCTCGTCCATCCACGCGCCGCGCTCGATGCAAAAGCGCTTCATCTGCGCGACGGCAGCCGCGTGTGAGTGCGGGTTGCGCCACGCGGGGGAGAACATATCCTTTTCGAGCGTGTAGCCCCAGACGGAGAAGTTGCGCTCGACGGCATCGCCGAGCCACGCGGTAACGTCGTCTATGTAGGCGCAGAGATACTCGTCGCTGAGGATGCCCTGACGCAGCTCGCGGTAGCGGTCGATGACGGCGTTTATGAACTTCTCGTCTTTGCTGAGCATATAGTACCAGACATTGTATTGCAGCTCAAAATGCTGCGGCTCTGCGACCGGATGACTGTAGTTGTCACAGGCGGAGTTGAAGTCCCAGATGCACATTTTGTATTTGCCGCGCACATCCCTGTAGATATAGGTGGAAAGCCAGCCCGCATCATAGTTGCAGGTAAACTCGTTGAGGATAAAGTAGTCCACGAAAGAGCTCATGTCCGCCTGCTCCCACCATGCATAGGGCTCGGTATCATAGTCATAGGAGTAGAGTGTCTTTTCAAAGTCGGAGAAATCCTGTGCGATCCACGCCGCGCGCTCCGGCGTAAGCCATTTTGTTCCCGGATAGACGATGTCTATATCCTGCAGATTTCGCAGGGCGTATTGGGAGAAGGTCTCGATGTTTTTGACCTCGTTGCCGCTGCCGCGGTCAAGGCGCAGAGCATAGCTCGTCTGCACCGTGTCCTTCGACGGCTCCGTGAGCTTCAAGCGGGCATCCGCGCCGGAGCTGACAGTCTCCGTCATAACATAAAGCCCCTGATACACTCCGTTGAGCAGCACCTCGCAGAAGCGCACATTCGGCGCGTAGTCCATGATCTCGCCCGCAAGATTGTACCACATATAATTGCGGATGAGCGTCTTATCGAGGTACGGCCCATGCAGCGCCCACTCGTCGAAGGCATCCATCCCCAGCATGGCGACATCGCGCGAGGCGGCGCCGTCGTCCGTCAGCGTCTTGACAAGATAGCTGTGCTTATCAAAATAGCGCGAGGAGTTGCCTCGCACTCGAATGTCAATGACGCTCTGAAGCGTCGGCGTGTCGGCGGGGTGATTGTTGCCCTCGGCATGATCCACCACCGAGACGGACGCGCGCAGCAGCGTACTGCCGTCTGCGGTCGTGGTGAAAGCATCGTCCTCACGGCCGCTGCCGCCGCTCTGGATGGGAACGCCGGGGATCTCCGCGCCGCCGGTGTCGATGAGAACGAGCGGCAGATGAGAGCAGAGCAGATCTTCTCCGTGGTCGGCACAGGGTGTATAGGCGGGGCGCTCAAGATGCTGATGATAGCGTGGGTGCTCGTCGGTCAGCACGGCTGACAGGTTTGTTGCGGATAGGAGAAGCAGCAGCGCACAGGCCGCAAGAGCCATTCGCTTGTATTTCATGTTCGTCTCCGCTCCCCTCTTTCCGGTTTCTCAGTTCGACACCTCGTCGTTCTGCATGACAAGATTGACATAGTCGATGCTTCCCAGCGAATAGATGCTGCCGGGAATGTCCGGCGTTGTCTGCTCCGCGCGGCGCAGGAGCTTTTGCGTGATCTCGTAGATCAGTTCGACCGTATCCTCCGTCGTGTTTTCCACACGCAGCGTCGCTTTGGCGCGAAAGAGCTTGTAGACCTGCGCCTTGATCGGCTCCTGCTTGCTGCGGTGGGCGCGGATGATGAGCAGCATCCGGTTATCGCTCTTGATGCAGCCGAGCAGCAGGATCACCGCGAAGGTCACGGCGCTGCCGATGCAGGCCACGGCATAATCGCCCACGCCGCAGCAGATGCCGACAATGATGGACCAAAAAATATAAACCGTATCGCGCGAGTCCTTGATGGCGGTGCGGAAGCGGACGATGGACAGCGCGCCCACCATACCGAGAGACAGCGCGATGTTGTTGCCGATGACGGTCATGACCGTCCCCGTCAGCACCGCGAGAATGACGAGTGAGGCGTTGAACTTGCGGCTGTAGATCGTCCCGCGGTGGGAGATGGCGTAGGACAGGAAGATAAAAAAGCCCAGCACGGCGGCAAGGACGATATTGAGCAGAATATCCTCCCACGACATATCGCGGGGTGTGGTAAAAAGGTTCAGGATCTGTTGTCTCATGGTGTTTTCCTCCTATAGCCTCGTCTGACATCCGTTTTGGCGGGCAAGCACATATTTGCTGACAGAAAGCTCACTGCGATCCACGCTGTTGATCAGCTCGCGAAGATAATCGAGCAGAAAGCCGTTGTACTTGACCTCAAGCACCACGCAGTACGGATCGAGCACGGGGTTCATGTTCAGCCGCGGCGAAAAGAGGTCGAAGCAGCTCTCGACGGAAACAATGCGGCTGTCAAAGGTAATGCGTATTTTGTTCTCCTTGGCGATAAATGCCTTGCGGTTGTATTCTACGATCGTTTTGGGGCGATAGCACCGGCTGTGCATCAGCGCGTAGCACTCCGCGGCAAAAGACTCCGGATACCGCAGCAGCGGCGCGTAGTCGCCGCGCGTGAGCGCTTGGGCATCCTCCCGTGTCACGCGCAGAGAGCGCTTGAGCTGACTTGCGCCCTGCTTCTGCTTCATCTCCAGCATGGCGAAGTCTGCCGCCGGATCATAGCAGCGCAGGCGCAGCTTGCGCCGCAGCTCTACGCCCGCAGCCTTTTCGTGGAAGTCCCTGTCGTCGAGCGTATCGAAGTAAAGCGAGCGGACAGGGTAGCCGCTTATGCCGTTGTGCGGGTCCTCGTGCATGACCTGCGCGAGCCGATGGCCGGCTTGCAGCGCCTCCGGCAGCGAGATCAGATATTTCTTTTCCTCGCGGAACACGCGGTTCACCGATGCTCCCTCCTTTCGCAGAGAAAAAAACTGACCGCAGTCCTGCTAAGGCAATACCGCAGCTTTCACTGCGCGGTGTTGCCTTAAGGGTGCGGTCGGTCGATCATAGGGGCTCTCCCGCTCAGACATATGGCCCTGCAGCATAGTCTTTCGACGATTTTCTATCTGAAACGATTATACAGGGCTGCGCCGCATAAGTAAAGTCCTTTCTGGCATTTCCGGCATTTGGCGTGTGCCGTCGCTTGTGCGGCGGAAGTCCTCTCGTGCGCGGGAACCGGATAGGATCACCTCACGAAATACTCATAACACCGCCATGAGCAAAACGCAAGAAACGCAGTGATTGCAATGGTTCCCGGCCATGGCTGAAACCGAAAATCACTCCATTGATATAGAAAGCGGCGCCCCATTCTGGTAAAATGAATTTGTGAAACACACCAACCGGAAAGGGGCTGGCCGCTATCTACCGACAGGAAATCATTCAGGATGTGACGCTGTTCACATCTCAAAGCGCCGCCATGTTTTATGACAAGCTTTTCAGCAGTCTGGACTTCACGCTGCCCAGAGCGGCGACCGGGCGGCGGGGCTTCCCGAAGGAAGCCATGGTCTGTGCTTTTATCGTTATGAAATGTGAAGGCTTCACGCAGATCACAGATCTGATGGATTATCTGGACAACAACCGCATCATCGCCCATTACTGCGGCTTTAACATCATGGAGCCGCTGCCGTCCTACTGGACGTATGACCGTTTCCTCAAAAAAATGGATGGGCTACAAAAGTCATGTGCTGGTGGACTGCATCTCCGGCCTGCCGCTCTACGAGCTGACCACACCGGGCAATGTCGCCGATTCCTCCGTCGCCGCTGATATCCTCGCAGCTGCGAATCAGACAATCTCTTTGAAGGAATGCACCTTCCTTGCCGACAAGGGCTACGACGCGAAAAGCATCTACAACACCGTGAAATCGGTCTATGATGGGGAAGCTTTTATCCCCCTCAATCCACGCGGTACGAAAGCCTCTAAAACGCTTCCTGCTGGCAATCCGGTCTGCGAGGCAGGCCTCGCCATGCACAAGGACGGCAAAACCACCGACAATGGGCGTACCCGCCAGAAATTCTGCTGTCCGTTCCGCCAGTCCAAGACCGGTGTTTGCCCTTGTAACCACAAAAACTGGAACAACGGCAAGAAGAACTGGGGCTGCACCAAGTATAAGACCGTTCCAAACGATTACAGACTTTCCATTGACCGCAGCTGTCTCTATTTCAAGCGGACGTATGCCCTGCGGACAGAGTGTGAGCGCTACAATTCCCGCTTCAAATCCACAGGTCAGGAACGTGTGTGGGTACGGAACGGTGCAAGCACTGCGAATCTCAACACAGTAGCCCACATCTCCGCCTTAGCGGTTGCGCTGGCCGCCGTTCTACACGGCTCTCACTCCTACCGTTCTGCCAAACAGCTTCGGCGTTCCGCCTGATCTACCTGTTCCATACCTTTTTCAGGCGCGGGGTCTACCGCGCTACGGCTTTTGCGCCCTTGAGATGCCCTAAGCGCTTTTGATTCCCATTTGCCTTGTTTGTGGGCTGCTCCTTCTGCCTGTTTTGCTCATCGCTTTAGTTCTATCATAACACAGGTGCGGCGCTTCTGAACCTATGGGTCAAATGCGTGTCCGCCGAACGGGGCCATGGGTCAAAATCTCGTGTCCATTTTCTTGGGTACAGTTTAAATCCTATTATGGGTCAAAACTGGGTCAGGAACAGGGGACTCCAATTTTTCTGGCATGGCGCCCCAAATTTTTCTTGCGTGATGGAATGGCTCATGGTATTATAAAAGTGCAATCGCAAGAAAAGTTATAAAGGGGGTGCTGACTTGCCAAGAGGAAAACTGTTAAACGGTCTGGTGACCCAGCAGAAGGTATTACGAGCGGCGGTGGCGTTGTTCCTGGAAAAGGGCTACACCAGAACTACAACCGGAGAGATCGCAAAGGCGGCGGGCATCGGACAGAGTTCGTTTTTCCATGTTTTTCCCAGCAAGGAGGCGCTGCTGCTGGAGCTGGTAAAGCGGATGTTCAGCGGGCAATTCGCGCTGGCGGGACAGCACAGCGGGGAACAAGACCCTGTGCTCCTGTACGCCGTGGAAACGGCCCTCCAGCTCCACATCGCCGAGCTGACCGAGCCGCTGCGGGAGCTGTATGTGATGGCATACTCTCTGCCCTCCATCGCGGCATATCTTTACAAAAGCACAACGAAGCGGCTGCAAACCATCTTCGGGCCATATCTGCCGGAGGCGCAGCCTAAGGACTTCTACGAAATGGAGATCGCGTCGGGCAGTATCATGCGGGGCTTCATGTCGGTTCCCTGTGATGTGTATTTCACGATGGAGGCCAAGATCTCCCGCTTCCTGGACTGCTCGCTCAAGCTCTATGACGTACCGAAGGAGAAGCGCGCGGCGATCACAGCGGCAGTCTTGCAGATGGACCTTCACACAATGGCTTTGGGCATCATCCAAAAGACCGTCCGGCAGGCGGAAAAGGGCTTTGAGGCCCTGACGGAAACACAAATTTAGGCAAGGGGATATCCCCTTGGAGAAGCCAAAATTCTTTTATCATGGAGGAATCACGATGAAAAGAAGATTTCTTAGCTTGCTTACCGCGTTTGCTCTGTGCTTGACCCTGATCCCCACAACAGCATTCGCAGATGACGAGAAAAGGGGAGAAGATGTTTCCCCAAGCATCTGCGAAACAGCCTGCACGGAAGAGTCGAAGCTCGGTAAGGAGCAGCCGAACGCCCTCGCGGAGGACGAGGGATCATCCGCGCCAGCGGATGATGAACTTGGCAGTGACGCCGTTGCCGCCAAAGCAAGCCCTGTCGCAATGCGGGCGGCCAATGGCATCAGTGCGCGGGCGGCGAATGGCACGATTACCCTCGGCAGCACCGTTCTCGACATCACACAAAGCTCTATAAGCAGCACTTACGATACGACCGGCGGCTTCAAGTATGACGCCGCCACAAAGACGCTGACGCTGCGAAACTGCACGATCGACACTTATACAAAGGTCTCGTCCGAGCAATTGCCCAGCATATTCAGATACTATAACGTCTTTCTCGACAGCCGGAATGTCGGGACGCTGAACATCGTGCTTGAGGGCAGCAATTACATTGGTGATTCCAGTAGCTTGAAGTATATGTCCGCCACTTCCGATGTGAATACGCCGCGCTATCTCGGCATCTGGGGCAATACCGTCCGCTTCTCCGGCAGCGGGAGCCTGACCATTGAAGCCCAGACCTTCCCCATTCAGTCCGGCGGCATTGAGACAAGCGGGAGCGTGGATCTGACACTGCGCAGCTACATGAATGGAACCGTGACGCGGAGCATGGCCGTTGGCGCCGGGACGAGCGTCACCGCAGAGGCACAGGGAAACAATCTGGACTTCTACGCGCTCAATGTCAAGAACGATCTGACAGTGAACGGCACGCTTAATGCGACCACCAAGGGTTGTGTATACCAAAATGACTATCCCGTCGCCCTGCTTGTGGGCGGAACACTGCGCGTCGTCGGCGGTCAGGTGACCGCCACGAGCGACGGTCGGAACGGCAATGACGGCTGTCAGGGCTACGGCATCAAGGCCAATGTACTGGAGATCGGCGGTGGCGGAACCGTCCGTGCCTATTCCAACGGCTACAGTACGAAGACCAACCGATACGACGGCAAGGAAGCTATTTACGTTTCCTCGAATCTGACGGTCGACCTCGGCGGCTATCTGTACGCGAAAACACAGAACCCGATTCTTTCAAACGAGAATGAAAACGGCGCGCTGAAGGTCAACGGCCGCTGGGATCTTTCCGGGACCAATGGAGACATGGCATACACAAAGGCCGTCATAACAAAGCCGGTGAACGGCAGCATCTACGAGAATGTGATCCTCGGAACAACCGTGAGCCCTGAAAAAGAGGTGGAGATCAGCGGCATCCGAAATGCCGTGCTGGTGCTCAGCTACAATGAGGACCAAAACAACAAGGGAAAAACCTGGTACTATCGCAACGCCGACCGCCCCGGGGATACAGATTCCATCAAGCAGAATGTTTACAGCTCCGGCAGCACGCAGCAGGAGCTGAACCTCAAAGAGGGCTTCAGCAGGGTCCTTGCATCGGACTACAATAATTACTACGGCATCGATGTGCGGGAGGGTGAGCATACCGTCGTGCTCGATGGTCTTGCAATCGTGCGCGATCACACCTTTCTCACCGTGCGCAGCGGCGCGACGCTGAACCTGAAGCTCACAGGCAAGAGCTATCTGAAAAGCGGCAGCGCACCCGCCATCTATGTGGAACAGGGCGGCACGCTGAACCTCATCGGCGGGGGCATGGCGCAGTCCTCATTGGCGCTCATGGGCGGTCTTTCGGCGGCAAGCGGCGCAACTGTGAATTTCAAGGACTGCGCCGTTTACGCCGCAGGTAAGACCATCGGCGGAACGGGAGCCAACGTATCCGTTGAAAACTGCTGGATCAGCGCCGGCTTTGCCGGAAACCTGCGCGTCACGCGCAGCACACTGGAGGGGGAGCACTCCGGCGGCACGGTGAAGATCGACCGTAGGAGCAACGCCAACCTGACGGACGCCTCCGGCAAGGCGATCACCGGTGTCACGGATCACAGCGGCAATCCTGTTTACCGGACAAAGGTCGAGCTGGAGGACATGAACCAGAGCCGGAACCTCATGATGATCGCCTACCGCACCGACGCTACCAGCGGCACCATGCAGTCGACTCTTTACCCGTTGGTCACACAACTGCGCGTGAATATCCCCAACACTGTCAACGATGACGTCATCAAGGATCTCACCATGCTTGTCAGAGACAACACTGTCTACCTCTGGCTTCCGAACGGCACAAGGATCATGAGTGTGGAGGGCTTTCAGGACGACGGCAGCTCGCCGGTCGGCTTCATCCATGATCCGCAGAAGGGCGCGCCCATCGTCACGCTGGTGGTTACGAACCTGGTCATCGAGGCGTTCCTGCTCAGCCTGCTCCTCGCCTCGGGCGTGCTCGCCTTCCGCGGCACCCCCGGCGGAAACGATACCGCGCTCTGTGCGGGCTATCTGGGGGACTCTGCAAAGGACACCTGGATCGACTATCACCCGGAAAAAGACGTCAAGCTCCAGGCGGATTGGAAGTTTATCACAGACTTCGGCATCCGTATGCTTACAGGCGGCGAGGCGGAGGTCAAGCTCAACGGACTGGACCTGAGCGGCCCGAACAAGCGCGTGGAGCTGGATGACCGCTCGAAGCTCTCCATCGTGCTGATGGAAAACACTGAGAGTGTCATGAGGTCCAACGAAGGCAGCACCGATGCGGTCTGGACGCTCAAGGGTTCGGGCGGTCTGACCATCAAGGGACAGTCCGGCGGTGAAAAGCTGACGCTCCGCGGCGACCACGCCATGGACGGCAGCACCGGCGCCTCCCTGACATTCAATGGCATCACGCTCATCAACAACTGCACGAACAAGCCGGAGACGACGCTTGGGAAACTCACCATCTCAAACAGCCTGGTCTTCGGTCTGGGCACGGTCAACTGCGCCAACGTTGTCATCAACGGCGGCAGTGTCGATCTGGATGTTCCAGTGAACACGGTCGTGAAAGATTCCAACGGCAATGAACTGAAAAAGGTCACCCTGACCCTTTCGGAAAAGAACACCGCCGTGGAGGACGTCACCCTTTCCGGGCTTCCGGAAGGTACGGCATTCAACGACAGCCATATCATCTCCGACGGCAGCGGCAAAATCTACCTCTGGATCCCCAAGGATGCGGAGGTGGAGACTGTGACCGTCGGCGGGAATAAGTACTATCCCAAGTCGGACGGCAGCATGACCATCGGCGATGTGCCGGAGTTCACCAGCCCGGCAGAGGATGTCAGCTGCGTGGTCGAAAGCAATGAATACATGACCCTGACCGTGGAAGTTGTCGGCACGCCCGCGCCCGCACTGCAATGGCAGGTCAGCCGGGACGGCGGCAAGACCTGGGAGAACATCGAGGGCGCGACTAAAGCCACCTATCAGGCGCTCCTGCCCCTGTCCCTGCACGGCGCAAAGTTCCGCTGCGCGGCGACGAATAAGGATGGCACGACATATTCCCATACATTTACCGCGTACTACTGTCCCGCATATCTGCGCGGCGCGGCCTCGCCCATGCGGGGAAACGGTGAATTCATTCAGGGCGAGATCGCGACCATTACCGCCGGTTTATACGACAATAGTACCTGGTATCCCGTAAGCTCTCTGACGGGCGTCACAGCAGAATACCGCTGGAAGTACTGCAGAAACGTTATGCCAACGGAAGAGGAGTGGGCTAAGATCCCACCCGCGGGCGAATCCTATCCCATCACCATTACGGATGAGATGGACTATCAGAGTGTTTGCTTCCATGTCACGCTGACCTATCCCGACAATACGGTCAAGACCGTGACCGGTTTCTGGCGGCTGTACGTGTGCGTCACACCCGTGGTCACGGAGCAGCCGCAGAGCGTGTCCGCGGCTGCGGGTGATTCGGTGACATTCTCCGCCAAGCTGATCGATCAATATCTCAACACGCTGGAGTATCAGTGGCAGAGCAGCACCGACGGCGGCCAGAACTGGACGGACATCGAAGGCGCCAGCGGCATCAGTCATAAGGAGGGCTATTGGAACTACATTCCCAGCTACACGATCCCGTCCGTCACGGCGGCACAGAGCGGCCAGCTGTTCCGCTGTGTGCTCTGGAACACGAACAACCATACGGGCAGCGACCGCGTGAGCACGCCTCCCGTATACTCCGAGTCCGCGACACTCACCGTGACGCCGCCCGCGCATGAGCACCGCTACGGCGATTGGAGCAAGGACGGTACGAACCACTGGCACGAATGTA
>OGOX01001138.1_pt1 | contig 17971 bp, 12 predicted proteins | sample 1552761 | NCBI WGS metagenome assembly OGOX01 (sample SAMEA2580212, study PRJEB22360) | human gut metagenome | biome: human gut; feature: human-associated habitat; material: faeces | place: Denmark | collected 2008/2010
CCCCCGCCATATCAGGCTCGGCAGGCTTAGGTCTTGCCGAGGCGGCGCATATTCCGTTTATACAGGAGGTTTTCGCAACAGGCGAGGTTGTAAAGCTAAAGGAGCCCGACACATCCTGCGTAATAGAGCTCGGCGGCGAGGACGCTAAGATAATCTTCTTTGACGGCGGACTTGATGAGCGCATGAACGGCAGTTGTGCGGGCGGCACGGGCGCTTTTATCGACCAGATGGCGACACTTTTAAACATCACGGTTGACGAGCTTGATAAATTAAGCCTTGACGCGGGCAGACTTTATCCTATAGCGTCCCGTTGCGGCGTTTTCGCTAAGACCGATATTCAGCCGCTTCTCAATCAGGGAGCGCGAAAAGAGGACGTTGCCGCGAGCATTTATCAGGCGGTGGTAAATCAGACCATAGCGGGACTGGCGCAAGGCAAAAAAATAGAGGGCAAGGTGCTTTTCTTAGGCGGCCCACTTTATTACTGCAAGGGGCTGGGTATTCGCTTTAAGAAAACTCTGGGGCTTGACGACGAACACGCAGTGTTCCCCGAATACGGGCGTTATGCCGTGGCTTTGGGCGCGTCCTATTATGCCGAAAAACAGCAGGATACATATACTGCCGATTCCCTTATAAAGGCGGTAGAAAACGCAAGCTCTGTATCTTCGGGTAAGGGAAGATTAAAGCCGCTTTTTGCAAATGAGGACGAGTACAGGGAATTTGTAAATAGGCACGCGAAATCCACGGTTAAAAACGCGGATATTGCCGAATATAAGGGCAAAGCCTACCTCGGAATAGACTGCGGCTCTACTACCACAAAGCTCTGTCTTTTGACCGAAAATAACGAAATTTTGTATTCCTATTACGCCTCCAATCAGGGTAATCCCGTGGAGATTGTAAGGGAACAGCTGACCGAGATTTATTCTCTTTTAGACGATAAAATTGTAATCGCGGGCTCTGCAGTTACAGGCTACGGTGAGGAGCTTATCAAGCACGCATTTTCGGTGGATTACGGCATTGTAGAGACAATTGCCCACTATACTGCCGCTAAATATTTCGAGCCTGATGTCGGCTTTATTCTTGACATCGGCGGTCAGGATATTAAGTGCTTTAAGATTAGAAACGGCGCGATTGACAGCATTATGTTAAACGAGGCCTGCTCCTCCGGTTGCGGCTCGTTCCTTGAAACCTTTGCTAAGGCAATGGGCTACTCTATCGAGGACTTTGCCGAAAAGGGACTTCACGGTAAAGCGCCCGTTGATTTGGGCAGCCGTTGTACCGTATTTATGAATTCCTCGGTCAAGCAGTCGCAAAAGGACGGCGCTTCGGTAGAGGATATTTCGGCGGGACTGTCAATAAGCGTTGTTAAAAATGCGCTTTATAAGGTTATCCGCGCCTCCTCCGCAGACGAGCTTGGCGAAAAAATAGTCGTTCAGGGCGGCACATTTTATAATGACGCGGTTCTGCGCGCCTTTGAGCGGGAGATAGGTCACAATGTTATTCGCCCCTCAATAGCGGGACTTATGGGCGCATACGGCGCGGCGCTTTACTCCAAAAAATGCGAAAAATCAAATATTATTGACAGCGAGGCGCTTAAAAGCTTCACTCACACCTCAAAATCCGCCGTTTGTCAGGGCTGTACCAACCATTGCAGACTTACCGTTAACTCCTTCGGCGACGGTAAGCGGTTTATTTCGGGCAACCAGTGCGAAAAGGGACTCGGAAAAGCCGTCACAGAGGAACCGCTACCTAACCTTTACGAATTTAAGCGAAATTATATGACTTCCCTTAAATCGGAGGAGGGAACCCGCGGAACGGTAGGTCTGCCGCTGGCGCTCGGTATGTATGAATTACTCCCCTTGTGGAACGGAATTTTCACGAAATTAGGCTTTAAGGTTTTAGTTTCGCCTATGTCCACACGTCGCACCTATGAAAAGGGGCAGTTTTCCATTCCGTCGGACACCGCCTGCTATCCCGCGAAGATAATGCACGGTCACATTGAATCACTTATTGAGGACGGCGTAGACGCGATTTTTTACCCCTGCATAACCTACAATATGGACGAGAAAATGACCGACAATCACTATAACTGCCCTGTTGTGGCGTATTATTCCGAGCTTTTAAAGGGCAATGTTGAGGAACTCGCAAAGGTTAAATTCCTCTATCCCTACCTTAATATCAACAATAAAAAAGAGCTTGCTAAGGAACTTTATAACTACCTTTCAAAATTCTTTGACGGAATTACCAAAATCGAGGTAAAGTCGGCTGTGGATTACGGTATTGAACAGTATGCCAAGTATATGCAGGCGGTTAGGGACGAGGGCGCACGGGCGCTCGAATTTGCGCGAAAAAACAATAAGCGCATTATGATTTTGGCGGGCAGACCCTACCATATTGACGCCGAAATCGGTCACGGAATAGATAAGCTTGCAAATTCTTTAGGATTTGTCGTAGTAAGCGAGGACAGCGTTTTCGGGCTTGCCGAGCCGTTTACGGTCAAGGTTTTAAACCAATGGACCTACCACGCAAGGCTCTACCGCGCGGCGCGCTACGCCGCGGAGCATAAGGATACCGAGCTTGTGCAGTTGGTATCCTTCGGCTGCGGGGTGGACGCGATAACCACCGACGAAGTGCGCTCAATACTCGAAGGCGCGGGCAAATACTACACACAGATTAAAATTGACGAGATAACAAATCTCGGAGCGGTCAAAATCAGACTGCGTTCGCTTATAGGAGCGCTTGACGAAAGGGGCGGGGAAAATGGAAGAGCGTAAATACATACCCTTTACCGAAGAGATGAAAAAGGACTATACAATACTTGTTCCGAATATGCTTCCGCGCCATTTTAAGCTCTTTTTACAGGTATTTAAGAATTACGGATATAAAATGGAGTTGCTTGAAACCTCGGGCAAAAAAATTATAGAAACGGGGCTTAAGTATGTCCATAACGATACCTGTTATCCCGCAATCCTTGTAATCGGTCAGTTTATAGACGCGCTTCAGTCGGGTAAATACAATGTGAATAAAACCGCGCTTATCCTTTTTCAGACGGGCGGAGGTTGCAGAGCGTCTAACTATATATTCCTTTTAAGAAAAGCCCTTGAAAGGGCGGGCTACGGCTTTGTGCCTGTAATTTCCTTTAATTTGGGCGGGCTTGAAAAGCACCCGGGCTTCAAGCTTACTGTGCCGATTCTTCACCGACTGTTTTACGCCATAATTTACGGCGATATGCTGATGACTCTTGTAAATCAGTGCAAACCGTACGAAATAAATAAAGGAGAGACCGAGCGGCTTGCGGACGAGCTTACTGTTGAGCTTGCAAATAAAATGCAGTCGGAGGGTATTTCCTTTAAAAAGGTTAAGCAAAACTGCAAAATGATGCTTCGCCGATTTGCCGGAATACCGCGCACAAAGGAAACCAAGGTTAAGGTCGGGGTTGTAGGGGAGATATACGTTAAATATTCGCCCCTCGGAAACAATGATTTGGAGCAGTTTTTGCTTGACGAGGGGGCTGAGGTTGTAGTCCCGGGTCTTCTTGACTTCTTTATGTACTGCATTGTCTCTAATCTGACCGATATATGGCTTTACGGACTTCATAAACTGCGGGGTCCCGTGCTTAATTTTGTGTTTAACTACCTTGTCGGTCAGCAGAATGAGATTATAGCCTTAATGGAGGAGGACGGAAATTTTGCACCGCCCACGCCTATTAAGCATACAATGTCATTAATAGAGGACTTTATGGGACTCGGCACAAAAATGGGGGAGGGCTGGCTTTTGCCTGCCGAAATGCTTGAACTCAACGACGAGGGCGTGCATAATATTGTCTGCACCCAGCCGTTCGGCTGTCTGCCCAACCATATCTGCGGCAAGGGTATGATGAAGCCGCTTAAAGAAAAAAATCCCGATATGAATATTGTCGCTATCGATTACGATTCGGGAGCGTCAAAGGTTAATCAGGAAAACCGTATCAAGCTGATGCTTGCAAACGCAAGGGCAAATCTTGCGGAAAAAGAGCGTGAAAACGCCGTTTTGCCGACAGATGAAAATAAAAAAGAAAAAATTTTTTCAAAAAACACTTGACAAAGCGTATATTTAATGATATTATATCGGCAACAAAGAGAAACCTATGATTAAGAAGAGTAGCTTTACTTAAAACCTAAAGAGAGCGGCTGATGGTGGAAATGCCGTGGCAGAGAGTATTGTGAATGGACTTATGAGGGCGGCCGAAAGCATTTTTGTGAGTAGCAGCCGACGGGAACCGTACCCGTTATCCTAACGGCTTACATATCAGTGTAAGAAATGAGCGGTCGGTTTTACCGACAACTTGGGTGGTACCGCAGGATTTTTAAGTCTTGTCCCATTTTTATGGGATAAGACTTTTTTGATTTTGGAGGAGAATTTTATGTTTTTATTAACCAAACGATGGCGTGCTTCTATTTAAGCAATTAAAAACAATAAATTTTAAGGAGAAAATTATTATGAAAAACATTAAAAAAATCATTGCTTTTGTATTAACCTTAACACTTGTATTCGCTTTCGCGGGCTGCGGCACTAAGAAGGACGGCTCTGCCAAAAAGACAATCGGTATTATTCAATTCGGCTCTCACGCTTCCCTTAACAACTGCTATGACGGCATTATGAAGGGACTTAAGGAAAACGGAATCAACGAGGAAGACTACAATATCGAATATGTAAACAGCAACTTTGACCCCAGCGTTTCACAGACCCAGGCTAACAACCTTGTGAACAAAAAGGCGGCTGTGATTATCGCTATCGCGACACCCTCCGCAGTTGCCGCCGCCAATGCCGCCGCAGATAAAGATGTGCCTGTCGTATACTGCGCGATTACAGACGCTACGGTTATGAAAAATTACGGGAACGTGACAGGCTCTTCGGATATTCCGAACTTTGAAAAGCAGTTAGAGGTCGTAACGGGCTTTATGAACAAGACCGCGCTTAAAATCGGCGTGCTTTACTCAACCGAAGAATCAAGCTCTCCCGTTCAGGTTGAAAACCTTAAGAAAGCGGCAGAGAAGTATGAGGGAATGGAAATTTTAGATTCTGCCGTGGCGGACATCAACACCATCGACGCTAAGACTAACGAACTTATCGGCAGAGGCGTCGACTGCTTTGTAAACCTGCTTGACAACACAGTTGTCGGAAAGCTTGAAACAAACATACTCCCGATTACCAACGAAAAGAAAATACCTGTTTTCGGCTCTGAAATCGAGCAGGTAAAGGTCGGCTGTGCGGCGAGCGCTTCAATTGACTATATCGACGTAGGTGCGTCCGCGGGCAAGTCGGCGGCGGAAATCTTAGGCGGCAAGAGCGCATCGGAAATCCCCGTGGCTTATATCACCGAGCCTACAAATTACTATAACAGCAAGGTTTGCACAGAATTAGGACTTACCGTTCCGACTAACGTTACCGCGGAAGATGTAGCAAAATAATTTCAATAAAAAATATAGCGCGGCGTGAAAAATCGCCGCGCTGAAAATATATTAAAAAGGGAAATGTGATATGCTTTTCTTTGCTACTACTATCGACGGACTGCAAATGGGGCTTTGTTTTGCGGTTTTGGCGCTCGGAGTTTATATATCCTATTCTATTCTTGATTTCCCCGACCTCTCGGTTGACGGCACCTTTCCGCTCGGCGGCGTTGTCTGCACAATATTAATGCTGAAGTCAGGCATTCCCGCCCTGCCCGCGATACTTTTAAGCTTTTTTGCGGGGCTTGCGGCGGGCGCGGTGACGGGCGTTCTGCACGTTAAGTTCAACATTTCAAAGCTGCTTTCGGGCATTATTGTTATGACCGCGCTTTTGTCGGTCACCTTGAGCCTTACAAAGCTGCTTACAAGGACGGGGCTTACCACCACGATTTTCTCCTTCAGGAGTGAAAATTTGAGCGGTATTTTCAGCGGAAAAGCGGCAGGACTTTTGGGTAATGCAAACCGCGATTATATGATACTTATAATCGAGCTTGTTTTTGTGATTTCGGTTAAAATAATTATCGATTTATTCCTTAAAACAAAGCTTGGCTATATGCTTAGGGCTACGGGCGATAATGAAATGCTGGTCGTTTCATTGGGTAAGGACAGCGGCACATATAAGATTTTGGGTATCGCACTTGCAAACGGCTTTGTTTCAATGTCGGGCGCGCTTTATGCCAATCTTTTCTCACAGTATGATAATTCATGCGGCAGCGGCAAGGTGGTAATGGCGTTAGCCTCGGTAATTATAGGTATGGCGGTATTCTCAAAAATCCGCTTTATGAGCGATACCACGGCGGTTATTTTCGGCGCGGTAATATATTCATTATGCCTTAATTATTTGGTGCTGGTCGATACTAACGGTATTTATTTAAAGCTTTTGAACGCCCTTATGTTTGCACTTATTCTCATTTTTAATGATAAAACCTCGGGTTTTGTAGCAAGGCGCAGTAAGCTGAAAGGGGGATGCTCAAATGTTAGAGCTTAAAAACGTATCTAAAATTTATAACCCCGGAACGGTGACCGAGCTTTGCCTGTTCGACAACTTTAATTTGACCGTAAATGACGGCGAGTTTATCTCGGTCGTCGGAAGCAACGGAAGCGGCAAGACCTCAATGCTTAATATTATATGCGGAAGTATACCGTTAAGTGGCGGCGAGGTGCTGATAGACGGCAAAAGCGTAAACGGATTGCGCGAATATCAGCGTTACCGTATGATGGGCAGGGTTTATCAGAATCCCGCGGCGGGCACCTGTCCTAATATGACGATACTTGAGAATATGTCCCTTGCGGATAACAAGGGCAGGAGGTATGGGCTTTCCTTTGGTGTAAACCACGCTAAAAAGCAGTACTACCGCGAACAGCTAAGCACATTGGGACTCGGTCTTGAAGATAAGCTTGACGTAAAGTTAGGCGCGCTTTCGGGCGGGCAGCGTCAGGCTGTGTCCCTCCTTATGGCGACAATGACCCCGATTGATTTTCTTATTTTAGACGAGCATACCGCCGCCTTGGACCCGAGAACCGCCGAGATTATTATGGAGCTTACCGATAAGGTAATAAAAGAAAAGCACTTAACAGCCATTATGGTAACTCACAATCTTCGCTATGCTGTGGAGTACGGCACAAGGCTTATTATGATGGATAAGGGAAATATAATTCTCGATAAGTCGGGCGGGGAAAAGCAGACAGCCAAGGTTGACGATATACTTGATATATTCAATAAAATAAGTATTGAATGTGGCAATTAATATAAAATTCTGATTTTTTACAAAGCAAAAAAAGATGCCACTTAAACGCGAGAAATAAAGCATTATAAAAGAAGAAGCCCCGATACGCGTCTGCGTACCGAGGCACTCGGTTGTAAAGATGTAGCAAAAAAAAGTGCTACTTTCGGTTGAGACACAAGGATAAAAAATACCGCTGAACCCGAAGACGAATTGGGTCCAGCGGTACGCTGGCGGAGTAGGAGAGACTCGAACTCTCGCGCCGGAGTTTACCCGACCTACGCCCTTAGCAGGGGCGCCTCGTCACCAACTTGAGTACTACTCCAAATTGCTGTGCGGTATAAAAATATTTAATGGCGGAGAGGATGGGATTCGAACCCATGTGCCTTGTGGGCAAACGGTTTTCAAGACCGCCTCGTTATGACCGCTTCGATACCTCTCCGTGTTGCGACCTTAGTATTTTACCATAAATAATTAAGAATGTCAACATAAACCTAAGATAATTTTCATAAATTTAGAAAAGATAAAAAAGCCTCAAAAATTTTAAATCCGCTATTGACAAATTGATAATTTATGATATAATAAATCTTGCTTGTTTGGGCCATTAGCTCAGTTGGTTAGAGCAACCGGCTCATAACCGGTCGGTCCGCGGTTCGAGTCCGTGATGGCCCACCAAATAAGCGTTTAGGGGTATAGCTCAGCTGGTAGAGCATCGGTCTCCAAAACCGAGTGCCGAGGGTTCGATCCCTTCTGCCCCTGCCAAAAGAAAGCGCCTCGGATATGCGTTTGCGTTCCGAGGCGCTTTCTTTTGCTATTGATTCCGTACTCTATAAGCTTGGAAACAAGTTTTTTTTTCTATAAAAAAATCGTAAACATTATAGGTATAGTGACAATTGAAATCAAATGAGATATGAGCGCCATCGATGCTCCGGGCGTTGTGTCGCCCCCGTAAGCGGCGGGAAATACTACCGTGTTAAGCCCAAGAGGCATAGCGGTAGCGCAGAGCGCCGCGCGGATAATCGCCTTATCGGTTTTTAAAGCCGACAAAACGAGCATAAACACCGTAGGCAGGATTATAAGGCGAATAACCGAAGCAAAGTATACCTTTTTGTCGCCGGCCAGCTTTTTAAGGCTGTATTCTCCTATTACAAAGCCCGTAAGCAGCATTGCAAGCGGAGACATACAAGCTCCGGCAGAGGAAATCGCCGCGGTTACGAATTTAGGTAAGGGAACAGCTGTAAGACCGCAGACCGCGCCGAGTATCAAGGAAATAAAAATCGGATTAACAAAGGCTTTAACGCTGATTTTTCCGCACTTTTCGTTCGGAATAAGCGATGCCGTGCCGACTGAATAAACATAAAGATTAAGCGGCAGTGTGAAAATCATATAGTCAAAGAGTATTTCCTCTCCGAACACGCCTAAAACTACTGCGTTACCCATAAAGCTGAAGTTGGCAACGGCAAAGGAATATGTATAAATTTTGCGCTGATAGCCGTCCTTTGTAAAAAGCTTTGCCAAAAAAATACCTATCGGCAGGGAGACGAGCATAATACCCGCGCCGTAAAGCATATATATCCATTTTTCCCTGAAATTTTCTACTGTACAGTATTTGTAAAACACCGAAAATACAAGACATGGCACAAAGGCGTAGGTCTCAAGCTTTGAAAGCACTACCGAGTCGTCGAGAGGGAGTAACTTTTTTTTGTTTAAGAAGAATCCCAGCGCCATAAATATGAACAGCACCAGCATTTGATTGAGAGTTGCTGAAAAAACCTGCATTTAAAACATCCTTAATATTTTATTCCAAAATTTTCCCTTAATTTACGACCAAGTCTTGGGCGTTCGTCCTTATAGGGAATAATACTTTTTTATTATAATATAGATATTATTGTAATATCAAGTGTTTTGTAAATTTTTACAGCAAAAACACGATATATCCTGAATAAAATTCGGAAAAGGTCATAATAGGAGATACGGTAAAAGTGTTTTAATGAAAACCTTTGCGGTTTATTATACTTAAAGTTAATTTTGTGTTGACTTTTTGACAAAATTCTTATACTATATTATTTGTAGGATTTTGGCTTCAGGAGGAAGAGAATTTTGGATAACGCTAAAAAAAGTATGGATACTATAGTCGCCCTTGCAAAAGGCAGAGGTTTCGTATATCCCGGAAGCGAGATATACGGAGGTCTTGCAAATTCCTGGGATTACGGTCCCTTAGGCGTTGAGTTGAAGAACAACATTAAAAAGGCGTGGCTTAAAAAGTTTGTTCAAGAGTCGCCCTATAACGTCGGACTTGACAGCGCGATTTTAATGAACCCCGAAACTTGGGTGGCTTCGGGTCACTTGGGAGGCTTTTCCGACCCGCTTATGGACTGCCGCTCCTGCAAGACAAGGCACAGAGCCGATAAACTTATTGAGGATTACGTCGCCGAAAACGGACTTTCGGATAATCCTGCCGCTATGAGCGACGAGGAAATGATGCAATACATCAAGGATAAGGGCATTGCCTGCCCGAACTGCGGCTCGCACGATTTTACCGACATAAGAAAGTTCAACCTTATGTTCAAGACCTTTCAGGGAGTTACCGAGGACAGCTCCTCGACCCTTTATCTCCGCCCCGAAACCGCGCAGGGCATTTTTGTAAACTTCAAAAATATCGCCCGCACTACCCGTAAGAAGATTCCGTTCGGCGTGGCTCAGATAGGAAAATCCTTCCGAAACGAGATTACCCCCGGCAACTTTATATTCAGAATACGTGAGTTTGAGCAGATGGAGCTTGAGTTCTTCTGTAAGCCCGGCACCGACCTTTACTGGTTTGAGTACTGGCGCGGTTTCTGCAAAAAGTGGCTTTTGGACCTCGGAATGAACGAGGAGCATTTGAGGCTTCGCGACCACGACAAGGATGAGCTTTGCTTCTATTCCAAGGCTACTACCGACTTTGAGTTCCTATTTCCGTTCGGCTGGGGCGAATTATGGGGAGTTGCCGACCGTACAGATTACGATTTAACCCAGCACGCCAATCATTCTGGTGAATCTATGGAATATTTTGACCCCGAGACAGGCGAAAAATACATTCCTTATGTAATAGAGCCGTCATTAGGCGCCGACCGCGTACTGCTCGCATTCCTCTGCGACGCCCACGACGAGGAGACCGATGAAAAGGGCGACACCCGTGTGGTACTTCGCCTGCATCCCGCGCTCGCTCCCTTCAAGGCGGCGGTTTTACCCCTTTCAAAGAAACTCTCCGAAAAAGCAACCGAGGTTTTCAGTGATTTAAGCAAAGACTTTATGGTGGATTTTGATGACGCGGGCTCGATAGGCAAGCGTTACCGCCGTCAGGACGAAATCGGAACGCCGATTTGTATAACATATGACTTTGATTCGCTTGAGGACAACTGCGTGACCGTGCGCAACCGCGACACAATGGAGCAGAAGCGTATTTCCATAGAAGAGCTTAAGGCTTATATAGCAAACACCGTTAAATTTTAGTGCTTTGGCTAAAGAGGTAATCAAATGACTTCAACCCAGATATTATTAATGACAGCCGAGCTGTTAGGCGGTCTTGCCTTTTTCCTTTACGGAATGTCAACACTGTCGGACGGTCTTGAAAACGTCGCGGGCGGTGCTCTTGAAAAAACCCTTAAAAAGGTGACTAAAAACCAGTTTTTAAGCTTTTTTCTTGGCGCGGGAATAACCATCGCGATACAGTCCTCCTCGGCGATGACAGTAATGCTTGTAGGACTTGTAAACTCGGGAATTGTAAATTTCTGCGACACATTCGGAATAATAATGGGCTCCAACGTCGGAACTACCCTTACCGCGTGGCTTTTGAGTCTTACGGGAATAAGCGGCGACAACTTTTTCCTTACAATACTAAAGCCTATGACCTTCGCGCCGATTCTCGCCTTTGTGGGAATACTGCTTAGAATGGTGTCGAAGCAGGACAAAAAGAAGAATATCGGACTTATTCTTATAGGCTTCGCCGTTCTAATGACGGGAATGGACTTTATGAGCAGTTCAATGAGTTCAATTCAGGAAATGGAGGGCTTTAAAAATCTGCTCTTTGCTTTCAGCAGTCCGTTTGTGGCGCTTCTTATTTCAATGCTTTTCACGGGGATTATTCAGTCCTCCGCGGCGACAATCGGTATTGTTCAGGCGTTAGCTCTTACGGGAAGCATCACCTACGAAATGGCAATACCGCTGGTGCTGGGCGCTAATATCGGAACCTGCATCACGGCGCTTATCTCAAGCTTCGGCACAAATAAGAATGCCAAGCGGGTGGTGGCAATGCATATTTACGTCAATGTGATAGGCTCGGTACTCTGCCTGATACTCCTTTATATTGCGGAATTCGCAGGTGTGGCGTTTATTAAAGGACCTGTTTCGATGATAGGCGTCGCTATGATTCATACCCTCTTTAATTTCATAAATACTATCATACTTGTTCCGTTCAGAAAGGCGGTAATACGCCTTTGCGAGCTTACCGTCAAAAAAAATGACGGTAAAACTCATACCGTTTTTTTGGACGAGCGTCTGTTTAACAACACCGCCCTTGCGGTTTCGGAGTGCCACAGGCTTACCGCGGAAATGGCGGAGCACGCCAGGGAGTCACTTTTAAAATCTATATCCGTCATTTCAAAATATGACCCTCAAACCGTGCAGTTTATCCGTGATAACGAGGAGCTTATCGATAAATACGAGGATAAGTTAGGCACATATCTTGTTCGGCTCAGTAATAACGAGCAGTCGGAAAATACCTCTCACAGCATAGCGCGGATGCTGCACAGCATAGGTGATTTTGAGCGTATAGGTGACCACGCGCTGAACATCTGCAAGGTCGCTGAGGAAATGCACGACAAAAACATTCATTTTTCCAAGGACGCTATGAATGAAATCGGTATAATCACCGCCGCCGTGACCGAAATACTTAATATGACAATCGATTCGTTTGTAAATGACGATATAGAGCAGGCGTCGCACGTCGAACCGCTCGAGCAGGTTATTGATAAGCTTAATAAGGAGCTTAAGGCTCGCCATATCAACCGTCTGCAAAACGGAGAATGTACCATTGAGCTTGGATTTGTGTTCACAGATTTGCTCACGAATTATGAGCGCGTTTCCGACCATTGCTCGAACATAGCCGTTTATACAATGCAGCTGCCGACCGATATGCTCGATACCCATAAGTATCTGCATAAGCTAAAAAATTCACTAAACGGCGCCTTTGTAGATGACTTTAATATGTTCAGCGAAAAATACAATTTAAACGCATAAATTCATTTTCCCTCCCATAAAGCGGGAGGGCTTAATTACAGAGTATATTTTCTCTGTTCGGAGGCATTTGATGAAATATCCAAAGCTTTCTCATGTCCGTGTAATTACTCTCGGATACTTTATTATGATACTGCTCGGCACAGCCCTGCTTATGCTGCCCTGCGCCACACGCGCAGGTGTCTGCGCGGGACCTGTGACGGCGCTTTTTACCGCAACCTCGGCTTCCTGTGTTACGGGTCTTGTTTTGCAGGATACCGCAACCTACTGGTCACTTTTCGGTCAGCTGGTGATTATCGCGCTTATACAAATCGGCGGTCTCGGTTTTATGACTATTGCCATATTCTTTTTCAGAATTATAAGCAAAAAGGCAAGCCTGAGGGAAAGGGCTGTAATGGCAGAAAGCATAAACACCACCCATATGGGCGATTTTTCAAGGCTCGTTAAAAAAATTATAACGGGGACTATTGTCTTTGAGAGCGTAGGAGGAATTCTTTTAGCTCTTTATTTTATAAGGCAGCCGGGCTTTGGCTTTTTTAAAGGCGTATATTACGGATTTTTTCATGCGATTTCTGCTTTTTGCAATGCCGGATTCGACCTTATGGGCGAGGCGGGGGAGTACTCTTCGTTCACTTCGCTTTCCGATAATATTTTAGTAAATGCCGTGCTGATAACGCTTATTGTAATCGGAGGTATTGGCTTCCTTGTTTGGGACGATATTACCGCGTGTCGGTTTAAGTTTAAAAGGTTATCACTGCATACGAAAACAGTGTTAACCGTAACTGCTGTTTTGATTTTCTTCGGAGCGTTGCTGCTTTTTATTTTTGAGCATAATAACACAGGTCTTGATAAGCCGATAAGCGAGGAAATCCGGATAGCACTTTTCGGCTCAGTTACCGCAAGAACCGCAGGGTTTAATACGGTAGACACCACAGCGCTAACCTCGGCTTCAAAGCTTATAACGATAATTTTAATGTTCATAGGCGGATCTTCGGGTTCAACTGCGGGCGGCGTTAAAACCACAACTATTGCGGTTATTATAATTTTCCTTATAGCGGGAATACGCGGTCAGGACAACATTCATTTTTATAAAAGGCGTATTAGAGAGGACGTTCTGCGTAAATCGGTGATTATAATATCTACCAATTTGCTGCTCCTGCTCTTCGGCGCAACGGTACTTTGCGCTTCCCAGGGCTTCAGCATTACCGACGCTGTTTTTGAGACAACCTCGGCAATAAGCACCGTCGGAATGACAACCGGTATAACAAGGGACTTGAACTTACTGTCAAAATTGGTTATAATATTTCTTATGTATTGCGGACGGGTCGGAAGCATTTCTTTTGCGGTATCCTTGTTTGAACGCAAAAAGCCGCCGGTTTCCTATCCGGAGGAAACGGTCACGGTAGGGTAACTCATTTTTTAAGGGAGAATGAATAATGAAATCTTTTCTTATAATAGGTATGGGGTCGCTCGGTCATCACCTTTGCAACGAGCTTTCAAAGAACGTGTGCGAAATAATGGCGGCTGATATAAAGGCTGAGAAAATGGAGGATATTATGTCCATGGTCGTAAGCGCGAGGGTTTGCGACTGTACCAAGATTGAAGTGCTTAAAACCTTCGGCGTCGAAGAATTTGACGCCTGCTTCGTATGCATTGAGGATTATTTTCAGGCTTGTCTTGAAGTTACCGATTTGCTTAGGGAACTCGGTGCGAAAAAGGTCTACAGCGCGGCGAACCGCGATATTGAGGAGAAATTCCTCCTGCGGAACGGGGCGGACAGAGTTATCTATCCCGAACGCGATGTCGCAAGCCGTATAGCAGGGCTTGAGAGCGCGGAAAATATATTTGACTGCATAAATATTTCCGCAGAGTATTCGATTTTTGAAATTGAGCCGCTCGATAAGTGGATAGGAAAAACTGTTACCGACCTTAATTTCAGAAACAGGTACGAGCTTAATATAATAGCCGTTAAAAAGGACGGCAAGGTTATGCCGATAAGCCCTGATTACACCTTTACAAAGTCCGAACATTTGTTGGTGCTCGGTCACATAAAAAATGTTCGACGCGTCTTAAAATGAGTTTGTTTCGCTTTATGAGGCGATTTACGGCAAACCTTAATAGATACTGAAATACGGTTTATTTGCAATCTTTTTATTGCATAACGGAAATTAATGTGATAGAATAATCTATATTTTTATTTTGGGGGAATTTAATTGAATTCTGCGGACATTTGTATTCTGATTGCGATTTTTGCGTATCTTGCCGCAATGGTCGTTATCGGGGTAGTGTACTCTAAAAAAAATAAAAGCTCGGATGACTTTTATCTGGGCGGAAGAAAATTGGGACCCGTTGTAACGGCTATGAGCGCAGAAGCTTCGGATATGAGCTCATGGCTTTTAATGGGGCTTCCCGGGCTTGCAATGGCGGGTCGCTTTGCCGAGGCTTCCTGGACGGCTATCGGTCTTGCAATCGGTACATATCTTAACTTCCTTATCGTCGCAAAGCGTTTAAGGCGGTATTCAAGCCGTATCGACGCCTTTACCGTGCCCGATTTCTTTTCAAAACGGTTTGATGATAAAAAGAGCATTTTAAGCCTTATTTCGGCGCTTATAATAATAGTTTTCTTCGTTCCGTATACCGCATCGGGCTTTTCCGCCTGCGGCAAGCTGTTTAACACCCTTTTCGGAATGGACTATGTAACCGCGATGCTTATAAGCGCGGTGGTAATCGTGATTTACACCACCTTGGGCGGCTTTCTTGCGGCGTCAACAACCGACCTCATACAGAGCATTGTTATGACCGTAGCGCTGGTTGTGGTTCTGCTTTACGGCATAAATACTGCCGGAGGCTGGGATCAGGTTGTCGCAAATGTAACCTCTCTTAAGGGCTTTGTAAGCTTTACGAAAACATATGCAGGCTCAGAGGGGGTCGCGCCATACAACGCGATTACGATAGTTTCAACCCTTGCGTGGGGACTCGGCTATTTCGGTATGCCGCATATTCTTCTCCGCTTTATGGCAATTAAGGACGCAAAAAAGCTTAAAATCTCCCGAAGAATAGCGGTTACTTGGGTTATAATTTCAATGGCGGCGGCAATCATTATCGGTATTGTCGGCTTCGGTGTTGTAAAAAGCGGCGCTATCGGCGAGCTTTCCGATACAGAGCGCATTATTGTCGCTATCGCAAAGCTTATAAGCTCACACGGCATATTGCCCGCACTTATCGCGGGAGTTATCCTTGCGGGTATTTTAGCGGCGACAATGTCCACCGCCGATTCACAGCTTTTGGCGGCGTCGTCGAGCGTATCGCAGAATATTATGCACGATTTCTTCGGAATAAAGCTTTCCGAAAAGAAGGCTATGCTTTCGGCGAGAATTTCGGTAATTGTGATTTCGGTAATTGCGGTATTTATGTCGCTTAATGAGGACAGCTCCGTTTTCAGGGTGGTTTCCTTTGCGTGGGCGGGCTTCGGCGCGGCTTTCGGTCCCGTGGTGCTTTTCGCTCTCTTCTGGAGACGAATGAACAAGTGGGGCGCGCTCGCAGGTATGCTAACAGGCGGCGTTATGGTCTTTGTATGGAAATATGTTATTGCGGAAATTTTTGCGGGTACGGTGCTCGATATTTATGAGCTTTTGCCGGCATTTATACTCGCATCGATAGCGATCGTAGCCGTAAGTCTTTTGACAAAAGCACCCAATAGCGAAACAACCGAAATATTCGACGAGGTTATCTTGAATCCGTCACCCGCTACAATTGAATAATTAACGATAAGACGGTATTTCGGATTGGAATACCGTTTAATTTTTAATAAAGGCATATTAAAATAATGGCTTGACTGCTTCTTTATAAAATGGTATACTTGTTGCATAAATTTAATGCTTTGGTGATTAATATGGATAACGAACTGTTATATAAATTCGATAAGATATTTGATTATTGCTTTAATTTATTTAAAAGTAAAAACGGTGATTACGGTCCTACTTGGCTTCTGTATAGATATCAGTCGTTAAACGATGAAATTTGGCGCAAGGCAAAGCGCATAAGAACGCTTGAGGAGCATAGTGATAAGGCCTGTATTCCTGAGGGAAGAGACGTTGAGTACATAGGAATCATAAACTACTGTATAATGTTTTTAATCCGTCTTCAAGAGGTTAAGGGTATACCGTCGGCAGATAAAATTATCGATGAAGCGTCGAATATCGAAAATATCGACGAGGATATACTTTACGACGCGTATCAGAATAACGTTTCGGAAATAAAATCTCTGCTTGTAAAAAAGAATACCGATTACGGCGACGCATGGAAAAGTATGTCTATTGTTTCTATGACAGATCAGGTAATTATAAGAGTATACCGTATAAAGAAAATACTATCAAACAACGGCTGCTGCGCTGTTTCGGAGGGTATTGCGGCGCAGCTTAACGACATAATTAATTATTGCATTTTTGCCCTTATAAAAATGGATTCCTCTTTAATTTCCTTTCAGTAAATCAAAAAATCATTTATCAGATTGACAAAAAGGCGTTTCTGGAATATAATATACGCATAGTTTATTAATGTGAGGAACGCGTATGTTTTCAAAAAAACACATATCGTTTTTAATTATATCCTTAATATTTACCTTATTTTTTTCGGGCTGCAGACATACGGAGGATTATTCAAGTTCCCCCGTGGTCCCCGGCGGTGAGGATTTCACCCACAGCGATACGGACAGTTCTGACACTTCTTCCGATTCAGTAAGCAGCGGCGAGCCTGCACAGAGCAGTCAAACAAGTTCTGTCAACTCTTCAAAACCAAGCGTCAACGAAAAGCCTGTAAAACCGAGCCAATCGTCTGCATCTGGCGCATCCTCGCATCTCCTCCATGCGTATAAGATAACCCAAGTGCCGCCCACATGTACGGAAGGGGGTTATACGCTTTACGAGTGTAGCTGCGGCGCAAAGAAGATTGAAGGAAAAATTCACCCCAAAGGTCATACTTGGGACGAGTGGAAAACGGTAATCGAGTCTACGGTTTTAAGCGAGGGAGCTAAAGAACGGGTTTGCACGGTATGCGGCGAAAAAGAGACTGAGCAAATTCCAGCACTTACGCCGAATTATTCCGCATTGCAAAAAGAGGTTTTTGACCTTGTCAATGATGAAAGAATTAAAAACAGTCTTGATAGGCTTGAATACAGTTCTGAAATTCAGGCTGATGCGGATAGGCGGGCGGAGGAAATAACCGAAAATTTCACTGCCAAGCAGGAAGATAAATATGCCGAAAATATTTACAGCAGCGATGAAAGCGGCTTAACAGCGCAGGAGGTTTTTGATTACTGGATGAAGTCCGAGCCATATCAAAAAAATATTCTTTCCGATAAGTTTGCTAATACCGCAATAGGTATAGTTGTAAATAACGGAAAATATTATTGGGTACAAATCTTTGTAGAATAGAAGCACAGCAGCAGTCGGCATATGTCGGCTGCTTTTATGCATATTTTGAAAAAAT
>OGOX01001139.1_pt1 | contig 17970 bp, 24 predicted proteins | sample 1552761 | NCBI WGS metagenome assembly OGOX01 (sample SAMEA2580212, study PRJEB22360) | human gut metagenome | biome: human gut; feature: human-associated habitat; material: faeces | place: Denmark | collected 2008/2010
CCCGAAAACTGGATATCAAGTTTATTTCATTATTTAGAGATGAAAAAACGATGGATGTGCACTATGAGATGAAAAATTCAGCATCGGGTTTGGAGCATAATGCAATCATGCAGGAGTTTGATGCAATGTACGATAGAGAACAGGGGATTATTTATGGAGAATAACATAAGGGAAGAAAGCAGATTAAAATTTCGGTTTGCAGAAAATGATACAGTGATAAAATTTGATGATACAAAATTTTATCGAGACTACTTTAATAAATTGCCAGAGGCAAAAGGTGTTGATTTTATTTCTGTTGCTAATGATAAGATCGCATTTATAGAAGTAAAAAATTGTACTGGAGATGAAGGTAACAATCGGTGGAGAATTGTGCCGGATAACCGAAAACGCGATACAAGCCGTACATCCGTTAACGTGGAAGGGCGCGATAGTCTGGATATTGAAATGGCACAGAAAACAGCAATGACAGTAGCAGCTTTGGTTGGAGCAAAATCCTTTGGAAACGGAAACGCTTCTGAGACAGAAAGCTTATGTCAGTCTGTTGAGGATACGGCAGGTTCTTATCTGGTGCCGGCATTCACAGGACTTGGTGCACCATATTGGAATCAATATGCAAGAGGTACGTTTGTAGGACTGACAAGAGGTGTAAGCCGTGCTCATTTTGTGCGCGCAGCCGTTGAATCACTTGCGTATCAGGTACATGATGTGCTTGAAGCAATGGAGCAGGACAGCGGTTATACAATTGAGATATTAAAGGCAGATGGCGGTGCAAGTGCAAATAATTTCCTTTTGCAGTTTCAGGCAGATATTCTTGATGCACAGGTAGATCGCCCAGGATGTATCGAGACAACAGCACTAGGTGCAGCTTACCTGGCAGGCCTTGCAACAGGATATTGGAAAGATAAAGAAGAGATTCGTGCTAATTGGCAGCTGCAGCGTTCATTTATGCCGTCAATAGGAGAGACAAAGAGAAAGCAAAAGCTAAAGGGCTGGAAAAAGGCAGTTCGTTGTGCACTTTTCTGGGCAAATGATGAAGAGGAATAGAGGCAATAACAGTTAACGGTTAATCGAAGAAAAAATAGATATTGATAGTCCCGGCATTTTAGAAAATATATGGTTCTAAAATGTCGGGTATTTTAAAAAAGTGGTATTTAATCGTTTAACTTAGCGCAAAAAGAGTATACTAAAAATGAACAGAGTTTATTGTATTGAATAATCATACTATTTATACAATACAAACGAAAAAGATAGGAATATAAAAATAATATAAAAAATAATATAAAATATCAATTTATTGAAGAAAATGCACAAAATATAGAATATGATGATATAATAGATGTGTTCAATAAAAAAAAGATTGAAGAAAGTTAAGGAGGAATTTTTTAATGAATATGCAACAAATAATGCAACAAGCACAAAGAATGCAAAAAGATATTATGAATAAAAAAGGCGAGTTAGATGCAATGACATTTACTGGTAAATCTGAATGGGTTGAGGTCACTTTTAAAGGTGATAAGGACATTCAAAGTGTAAATATAATAAATGATAATGCTTTTGACAAAGAAAATAAAGAAATATTATCTGATATGATTTTAATTGCCGTAAAAGATGCTTTAAAACAAATTGATAAAGAAACTGAAAATAAATTGGGTAAATACTCTAATATGGGCGGTTTATTTTAATGTATCCTAAGGTTTTAGAGGAATTAATTAGTTGTTTTAAAAAGTATCCTACAATAGGTGAAAAAAGTGCTGAAAGACTAGCTTTAGCAACATTGGACTTATCCGAAGAAGAACTAAATAACTTTAGTAACACTTTGATTAAAGCAAAAAAAGTACTTAAACCTTGCAAAATATGTTGTAATCTTACTGATAAAGATATATGTGACATTTGTAATGATGAAAATAGAAATAAAAATATAATTTGTGTAGTTGAAGATTATAAAAGTCTTATTTCTTTTGAAAAAGCTGGTAATTATAAAGGCGTTTATCACGTTTTAAATGGGTTAATTTCTCCGATTGATAATGTATCTCCACAAGATATCAACATATCATCGTTGGTGAAAAGAATTGAGAAATTAGATAAACCAGAAATAATAATTGCTCTTCGCTCATCAATTGAAGGTCAAACCACAACTTTATATATTAAGCAAATATTTGAAAATAAAGGTGTAACAATATCAAGATTATCTTATGGTATTCCAATGGGTGCTGAAATTGATTATTTGGATGTTTTAACGCTTGATAAGGCATTAAGTGATAGAAAAATAATATCATAAACATCCATTTTTTTCATATTATGTAATGATGAAATATGATAAAAAAATTATTTATTGTAGTTAGAAAAGTAGTAATATCTATATGTATCTTATATGCAGTAAATTTATTACTGTCATCTTTAAATATTATTATTCCTATTAATTTAATTTCAATTTTAGTTGTATCTTTACTTGATTTTCCAGGTCTTTGTGGTATTGTAATATTATATTTAATAATTTAAGAGGTTTATATGAAGTTAAATAATGTATTTGAAAATTTGTATACTTTATATTGTGAGAATAAACTTGCTCACGCTTATTTGCTTGAAACAAATGATATTCAAAAATGTTTAATTGATTTAAAAACTTTTGTAAAAAATATCTTTTCTGAAATAGAAAATATTGATGCATTAGTTGATAATAATTATTTACCAAGTCTAAAAATTATCGAAACTAGTGAAAAAACTATAAAAAAAGATGCAGTATCTGATATTCAAAAAGCATTTAATTTATGTTCTTTATATACATCTCAAAATATTTATGTTATTGTAAGTCCTGAAAAAATGAATAGTTCTGCTTATAATCACATGCTTAAGTTTTTAGAGGAACCCGAAGATAATATTATTGGTTTTTTTATAACCAATTCTAAAGAAAATATAGCTCCAACGATTTTAAGTAGACTTGAAATTTTAAAAGTAAACTATCAGGAATCTGATGATTTTAATTCTTACGGATTAAGTAAAGAAGAATATAATCAAGTTTTAAATGATGCTAGTGAATTTTTAAGCAAAATAGAACTAGATAATTCTAATATAATTTTATATAATAATAGTGTAATTTTAAAAAAATATGTTGATAAAACAAACTTGATTACCTTAATAAAGGTTTTATATGATTGTTACCATCAAAAATTGTTTACAAATAATGTCCTGAATAGTAAAATACTTAAAAAGCTTACTATTATTAACGATTATTTGTATAAATTACAATATAATGTTAATTTAAGTTTGTTATTAAGTGGATTAACACTAGAGTTAGGAGAAGTAAATGAATAGTTATGCAGTAATATATAAAGGAAATAATAAATTATATTATTTTAAAAGTTCAGAAAAGTTTGAAATTGATGATGAAGTTATTGTTGATACTGATAAAGGAGAACAATATGCTAAAATCGTAAAGATTGTTGATTCATTAAAAACTGATGATTTAAAAGAAATTTTACGAAAGGCCACAAAAGAAGATCAAGATAATTTCTATACTAATATAAAAGATGCTGAACTTGCATTAGTAAAAGCAAGAAATTTTGCTAAAGAGTTAGATTTAAATATGAATATAATAAATGCTCAATTTACTTTAAATAGAGCGCAACTTCTATTTAATTTTTATGCTGAAGAAAGAGTTGATTTTCGTGAGCTAGCACGAAAACTTGCTGGTCAATTTAGAACACGTATTGAACTTCGTCAAATAGGAGCAAGAGATAAAGCAAAACAAGTTGGTGGTATTGGTGTTTGTGGTCGAAAACTATGTTGTTCAAATTTTTTAAATCAATTCGATTCTATCACAATGAATATGGCAAAAGATCAAAATTTAGCACTTAACCCATCAAAAATAAATGGTTGTTGTGGAAGACTTTTATGTTGTTTAGGTTATGAAGATGATGAATATATTAAATGTGGCAAAAATTTAAAATCTGTAGGTAGTATAATTAAATACAAAGGAAAAGATGCTACAGTTATTGGTGTTGATATTTTAAATAAGAAGTATAAAATAATTGTTGATGAACAAAAGATTTTAGTAGATGCAGAAGAGATTATAAATGATAGTAAAAAATGATTTATATGATTATAAAAATCGATACATTTATCAAGATACTGATTTTTTTAAGTTTTCAATAGATTCAATTTTATTAGCCGAGTTTGTTGATAGAAAAGATTTAAAAGGAAATATATTAGATATTTGCACAGGAAATGGAGCTGTATCACTTATTTTGGCAGAATATACCAAAAATAATATTATAGGGTTTGAAATTCAAAAGAAAATTGCATATTTAGCACAATTGTCAGTTGATGAAAATAATCTTACAAAGCAAATAAAAATCATTAATGATGATGCAAAAAACTTGAATAAATTTTATGATTCAGGTTATTTTAATACTATAGTTTGTAATCCACCTTACTTTGAATACAATGGTAATATGGTAAATCTTCAAGAAGAAAAAACTATTGCTAGACACGAAGTATACTTAACATTAGAAAATATATTTCAAATTGCAGATTATGCTTTATCATCAAAAGGGGCTATTTATATAGTTAATCGAGCACAAAGATTAGATGAACTAATCATACTTGGAAATAAATATAATATAGGTATAAAAATAATTCAGTTAATTAAAACAAAAAAAGACAGAGCACCATCTTTAGTAATCGTGAAGGCTGTTAAAAATTCTAAAAAGCACGTTATTATTAACGATGTAGTTAATATAGAAAATATGCAAACATATCAAAATATTTTTAAAGGAGGAAGTAATGAAGTTAATCGTGGGACTAGGTAATCCTGGTAAAGAATATGAAAAATCAAGACATAATGTTGGATTTATTATTTTAGATAGTTATTTTAATGGTGAAAAATGGCATACTAAAGATAATTATGAATTTTTAGAAAAAAATATTAATAATGAAAAAGTAATTTTTATTAAACCATTAACTTTTATGAATTTATCAGGTTTAGCAGTGCAAAAAGTGGTTAATTTTTATAAAATTCCAACTGAAGATATTTTAATAATTCATGATGATTTAGATTTACCAGAAAAAACCGTTAGATTTAAATATAACTCTTCAGCAGGAGGACATAACGGTATTAAATCAATTATAAATTCTTTAGGAACAACTAATTTTACTCATTTAAAAGTGGGTATTGGTCGAAAGTTTTCTTCAGATCAAAAAGATTATGTTCTAGGTAATTTATCAAAAGAGGAAATAACTTATTTACAAAATGACAAGTTTAAAGAAATGATTAATACATTTATTTGTGATGGTACTACAGTGTGTATGAATAAATATAATTCAAATGGAGAATAAAATGGATTTTCTAGATGATTTTTTTGTTTATAAAAATAATAGCGTTATATGTGGTTTAACTTCCGAGTTAAATGTTTTTTATGTGTTAAATTTATTTAAAAAGCAAAAAAAGAATATCATTTTTTTAGTAAGTTCTATTTATGAAGCAAATAATTATTATAATCTATTTCAAACATATAGTGATGATGTATTATTATTTTTAAAGGATGAATTTATATCTGATGTGGTAGCATCTTCTCCAGAATTAAAATTGACTAGATTAAATACTTTAGATAAGTTAAGTTCAAAAAATTATATTATTATTTGTAACTTAATGGGCTACTTAATGCTACTTCCTAATAATAAAGAATTTTCTCAAAGCAAGATGCTAATAAAAGTTGGTAATAACTTACCTCGAAAGAAACTATTAGATACTTTATTTGAATTTGGTTATAATAAAGATGCCTTAACTACTGCTTCAGGAGACTTTTCTGTTCGTGGAATGATTGTGGATATTTATTTAATAAATGAAAAACATCCAATTAGAATCGAGTTTGATGATGATGTAGTAAGTACTATTAGATATTTTGATGAAAATACACAAATGACGATTAACAGTATTGATGAAATAATGCTTAAACCAATCGTGGAAATAAATACAAATAAAACAAGTTCAATTTATGATTATACTAATAAAGCAACTCTAGTAAATGTGGACTTACCACAGATTAATGCTTCTTATAAAAAAATTTGTGAGGATATAACTGCTTATAAACAGCATAGTGATAAACATGAAAAATTTTTATATGAACTTGATGAAATAAATCCAGAATATGTTTTAACTTTAAATCATTTTAAAACTGATAAGTCTGATATTGAAATAGTTACCCAAAGCATTGATAATTTTAATAATGATATTCCTCTTTTGCAAGAAAATGTTATTAAATGGAAAGAATCAGGAAAAGATATTTATTTTTATTTATCAAATGATAATGAAATTAAAAAGATTCGAGAACTTTTTACAAATGTAAATATTATTAAGAAAAAGATTAATCACGGTTTTATTATAGGTAAATATGTTATAATAAGTGAATTTGATATAGATAATATAAAAAGAGATTATAAATATCAAAATAACTTATATGGTGGTAAAAAGATTGTAGATTATAATGAACTTAATAAAGGTGATTATGTTGTTCATATAAATCATGGAATTGGTATTTACAATGGTCTTGTTAGTTTGACAAGTAATAACATAACTAAAGATTATATTCAAATTCTTTATGAGGGAAATGATAAAATATATATACCAGTACAAAAAATAGAAAATATTTATAAATATTCAGATAAAGATGGTACTAAACCTAAAATTAATAAATTAAATTCTTCCTCTTGGCTTAAGACTAGAAAATATGTTGAAGCAAAGATAAAGGATATTACAAAAGAATTAATGGATTTATATCAAAAAAGATTGGAAACAAAGACTACGCCTTACAAAAGGTTTGAGGAAGAACAAATTTTTGGTAATGAATTTATTTATGATTTAACTTTAGATCAACAAAATGCAGTTAATGATATTAATGATGATCTAGATAGTGATATTCCAATGGATAGACTTCTTTGTGGGGATGTTGGCTTTGGTAAAACAGAGGTTGCATTAAGAGCAATGTTTAGAGCAATACTTAATAATAAACAGGTTATTTATTTATGTCCTACAACAATACTATCAAAACAGCAGTATAATGTTGCTAAAAAAAGATTTGCATCTTGGCCTATTGAAATAAGACTATATAATAGGTTTACCACTTTAAAAGAGGAACAAGACATACTAACAGGTTTAGAAAATGGAAGTATTGATGTTGTATTTGGAACTCATAAATTATTTAATGACAAGATAAAATATAAAAAATTAGGTTTATTAATAATTGATGAGGAGCAAAGATTTGGAGTTAAACATAAAGAAAAAATAAAGGAATTAAAAAATGATATTAATGTATTAACTTTATCAGCAACCCCAATACCTAGAACTTTAAAAATGGCTTTATCTGGACTTAGAAATTTATCTATAATTGAAACTGCACCAAATAATAGATACCCAGTTCAAACATATGTAACTAGTGAGGATGACTACATAATCAAAGATGCAATTTATAAAGAACTAGGTCGTAATGGACAGATATTTATTCTTTATAATAATATTGAGGGTTTAGTGTCAAAAATGAATTCTTTAAAATTATTAGTACCCGAGGCTAAAATTAGATGTGCTCATGGACAAATGAATAAAGATGCTTTAGATGAAATTATGGAAGATTTTACAATGCATAAATTTGATATCTTATTATGTACCACAATTATTGAAAATGGTATAGATATTGCAAATGCTAATACGTTAATAGTTTATGATGCTGATAAATTCGGGCTTGCCCAATTATATCAAATAAGAGGAAGAGTAGGCCGAAGCGACAAAATAGCTTATGCTTATTTACTTTATAATAAAAATAAAATGTTAAATGAAACCGCAATTAAGCGATTACATGCAATAAAAGAGTTTACTGCTTTAGGTAGTGGTTATAAAATTGCAATGCGTGATTTATCAATACGTGGTTCTGGAGATATATTTGGTTCTTCACAAGCAGGATTTGTTGATACAGTTGGTGTGTCACTGTATACTAAAATGATCGAGGATGAACTTAAAAGAGTAAAGGGATTACCTGTTGAAGAAAGTAAAAATGAACAATCACTAATAAATATAAATACTCACATTGATGATAGTTATGTTGATGATGAAAATATTAAGATAGAAATTCATCAAATGATAAATGAAATTGATAGTTATGATAAGTTGCAGCAAATTAAAAACATTCTTGAAGACCGTTTTGGTAAAATTACTCTTGAAATGGAAGATTATATGTATGAAGAATGGTTCGAAAAGATTGCTCAAAAATATAATATTACGCAAATTAGACAAACCGATAGATTTATAGAAATAGTTTTACCGGAAAAGTTATCATCAAAAGTTAAAGGAGATAAATTATTACTTAATGCCTTAAGTATCTCAAGAAATTTTTCATTTGCCTTTAGACATAATCAAATAATTATTACATTAAAATATGCAAATTTAAAAGAACATTTTATAAGATATATTGTTAGATTACTTAATACAATTAATTAGTATAATCTATAAAAAAGAAAACACACTAAATATGAGGTGTGTTTTTTGAAAAGTACAGGTATTGTAAGAAAAATAGATGAGTTAGGGAGAATAGTAATTCCAAAAGAAATTCGTAATGTACTTAGTATACATAGTAATGATGATTTAGAAATATTTATTGATAATATGAAAATAGTTTTAAAAAAATATGAAAAAAGTGATAATATCTTAAATTATTCAAATAATATTGTAAACATTATTGATGAAAAATTAAATATTAAGGTATTTGTAACTAATAAAGAAAGATTTATTACTGAGGGTGATTTTAAAAATAAGAATATTGATAATACATTAATTGAACTTATTAAAGAAAGAAAAAAACATGAGAGTATTAATAAAGAAACTATTAATAAAATAAGTGGATATTTTGTAATTTATCCAATAATAGTAGAAAGTGATATTTTGGGTTTACTTATGTTTGCAAAGGAAACAGTATTTACAAATGAAGAAAAAGTTCTTACAAATATTATATTAAAACTTATTGAAAACCGATAAAAATTATGGTAATATTGACTTATTAAATGTGGAGAAGAAAGATTTATAAATTGCATTTATAGAGAGCTTAAGTTTGGTGGAATTAAGTAATAACGATTTATATTGTGAGTCTTTGAGTTTAATGGTTAATTACCTTATAATTAGAAAGTGCATGTAAATCATGAATTAAGGTGGTACCGCGGATTATATTCGTCCTTTAGTTCGTGATTTTTTGTTTTTTAGAAAAGAGGAGTGGAAATGGAAAGAGGATTTGAAAAAATAAGTTTTGAGGAATTTAAAAAAAGTGTTAAAGATGATGAAAAATTATATGAAAGTATAACTTTACCTATTAGAAAAACTAGTAAAAGTGCTGGTTATGATTTTATGGCATTCGAAGATATTACTATCAAACCCGGAGAAATAATGAAAATACCAACTGGATATAAGGTAAAACTTCAAGATGATGAAGTGCTTTTGATAGTTGTAAGAAGTTCAATGGGCTTTAAATATAATATTAGATTATGTAATCAAGTAGGTGTTATAGATGCTGATTACTATAATAATGAATCTAATGAAGGTCATATGTATGTTGCCCTTCAAAATGAAGGAACAAAAGATTTTGTAATAAATAAAGGTGATGCCTATGCTCAAGGAATTATTATTAAATACTTAACTTGTGGCGAAGAAAATAATCAAAAACGTACTGGTGGTATTGGAAGTACTAATAATTAAGGAGGATTTATGGAAAATAAAAAATTTTATATAACAACACCTATATATTATCCATCTGATAATTTTCATATAGGACATTGTTATACAACTATAATTGCTGATTCAATTGCAAGATTTAAAAGGTTATCAGGTTATGATACATTTTTCTTAACTGGAACAGATGAACACGGTCAAAAAATTGAAAAGAAAGCCAAAGAATGTGGAGTAACCCCAAAAGAATATGTAGACAAAATAGTTGATAATGCCAAGGATTTATGGGCATCATTAAATATCAGTTATGATAAATTTATAAGAACAACAGATAAAGAGCACGAAGAAGTAGTTCAAAAAATATTTAAAAAGTTATATGATCAAGGAGATATTTATAAGGGAGAATATAAAGGACTTTACTGTACTCCATGTGAATCATTTTGGACAGAAACTCAACTTGATGAAAATGGTAATTGTCCTGATTGTCATAGAGAAGTTCATGAAGTAAAAGAGGAAGCATATTTCTTTAAACTTTCTAAATATCAAGCTTGGCTCGAGGAGTTTTTAGATAGTCACCCAGATTTTATTGAACCAACATCGCGAAAAAATGAAATGATTAATAACTTTATTAAACCAGGTCTTTCAGATTTATGTGTATCAAGAACTTCATTTAAATGGGGTGTTCCAGTTTCATTTGACGAAAAACATGTTGTATATGTTTGGATTGATGCATTATCAAATTATATTTCCGCTTTGGGTTATTTAACTGATGATGATACTTTATTTAAAAAATATTGGCCAGCTGATTTACATATTGTTGGTAAGGAAATAGTAAGATTTCACACTATTATTTGGCCTATTATGTTAAAAGCACTAGATTTACCTTTACCTAAAAAGGTATTTGGCCATGGCTGGCTAGTTATTGATGGAGGAAAAATATCAAAAAGTTTAGGTAATTACAAAGACCCTAGAGAATATATTAATGCCTATGGAGTTGATGCTGTAAGATATTATGCTCTTCGTGAAGTACCATTTGGAAGTGATGGTAATTTTTCCGAGGAAGCACTTGTAACAAGAACTAATTCAGATTTGGCAAATATATTGGGAAACCTTGTTAATAGAACTATTGGAATGGTTAATAAATATTTTGATGGTAAAGTTACTAATACTAAAATTTATGAAGATATTGATAAAGATTTAATAGAATATGCTACATCTTTAAAAGAAAATGTTACAACCTTAGTAGATAATTTAGAACTTTCAAATGCTATAGATAAAATATTTGATTTATTTAGAAAATGTAATAAATATATTGACGATGTTACTCCTTGGATTCTTGCAAAAGATGAAAGTAAAACTGAAAGACTTGAATGCATTCTTTATAATTTATTGGAATGTATAAGAATTGGCACTGTTTTATTACAATCATTTTTACCTACTACTGCTGAAAAAATATTTAAACAAATTAATACTAAAGAAACTTCATTTGATACCATTGAAAAATTTGGTAATTATGAAAGTCCAAATACTGTTAATACACCTGAAGTATTATTTGCAAGGATTGAAAAATAATGTTTGTAGATACTCATTGTCATTTATATAAAGAGTATTATGACGATATTGAAAAGATTATTCAAAACTCTAAAAATAATGGTATTAATATATGTATAAACGCTGGTTGTGATAAAAGTACTAATCAAGAAGTTTTAAGTATTAAAAATGACAGTATTTATGCTGTTATAGGTTATCACCCAGAATTTGCAAATGATATCACTGAAGAAGATTTTTCTTTATTAGAAAAAGAACTTAATAATTCAAATGTTATTGGTATTGGTGAAATAGGTTTAGATTATCATTATGATGGTTTTAATAAAGAAAAACAAATTAATGTATTTGAAAAACAATTATCACTTGCAGAAAAATATAATTTACCTGTCGTAGTTCATAGTAGGGATGCTGGTTATGATACTATTAATATTTTAAAAAACTATAAAGTTACGGGAGTAATTCATTCATTTTCCGGTAGTTTAGAGATGGCCAAAGAATATATAAAATTAGGCTTTTATCTAGGCGTTAATGGAGTAATTACTTTTAAAAATTGTAAATTAATTGACGTATATAAAAAAATTGGTATTCAAAATATTTTATTTGAAACTGATAGTCCTTATTTATCACCGGTTCCTTTTAGGGGGAAGATAAACTTTCCTGGTAATATAAAATATATTGCCCAGTTTGTCTCAGAAAGTCTTAATATTTCAATAGATGAATTAGAAAAAATAACTAATTCTAATGTAAAAAAATTATTTAATATAAGTATATGATTTGAAATGATTATATACTTTTTCTTTATTTTGAATGGTTTATATGCTATAATACTTTGTATAAGAGGATAGTATGAAGAAAGTAATAAAAGTTATTCAATTATTAATATTAGTTTTTATAGTATTTATGACTTTTACAAATAGTCCTATTTATGAAGCTAGAGTTCATAATAATAATCCGAATAGAACTATTGACGAAGTTGCTATGGCATTAAAAATAAATGAATTTGATTATGATGCTTTATATGGTGCAAAAGATACTTTTAATGGACAAATTACAGGTTATATTTTTAACTGTCCTTTATGTGGAGGAACCTTAGCTTGTATGAGTAGTTATAATATAAAAGATGGCACTACTACTTATCCTGATAGTCAGTATGGTACTGTAAATATAGTTGCTTCGAGTGCAAATTTACCTTGTGGATCTATTGTTAAGTTTGATGCTCCAAGAATATCAAGTGAACCAATAATTGCAATTGTTCTTGATAGAGGTGTTCCAGGTAATGATTTAGATTTACTTTCTCCGAGTTATGATTATGCTATTGGTACTGTCGGAAGATTTAACGCAACTTATGATGTTTTAAGAAGTGGTTGGAATAATGAAAGCTAAAAAAAATTATGGTCAAAACTTTTTAAAAAATGAAGAAATAATTAAGAATATAACTGATTTAGTAAATCCAAATGAAAATGATTTAATTATTGAAATTGGACCTGGAAGAGGTGCCCTTACTAAATATTTAATAAAAAAAAATTGTGATTTAGTATGTATTGAAATTGATACAGATTTAAAAGTTTATTTAGATAAATATCAAAGTAAAAAATGTAAAATAATATATGAAGATATTTTAAAGGTAGATTTTAAAGAAATTACTAAAAATTATCAAAATATTTATGTAGTTGGTAATTTACCTTACTATATAACAAGTCCAATTTTAGAATATTTAATTAATAGTATTAAAGCTCAAAAAATGGTTTTTATGGTTCAAAAAGAAGTCGCTGATAGATATAGTGCCAAAGTTAATACTAAGGATTATGGTTATTTTACTTTATTTTTAAATTTTTATTATGAAGTAAATAAAGAAATATTTGTTGGTAAAAATAATTTTGATCCAATACCAAAGGTAGATAGTGAAGTTATTTCCTTGTATCTAAAAGAAGAAGTACCTAATATTAACGTAGAAAAATATTTTAGTTTTCTTAAAGAATGTTTTTCTCATAAAAGAAAAACTTTAAAGAATAATATTATTTCTTATGATTATGAAAAGATAATGAATGTATTAAATAAATATGGATTAACTGAGAGTGCTCGTGCTGAACAAATTAGTGAAGATATATTTATTGAGATTTTTAAAAGTTTAGAGTGCTAAAGGCACTTTTTCTTGTTATTTAATTATTTATATTATATAATACAAATTGCTTGAAAGGGGATTTTTATGAGAAAAACTGTTTTAGTAACTGGTTCATCAAAAGGAATAGGAGCATCAATTATAAAAAAATTTGCGATGAATAATTTTGATGTAATAATTAATTATCTAAATAGTGAAAATGAAGCATTATCCTTAAAAAAAGAAATTATTACAAAATATAATGTTAAATGTGAAACTATTAAGTGTGATATTTCTAAAGAAACAGATGTTATTAATATGTCTGGTTTTATTAAAGATAAATTTGGAAAAATAGACGTTTTAGTTAACAACGCAGGTATTTGTAATGATATGATTTTAGATTTTAAAACTTATGATGATTTTAAAAAGGTTATTGATGTTAATTTAAATGGTACATTTCTGGTTACAAAATATATATCAAAATTAATGAAAAGCGGGAGTATAGTTAACATTTCTTCGACTAATGGAATTGATACATATTACCCAGAAAGTATAGATTATGATGCTTCGAAGGCTGGTGTAATTTCTCTTACTCATAATTTTGCAAAAACTTTTGCTCCAAAAATTAGGGTAAATGCTATATGTCCTGGTTGGGTTGAAACAGATCAAACTAAAGAATTAACTACAAAACAGATAAAAGGCATTAAGAAGGGTATTTTACTTAAAAGATTTGCTAAACCTGAAGAAATAGCAAATGTTGTTTTTTTTGTAGCAAATGAAAGTTATATAAATAATTCAGTTATAAGGGTTGATGGAGGAAGTATATGTTAGATATTGAAAAAAATATTAAAAAGTATTTAGATAAAGTAGATGATGTTGTTTATTTTAATTCTCAAAAAGTACTTAATGCTTTTATCAAAGAAGAAGTATCGGAAAATGATTTTAATATAACCACTGGTTATGGTTATGCAGATAATGGTAGAGACAAAATCGAAAGAATATATGCAGATATTTTTAAATGTGAGGATGCTTTAGTTAGAAATCAGTTTATATCTGGATCTCACGCTTTGACGGTATGTTTATTTGCTTTACTTAGACCAAATGATACGCTTTTATCTATTACAGGAAAACCTTATGATACACTTGATGAAGTAATTGGAATAAAGAAAAACCCTAGTTCTTTAAAAGCCTTTAACATAGATTATGAGCAAATTGATTTAATTAATGATGACTTTGATTACGAAACTATTAAATCAAAATTAAAAAATAAGTTTTATAAGGTAATTGAAATTCAAAGGTCAAAAGGTTATTCACAAAGAAAAAGTTTAAGTATTGAAAAACTTGAAAAAGTAATAAAATTAATTAAGGAAGTATCACCAAAAAGTATTGTTATGGTTGATAACTGTTATTGTGAACTTGTTAGTAAAAAAGAGCCTACAGAGGCTGGTGCTGATATTGTAGTTGGCTCATTAATTAAGAATTTAGGTGGCGGTATTGCAAGTAATGGCGCTTATATTGTTGGAAGAAAAGATCTTTGCTCTCTTGCTGGTGAAAGACTTAATCTTCCTGGCGAAGGTAAAGATGTTGGACCTTCTTTAGGCGCTAATAAAGATATTTTAAAAGGTTTATATTTTGCTCCCTCTGTAGTGGGTTCTGCTTTAAAAACTGCAATACTTACTAGTTATCTTCTTGAAAAGAAAGGTTATGATGTTGAACCAAAGTACTATGATGACAGAGTGGATATTGTTCAGTGTATAACCTTTCATAATGAAAAAGATATGGTAAAATATGTTCAAAGTATTCAATCAATGTGTGCAATTGATTCGAATGTTTTCCCTGAAAAATCAGATATTCCTGGTTATTCTAATAAAATAATTATGGCAAGTGGTTCATTTACACAAGGTTCATCAATTGAACTTTCTTGTGATGGACCAATAAAACCTCCATATATCGTATATCAACAAGGATCACTTACATATGAATATGGAAAAATAGCAATTATTAATGCAATTTCAAAATTGGATTAATAATTTTTTTTATTTTGAATAAACTTTAATGGTGATATTTTGAATATAGAAAAAGGTGATTTTGTAACGAGAAAAAGTCATAATAATGATATTATTTTTAAAGTTATATCAATAAGCGAGGATACAGTATATTTAAAAGGAGTTTATGATAGACTTTATGCTGATAGTGATATTTTTGATTTAGTAAAAACAGATGAAAAACCAGATGATTTTTTTATAGAATTAGACATTAATAATGATAGAACAAGTTATTTTTATTTGCCGGGTAAAATATTACATATTGATGGAGACAATGAATATTTAGAAAAATGTTTAAAGTTTTATAAAACAAATAAAATTTATGCTGTAGGTAAAAAAATAAATGAAAATGATATAGCAAAACAAATTCCACTTCTTTTAAAGGAAATTAAACCAGATATTTTAGTAATAACTGGACATGATGCGTATTATGCTAAAAAAGGAAATAAAAATGATATAAATAATTATAAAAACTCAAAAAATTTTGTAAAAGCTATTAAACAGGCACGAAATTATGAAAAAAGTCATGAAAGATTAGTTATTATAGCCGGTGCTTGTCAAAGTGATTATGAAGATTTAATTAAAGCAGGTGCTAACTTTGCTTCGAGTCCTAAAAGAGTTAATATTCATGCTTTAGATCCTGCTATAATTGCTTCGACTATTGCACTTACTAAAACTAATACTCAAATTAATGTACCAGAATTATTGGAAAAAACCAAATATGGTTCGAATGGAATGGGAGGAATTATCACAAATGGTTTAATGTATGTGGGGTATCCAAGATGAATTTAGATATAATAAAGGAAAAAATTTCTTCATCCATTGGCAAAAATGTTAAAATAACGGTTTATGGTCTTCGTAATAAAATTAATTTTTATGAAGGCACAATTTATAAAACTTATCCAAATATTTTTACAATACTTATTAATAATGAGGAGAAGAGTTTTGCATATCGAGATATTGCTACAAAAGACATAAAAATTACATATTTTTAATAAATTTCTCTTGCTATTTATGTTTTAATAAGGTACAATTAAACTGTGAATAAATAATAAAGGAGTGGTGAGTAAATGGAAATTACATCAGTAAAAGTTCACAAAACTGAAAGAGAAGGATCTAGAATGAAAGGATATGCAACAGTAACACTTGATGATTGCTTTGTTGTAAGAAATATCCGTATTATTGAAGGCGATGAAAAATTATTTATTGCTATGCCTAGTAAAAAGGTAAATGACGAGCGTTATGAAGATATCTGTCATCCAATTAATGCAGAAACAAGAAAAATGTTCGAAGATAAAATTTTAGAAGAATATAATAATCCTTCATCTAGTGAAGAATAACTAAGAAAAGAGCTTCGGCTCTTTTTAATTTGTAAAAATCATATTTGCCTATTTAATTCATATAATTAATTGGTGATGATATGAATGATAAAATAGTAAATAATAATCATGAAGTAAAAATGATTGATAGATGTATTTTAAATATAACGGGCATAAAAAAGATCATAAATTTTGATAATAAGGAATTTATCATTGAAAGTGTTATGGGACCTATTCATATTAAAGGCGAAAATATGGAATTATTAAATCTTGATACTACAAATGGAGTAATTAAAATTAAAGGAAAAGTAAATAGTTATGTATATTTAGAAAAAACTAATAAAAAAGAGGAAAGTATTATAGCAAGGCTATTTAAATGAGCCCATTAAGTATTATTTTGGTTTTATTAATTAGTTTGGTTTATGGAGTTATCTTTTTAATTTTGTCACTTTTAAATTATAAATTATTTGAAAAATTTTCTTTATTCCACTTTATGTTGTATAGACCTAGAATTTCAAAATTTTTCTTTATATCCTCTAAAATTTCTTTTTCTTTTTCTACTCTTTCAGTAGGTACTGAATCTTTATCTAAATATAGTGGTCTCATAGCCGCTATTTGCATAGCAACATCTTTTGCTACTTCTTCATCAGTTCCTTCTAAAACTGCTAATGTAACAATTTTTCCACCCATATGTGAATAAGTGCCAAATACTTGATTATCTTCTTTTTCTACTAGTTCAAATCTTCTAAATGATAATTTTTCTCCTTAAGTGCCTGCAGCAATGCACATGTAATTAATGTCTTTCCACTCCCACTTTGGGGCGCTGCAATCATAACACGCGCCCCCTTTTTTGCTATTTTTTCATGCTGCACATCTTTTTTTGTATTTTCCATGTAACTATTTCCTCACAATTTTATTCATCTGCTTCCATCTTATCACCTGGCAGCAGATTAAATGATGCAATCAATACTGGATTTTGTGCCTGCATTAAATTGTATGATCCAAGCTTATGCGCTCTGCTTGCCTGAATCTGAGTCAGCTGCACATGCTTAACCGGATACGTCTGAATCAATTTTGTAATCTGCGCAATTGTTTCAAGCGACACAGCATTTATTACGACACGCACTCCTTTACTAGCTTTGTCTGTTTTTCCTTTTGTATTTTCTTTTATTGTAAACATCAATCCATATTCAGGTACTCTATCCAAATAATCTTTGCTTAAAATTTCTAAATCCACTTCTTACTCCATTAGCAATTTTT
>OGOX01001141.1_pt1 | contig 17962 bp, 7 predicted proteins | sample 1552761 | NCBI WGS metagenome assembly OGOX01 (sample SAMEA2580212, study PRJEB22360) | human gut metagenome | biome: human gut; feature: human-associated habitat; material: faeces | place: Denmark | collected 2008/2010
GTTGGCGTGACAAAGGAGTTTGGGAGAAATTATTGCAGGAATTGATTGACAATCCAGAATTTGAGCTGTTGATGATTGATGCAAGTTATATCAAAGTTCATGCACATGGGAGTGGTGCTCGAGGAGGCAATCAAGATATGGCCAAGACAAAAGGGGGCTCAATACCAAGATACATTTGGCCGTGGATGCGCATGGTCCCTATTTTATTTTCCTTTATCAGGACATGTTTCGGGAAGAGCACGGAAGTGTTCGCTGACAGCTTGAGCCGCCAGTTTGGGGCGACGATAGAGGTCGTAGACTCCGGCTGAATTTTCACCAAGAGGCTTGACACGAAGGCAGCCGCCTTGGCGGTGATAGGTGTGGGCGTTGTTCAGCTGCCAGAGCGATAGACCGCAGATTTCTCCGGAGGCGAATACTTCCCGGATTACGCGTGAGAGATAATCCGCCTGAAATTCCTCACTCCATTGCGTCGCGGCTGGATCATGAGCTCCGTATATTGCGCAAATGCCGATTTCACTGATGAGAATCGGTTTTTCTGCGGGGACTTTTGAACGGCAATATTGAATAATTTTATCCAGACAGGGGCGGATCGTTTCTTCCGGCTCGCAGGCGTTTTCCGTCGCCCATCCCGGGTAGGTATTGCAGGCAATGAGGTCGACCAGGTCAAAGCATTCATCGCTGGTGGAAAAACGAGAGGCAAAGGTGGCCGGACGGCTGTTGTCTTCTGAATGGATCAGGTCCACCAACTCCTTGCATAGGTTTCGGCCTTCCTGCGAACAAGAATCGAATTCATTCAGGAAGCCCCAGATGATAACGGAGGGATGATTGATGCTGCGGCGGATCATATGTATGGCTTGTTCTTTTTGAAGTTTGATAAAATCTTTATCTCCAAGTATTTGTTTGTTGTTTCCCCAGCCGAGACTTTCCTCCCAGACGAGGAATCCCATACGATCGCACAGATCAAGAAATGTCTGGTTTTGCGGATAATGCGCGCCGCGAATAAAATTGCATCCGCACTGTCTCAGATGTTGAAGATCAGTCAGCATTGTCTGCAAAGTCGTGGCAGCGCCGTTGCTTCCATCCTCCTCGTGACGGTTGAACCCTTTTAGAAGAATGGGTGTCCCGTTCAACTCCAGTTGCTTATTGCCGATTCGGATTTCCCGAATTCCGAAAGTTTCTGTGATCGTATCCGAGGTTGTACGAACGGTTAATGAATGTAACTGCGGGTTCTCCGGAGACCAGAGCTTAAATCCGGGAACAGTGAACTTTGTCTCTGCTTCTCCATTGACAAATAGCAGTTTCAATGGAAATTCGTTTCCCGTATCGAATTTTATATGCAGTTCCAGTGGTCCGCAATAATTTCCCAGCAGGAGAATTCGTGCCGTTACTTTACCAGTCCGGTAGTTGGAGGTCCGAATTTGGACTCGATCGAAGCAAATTCCTTCCGGGAGAAGTTGCAACTCCACACCACGATGAAATCCTCCGAAGGCGCGGAAATCATAATAGGGTAAAAACAACTTCATTTTTTCATTGGAAAAACAGTTGTCGATCGTGGCGTAAATCGTATGTTTCCCCGCTGCCAGGGCCCCGGTATGGAAGGCAACTCCAGTATAGGGCATATTGATATATCCGATCATTTTTCCATCGATTTGAAAGCGTCCCCGCAGCCCGATCCCGTCGATTTTTAACAACGCATCGGAAACGTCTTCTGTAATGAAAAATTCCCGACGGTATACTCCGCAGCCGTGCTTGCAGAAGGTCATAGGAAGCATATCGAAGTTACCGGGAACGTTGATCAGATCACGAAATTCAAAAGTTTCTTCGCGAACATCTTCGAGAAAGCGGTTTTCTGCAAATCCAAAATCCCAGATGCCGTTCAAAGAAATTGTTGTACGAGTCGGATAGAGTGTCATAATGATTCCTTTATTGATACGTTTTATTTTGTGCTTGCGCCAAGTGTTCCTCGAATATACCCGTAAATGTTGTGACCGTCATAGAGAAAAGGGATTGGCGTCGAACGAGTATATTTGCCAGAAAAAGTCCGATTACAGTGTACGAACATGAAATTCATGGGATCTCCCGGATGCGGTGGATTACCAAGCAAACACCCGGGTAGTTCAAAAAAAGCAATTTTCCCCTCTACTTCATACCCGTTTGGCGTTGCTCGTGCCGCAGTCGTAATTCCTTTCATTTTCCTGACGCTGATATCGAAGCGTCGATCCGGTGGTTGGACGCACCACGCAGAATAGTGCTCGCCTTCTGGAGGAACGACAAGTTCCAGATAATTATCGAGCCGATTATCGGGGCGCAGAAATAATTCCACTGAGTCATTCCAATATGGAGGCGTTGTATTATCAAGTTGAATATCATGGTCTTCAATTTGAGCGGCAAAATATATATAATTTTTGTCATACATAATATAAAAATTGCTTGATGTATTTTGCTGCTGTGTACTTCCCAAGTCGTATTCTCCTCTGTAAACAAGTGCATGTTTCCACTCCTCCGGAGCAATTATTCCATCTATTGTCGGGGGAGTTAGTTGAAACGGAATCCCAGCTGTCGAAAGTGCCTGTTTCCAAGCCATCCCTTTTTGAATTTCAGCTTCGAGCTTGCACAGCTCTTTACGAGCTAATGATTTTGCATAGGATGGCATTCCGCCTGTCAGAGAAACTCTATATCGGACCATGCTGAAATCTTTCACCATTTTGGCGCAATATTCAGCCGGTGTCCCCCGTCGGTTCTGATAATAGGCGAGAAGTCTCTTATCGCGCTCCTTATCAGAGTTGACCATACAACCGCCGACAATCAGAGGAATGCAGAAAAACAGAGATAATATTTTCATTAGAGGATTTCCAATTCAATGGAGAACACAGCTTGACTATGACTGGTTCCTTTGACTTGATCCATGATGCGGACAGAAAGGATTGTATTGCCATTGGGAGCGCCTTCCAGCCTGATTCCGACAATCCCTTTAGACTGCGGGATGGAAAATGACCATTGTGTTCCATTTTTCATATGGAATGTCAAACATTTTCCTGGACCGAGTTTGTCAGCCGGTACAGTCAGAAATGCGCCCTTTTTCGGAAAGAATATTTTGTTATCGAATCGTACTGTTTTCGGTTCAGGTAGAGTGTAGTCATAGAAAAGAGAGCCTTCGCGTTTGGCATCAGGCAGGATATCCAGTTTGACGTTTTGACGGAGTTTGTTTGTTTCATCCATCAAGTAATCAATCGAATAGGCCACCTGAGTACGTGCATCATATCTGGAATAGTGAGCGGGACTTTTCACTTTACCGGAGAAATTGTAATGAATTCTGTTTTTCTCTCGAAACTGCTTCATTGCTGTTTCACAGTTCAAAGTATTTGTACAGAGACGTTCCAGAATTTTTCCCGATTCAGTATCTCGCTGTGACAGAAAAAAGCCATTGTTTCCTGCAAGTTCCGTTTTTTTGATCAGGACCTCTTTCCCTGACGCATCCGTCATTTGATAAAAATTTCCGCCGAGATTGCGTCGGAGCGTCAAAGCGTACGCCGTATTGCAAAAGCGGTGTGCGGTACTGTCAATATTCAAACTCCATCCTGAACCGGTCATGGGCCGGGTACGGAAAACGGGCGGATCATCCAGACGGATATCCCATCCGCAATTTAACGGCTTGCCGTCGCGGGATGCAATCCGCAATGTGAGTCCGGAATTCCATTTGCTCCTTTCTCGCAGAAACAACTCAATATGGTCTTCCGGGGCAAAACGCAATCCCATCCACGTGTTCCCGCCGCGAAATGTCAGCTGTCCATATTCAGGATCCAGCGGCATGATTGAAGACTGAAGCAATATTCCGCTTTTTGATTGCATCATCAATTCCCAGGTTGGATTGGGCCAGCGGTTTGTTTCCTGTAGTTCAAACTGATCTCCTGCAGGATGCGTGATCGCCGGAAAATCGTGAAGCGGTCCTTCCAGGCAGCCGGCATACCACTCGTCCAGGTCGTCTGCAAGTGGTAGCTCAAGGAACAATTTGCTGTCATGACTTGTTTTCAGCCGGATTTTCCATTCAGATCCGTTTCTGGTTTCATAGGAGATTTCCCAGGGAGTTGAGTTTTTTCCAAAAATACCTCTTCCCTGTAAAATAATTCGTTCCGGTTTTTTTTCAATATTCCATTTTTCAAATTTCGCTTGATTGATCCATGGGATTGGCGAGAGAAATTCCCGGCCGAAGCGGTCTTTTAATGAGACAGGAAAGCCATTTCGAAATTCAGCATGGCTATATGGAGTTTCCACCAAAATAGAATCTCCGGACTCTGAGACCCGAATCGTTTTTGAGTTCGTTGCTGTTGGAGTTGTCACGGTTGTTGGAGTCGTTGTTATTGCCGACGACGCATTCTCAAATTCCTGTGAGAATGCGAATACACGTGTCCCATAAGGAGGAATCTTGAATGATAATTTGTTCCCTTGAATGAGAAACGGGGCGTTGTCGTAAAGTTCTTTGCCAATTAGACTGTTTTTTTTGACTGCTTTTATGCTTTTTTCCGGACAGGTCATTGTCACATCTTTTTCTGTTCCTGAAAAGTTGATTGCTACAGCGGAAAATTGTTCCGGAAGTTGCCGCGTGAACGTGAATACGGTTGGGGCGTCTGTCTCTGTCTGTTTGTACAGCGCTTCTCCGTTGATGAATTCAGGCCGTTTGCGGAGAGTAGCAAGTTTTTTCAGATGAAGGCCAAATCCGTTGTCTTGATCGTAGTTGACAAGAGGGATGCCGGGAATAAGGAAATTGAGGGAGAATAGTGCCCTCGTATGACCTGCACCAAGTCGATACAGACTCTTGAGCATATCGTGATTTTCAGAAAAGTGCATCAGTCCGCGGAACATTTCCTGCGGAATTGCGCTGGTATTCCGGTCCATATATTGTTTCAATTTCGGGACCCATTCTTCCGGAAGCTGGCCCTGGAGAGAGGGAATCACATTGTATCCGAGCGCGCTGTCATAGATGAATTCCATGGAGGAGAGATGAGTTAAGGTATGACACTCGCCGAGCAGAATTGTTTCTGGCTTGTGAGCATTGATCGACTCATGAACGGTTTTCATAAGTTTGAGTGCGCCTTCCGTACCGGATTGAGATGGAATACGTCCGTCGGTTGGACATTCATTGTCGGGCGAATAACGTGCACAGTCCACACGCCAGCCGTCAATATCTGCTTTGTTGATATAATAGGAGGCAAGATCCGCCATTGCCTTCTGCCAGCCCGGAGAGGCGTAATCCATCGCGTATCCCCCCCACCAGAGTTTAGGTGAACCATCACTTTTGCGGGAAATCCATTCAGGATGTTCCTTCAGGATTTTTTCTGCATAAGGTTTCCCGGGTTTGGGGCCGTGTGGAATCAGGTCCATTAAGATATTGATTTTTCTGGAGTGAGCATCTCGAGCTAGATTGACAAGGTCCTGCTCCACTCCCACCCCCTTTTGAAATTGATAATAGGAATGAACTGCATAACCTCCTTCATTGAAAGGGTTTAGCCAGCATATATTGATGCCTAGCATCGACAAGCGAGGCAGAATATATTTCCGGAATGGTTCAAGTCCACCGATTTCAGCACCTCGCGAGTTCACCGAGCCTTGGGGAAATGCCGAATAGAGAACTGCTCCGTCAGTCCAGTTCGGACGTGCAAGCACTGTAAAACCGTTTTTCAGCCACGCTTCGCCTAGGCTTGCTGCGAGTTCTCGTTTTGATCCTTGTTTGATGGAGATAAGCGTTTCCCCTGTTTGCTGCGAATCACCCGGTTTCATCACGGCTCTGCCATTGTACTCGCTCCAGAAATCGACAGTATTTCCGTTGTTACGAGACGCGATTCTGAAGTCCGAGCGGAATGTCTGCATCGTGAAACTCAAGCCCAGCCGTTTTTCTTCATTGTATAGAATAGCTCCACGCATGTGGTCCGAATCCTGTATGATGTTCAATTTATCCGGGCAAGATATTTCACGGTCATGGAGCGAACGTCGTTGTTCGAATGCGGAGTTGACCTCCGCCACCGAACCCCGGTCGACGATGCGCATCGGGAGATATTTTCGAAAGCAGCAGATCTCCTTTCGGACGAGCTGCCGCAACCCGTCGAACACTTCGGCGATCTCCCGTTCGAAATCGGCAGCGATCAGCGTTAGAGGAATGGGGCCGGGCGCAAAACTCGCTCCCCCCCGGGTCATGATGCTCAACTCCTCTGGAATGCGGATTCCGCAACGCAGCAGCCGCCCGGCGATCGCCACTGCTGGATCGTGAGATTCACAGAAGAGCGCGGTGAACGGCAGCTGTCCGTTATGCGCCTCCAGATAATTTTGAATACATTCGGAACTTTTTTCCGCGGAGAATTCCCCATAGGAGACTTCGCTCTCAATCACTTCGATCTGCATGCCGAGCAGTTCCGCTCCTTTCCGGAAGTAGTCCGCCAGCAGTGGCGGTCCGGAAATTTTCGGCTCCGTCCGGATGTATCCCACCGAACGGTGTCCGTGCGAATACAGATAACGGCAGGCGTCGAGCATTCCGAAGCTGTCGTTCATCCGAACCGTGCTGAACGGTAGAAATCCCAGTTCCGCGTCCAGCACAACGGCCGGCAGCTGGAGTCGGCTGAGCCAGTCCAGGTTGCTCCTGTCCTGCATGATCCGGTTGTTGAGGACCATGATCAGCGCATCATGTCCGGAGGGATCGAGCCGGTCAAAAGAGTCCTGCGCGTGAATCTCGCGCAGAGAGAGCTTCCAGCCGGAGTGACTTCCCACATACTGTTTGGCGCATTCCACCCACTCGCGGATCGTGCTGCTCGGCCAGTCCACATAGCAGAACAGCGCTCGCAGATCGACGGAACTGGATGCAAGACGGGAGAAGATTCCGATCCGTTTCCGGCGAACGATCAACCGCTCTTCCTCCAGCCGCTTCAAGGCTGCGTCGACGATACCGCGATGGGTTCCGTAACGGCGCATGATTTCCCGCACAGCGGGGAGGCGTCCCCCCTGCGGCAGCAGAGCGGCCTCGCGTCGCAGAATTCTGCAGAGATTTTCGATTTGGATATTCTGTTCCATACTTTAATTGTATTCTTTTTGCTCAGAGAAGGCAACGGCTGTGCAAAATTTTTTTCAATATTTTTGTATCGCCTCTGCGGATGGTTTTTATAGAATAAGATGGTTTTTCAAAGGAAAAGCGAAAAAATGAGCGAAAAACCTCACTTTTGAGCTTGCGAGTTAGAAAAACACTGCTATATTAAATCCCATTGCGCCTCGTAAGAGACGCGAGCTGATGGATTGAGACGGTACGTCTCGGTTCAGAAAACGAAAAAAAGTTTTAAATTGAGCTTGACTGAGTAAAAAAGTCTGCTATATTAAAACCCTGTTGCGCCTCAAAAGAGACGCGTGCTGCTGAAAATGAAAGTTTGAGGTTCTGCGAAGAACTTCAAAAAAAGTTCAAAATAGAGTTTGCATTCGATTTTGAAGCGTGCTATATTAAAGAACCGTTTTTTCGGCGGGCTGATTGAAAATTGAATAGTGCGATGTAACCTGAAAATTACATTGAGATTAGGTAGTTTACTACAGAAATCACAATAAGCTAAATCAGACACTCTGATAAGAATTTATTTTACGGAGAGTTTGATCCTGGCTCAGAACGAACGCTGGCGGCATGGATTAGGCATGCAAGTTGAACGAACCACTTCGGTGGAGAGTAGCGGAAGGGTGAGGAACGCGTGAGTAATCTGCCCCCAAGTTGGGAATAACAGCTGGAAACGGCTGCTAATACCGAATGTGGCTATTTTCTTGCATGAGGAGATGGCTAAAGATTTATCGCTTGGGGATGAGCTCGCGTCCCATTAGGTAGTTGGTGAGGTAACGGCCCACCAAGCCGATGATGGGTAGCTGGTCTGAGAGGATGGTCAGCCACACTGGGACTGAGACACTGCCCAGACTCCTACGGGAGGCTGCAGTCGAGAATCTTGGGCAATGCGCGAAAGCGTGACCCAGCAATGCCGCGTGTGTGATGAAGGTCTTCGGATTGTAAAACACTGTCTCCCGTGACGATAATGACGGTAGCGGGGAAGGAAGCCACGGCTAACTACGTGCCAGCAGCCGCGGTAATACGTAGGTGGCGAGCGTTGTTCGGATTTATTGGGCGTAAAGGGTCTGTAGGAGGTTTGTTAAATACGGGGTGAAATCCGGGAGCTCAACTCCCGAACTGCCCTGTAGACTGACAGACTGGAGTACCGGAGAGGTAAGCGGAATACCAAGTGTAGCGGTGGAATGCGTAGATATTTGGTAGAACACCAAGAGCGAAGGCAGCTTACTGGCCGGCAACTGACTCTGAAAGACGAAAGCATGGGGAGCAAACAGGATTAGATACCCTGGTAGTCCATGCCGTAAACGTTGTCAACTTGATGTGGGTGGATTTAGTCCTATCCGTATCGAAGCCAACGCGATAAGTTGACCGCCTGGGGACTACGGCCGCAAGGCTAAAACTCAAAGGAATTGACGGGGGCCCGCACAAGCGGTGGAGCATGTGGCTTAATTCGAGGCAACGCGAAGAACCTTACCTGGGCTTGAAATATACCGGACAGTCTGTGAAAGCAGATCTCCCTTCGGGGCTGGTATACAGGTGCTGCATGGCTGTCGTCAGCTCGTGCCGTGAGGTGTTCGGTTAAGTCCGGCAACGAGCGCAACCCGTGTCATTAGTTGCCAACAGGTAAAGCTGGGGACTCTAATGAGACTGCCTGTGTTAAGCAGGAGGAAGGCGCGGATGATGTCAAGTCAGTATGGCCCTTACGCCCAGGGCTGCACACGTGCTACAATGGCCGGCACAATGAGAAGCGAAGTCGCGAGGCGGAGCAAATCTACAAAACCGGTCTTAGTTCAGATTGCAGTCTGCAACTCGACTGCATGAAGTTGGAATCGCTAGTAAATGCGTATCAGCTACGACGCATTGAATACGTTCCCGGGCCTTGTACACACCGCCCGTCACATCATGGGAGTTGATTGCACCCGAAATCGTTGATCCAACCTGCAAAGGAGGAAGGCGCCTAAGGTGTGGTCGATGACTGGGATGAAGTCGTAACAAGGTAGCCGTAGGGGAACCTGCGGCTGGATCACCTCCTTTCTAAGGAGCAAACCTCGGTCTTCCCGCAAGGGATGTAAATCCGCTGGTTATGGCTAAACTCCGGCGTCTAAGCCGCCGGATGTGGGTGCCGGTAACGGCATCAAAGGAAACATCGCACTATTCAAAGTTCAATCCCCGTAAAAACGGGTTGCGGAGCAACTCTCCGCGGTTGATGAAAAATTTAATAAAGTTTCAAGGGGCCGTAGCTCAGTTGGCTAGAGCACCTGCTTTGCAAGCAGGATGTCGAGGGTTCGAGCCCCTTCGGCTCCACCAGTGGCAAATCCGTTGTCCACCTTGATCGAAAGATCAGGAAATAACGGGCCGGGCAATTGGGGACGAGCCGATTCTGGCAAACATCATCCAATCTCGCAGGCATGAGTACGGCGAAGCCGCACGGAATGCCGGAAAAGGAGCCCGAGCTCTGATTGAGCCGCGCCAACGAGCGCGGCGAGACATCCCGAGGCCGACGTTCGGCCGTGAGCGAAGGGTGGCAACTTTTTGGGGAAGTTAAGGGCGTATAGCTCAGTTGGTTAGAGCGCGTCCCTGATAAGGACGAGGTCCTTGGTTCAAATCCAAGTACGCCCACCATATTGAAACTTTATGAAAAGATTTACCGATCGAGAGATTGGTGCTGCGGAGAGAGATCCGCGGGTTGATTGACAATTAAAGAAAATGTCTTGAAGGAAATCTGCAAGAAAAAAGGTTGCATCTGAAAAGATGTGATCGACAACTTATGTTGAGAGACAAGTAGACAATTGTTTCTTGGTGGTTAAGCTACTAAGGGCACATGAAGGATGCCTTGGTATCGGCAGGCGAAGAAGGACGTGGTAAGCTGCGAAAAGCTTCGGGGAGCTGCACACGAGCATTGATCCGGAGATATCCGAATGGGGCAACCCGGCTGGAGTAATGTCCAGTCATCCGTAACTGAATCCATAGGTTACGGAAGCGAGACGCAGGGAAGTGAAACATCTCAGTACCTGCAGGAAAAGAAATCAACAGAGATTCCGCAAGTAGTGGCGAGCGAACGCGGAAGAGGCTAAACCGGTCGGTTTACTGACCGGGGTTGCGGGACTTCGACGACGGCAAGACCAATCGATAGCAGAAGGATCTGGAAAGGTCCGGCATAGAGGGTGAAACCCCCGTAAGCGAAATTGATTGTAAGCCGTGAAGTATCCCAAGTAGGTCGGAACACGTGAAACTCTGACTGAATCCGGGGAGACCACTCTCCAAGCCTGAATACTAGCCGGTAACCGATAGCGTATAGTACCGCGAGGGAAAGGTGAAAAAGCACCCCGGGAGGGGAGTGAAAAGTATCTGAAATCATGTGTCTACAAAGTGTGGGAGCGCAAGCGACCGCATGCCTTTTGCATAATGAGCCTGCGACTTACTCTAACGAGCGAGGTTAAGCCTAGTGCGGAGCCGAAGCGAAAGCGAGTGTGAAAAGCGCGTCTAGTTCGTTGGAGTAGACCCGAAGCTGAGTGATCTATCCATGGCCAGGTTGAATCTGCGGTAACACGCAGTGGAGGACCGAACCAGTTCATGTTGAAAAATGTTTGGATGAGCTGTGGATAGGGGTGAAAGGCCAATCAAACTCAGTGATAGCTGGTTCTCTTCGAAATAGCTTTAGGGCTAGCCTTGCGTAAATAGTTTGCGGGGGTAGAGCTACTGATTGTTCACGGGCCCTTACCGGGGTACCAAGAACTATTAAACTCCGAATACCGTAAACCGTACCGCAGGAGTCAGACTATGGGGGATAAGCTTCATGGTCGAGAGGGAGACAGCCCAGACCGCCGGCTAAGGTCCCAAATCTGGACTTAGTGGTTTGAAGGATGTGATGTTGCATAAACAGCCAGGATGTTGGCTTAGAGGCAGCCATCATTTAAAGAGTGCGTAATAGCTCACTGGTCGAGTGATATCGCGCCGAAGATGATCGGGACTGAAGTCCAGAACCGAAGCCGCGGACCGTGGATTTATTCACGGTGGTAGAAGAGCGTTGTATGCGGGTTGAAGCCGAAGAGTGATCTGAGGTGGACTGCATACAAGTGACCATGCAGGCATGAGTAGCGAAAAACCGGATGAGAATTCCGGTCACCGAAAACCTAAGGTTTCCCGGGGAAGGTTCGTCCGCCCGGGGTTAGTCGGAACCTAAGGCGAGGCCGAAAGGCGTAGTCGATGGAGGACAGGTTAATATTCCTGTACCACCTTGCTTGAGTGATGGAGGGACGCAGTAAGTCAGGCGAGCCAACTGCTGAATATGTTGGTCGAATCCCGTAGGGCGTGTCATAGGCAAATCCGTGACACATCAGCCTGAGAGGCGTAAGGTATCCGGGCGCAAGTCTGGAGAATTCGCTGTGACTACACTGACGAGAAAAGCTTCTAAACGTTGATGGCAGGGTGTCCGTACCGTAAACCGACACAGGTAGGTGAGGCGAGTAGCCTAAGGTGCGCGAGAGAAACCAACGTTAAGGAACTCGGCAAATCAGCCCCGTAACTTCGGAATAAGGGGTGCCGTTTCAGGTGAAGGGATTTACTCCCCGAGCCCGGGACGGTTGCAATAAAGAGGCCGGTGCGACTGTTTAACAAAAACATAGCTCTATGCTAACTCGTAAGAGGATGTATATGGAGTGACACGTGACCAATGCCAAAAGGTCAATGGGAGAGGTTAGCGCAAGCGAAGCTTCGATCTGAAGCCCTGGTGAATGTCGGCCGTAACTATAACGGTCCTAAGGTAGCGAAATTCCTTGTCGGGTAAGTTCCGACCTGCACGAATCGTGTAACGATGCCGGCACTGTCTCAACGTGGATCTCGGCGAAGTTGTAATTCCGGTGAAAATGCCGGATACCTGCGGAAGGACGGAAAGACCCCATGAACCTTTACTGTAATCTGATATTGGTATTTGATTGCTCTTGTGTAGCATAGGTGGGAGGCTGTGAAGCCGCTACGCCAGTACCGGTGGAGCCACAGGTGAAATACCACCCTGGTGTAATTAGATATCTAACGGATGCCCGTGAATCCGGACTCCGGACCGTGTCAGAGGGTCAGTTTGACTGGGGCGGTTTCCTCCTAAATTGTAACGGAGGAGCCCGAAGGTACACTCAGCACGGTTGGCAATCGTGTGTAGAGCGTAAGGGTAGAAGTGTGCTTTACTGTAAGACCGACAGGTCGAGCAGTTGCGAAAGCAGGGCCTAGTGATCCAGCGATGGAATGTGGAATCGTCGTTGCTCAACGGATAAAAGGTACTCTGGGGATAACAGGCTGATAGCGCCCAAGCGTCCATAGCGACGGCGCTGTTTGGCACCTCGATGTCGACTCATCACATCCTGGGGCTGTAGAAGGTCCCAAGGGTTCGGCTGTTCGCCGATTAAAGTGGTACGCGAGTTGGGTTCAGAACGTCGTGAGACAGTTCGGTCCTTATCCTCCGCAGGCGCAGGATATTTGATGGGATCATTCCTTAGTACGAGAGGACCGGGAATGACTGACCTCTGGTGTTCCGGTTGTGGCGTCAGCTGCACTGCCGGGTAGCTATGTCGGGAACGGATAAGCGCTGAAAGCATCTAAGCGCCAAGCCCACCCAAAGACGAGATATCCCTCCCCGCAAGGGGCTCAAGGCCGGTCGAAGACTACGACCTCGATAGGATGGAGGTGTAAGTACAGCAATGTATTCAGCTTACCATTACTAATCGGCCGTGAGGCTTAACCACCTTTTTTCTTATCGCTTCATAACAAAGCCATAAGAAAAAAGCTAGTCTCAACTGAGTCTTCTTCAGACTTGCTTCAACATTTTCTTTCTTTGTATTTTTTTCCGGTGCTCATAGCGGAGTAGAAACACACGTTCCCTTCCCGAACACGGTAGTTAAGGACTCCAGCGGCGATGGTACTGTACATTTGACTATGGGAGAGTAGCACGGTGCCGGAAATTTTTTTACCTCCAGTTGCTTCGCACACAACTGGAGGTTTTTTTATGCTTCGAAGCCGGAGAATCCTGGCGGACGGGAAAGCGGTACCGAAACTGAGCTCACAGATGGAAGAAGTTCTTCACTCCGTCGAGGATCATCCCCGCCGCAATCGCCGAGAGAAACAGCCCCGTCAGGCGGGTGATGATGGCGATACCGCGCCGTTGAAGCGGCAGGTTCCTTCCTCTCCACCGGGGGCGCGTGAGTTGAAAACCGGGATCTGCCGGCCATATTCAAATTCAAGAGTTTCATTGTCTGCGGTTCATTGCAGATGCATGGCCCTCCCCCCCTTGTGGAGAGAAAAACTCCGGCGATGCCCGGCGGCTCACTTATTCCCCGATGCCGAAAACCCGTTTTACGGCTTTGAGTTTTCCGTATCCATACAAGGCATCGGGTTCAAGATAGGCCCCTTCCGTCCATTCGTTCCAGCATGAAAGATGCAGCAGCGAACCGGTGAACTCCGTTGAGTCAGTAAATGCCTTTGCAAGGTGCAGACACCGTTCCCACGCTTCGGGAGTGTTGTTGATTGCCACAGCAGAAAAGGGATAACCGATGTTCTCAAACATATCCGACTGAACGGTGCGCGGCGAATTGTCGAACCCCGTCGTGACGACCGGATGGTAAGGCACGCATAACTCTCTGCTGATGCGGCGCATTTCAATGTCATTGAGATCCGTCATGACATCGTACTCGAATGAGGGGAAGCCCTCGCCACGAAGGTTGCTGTAATTGGAGGCGCTGTCAAATCCGACTTCGCGTATCAGGGAATTGATCTCATCCATGGAATCTGTTTTGCCAAGTCCATAAAGAATCGCATCGAGATTGAGTTCGCCGAGGTTCGCCTGTTCAATCCGGCGGCGAAAATCGTCAAACAGCAGTTTCGCCATCCGCTTTCCCCCAAGCTGCAGGATCAGTTTGCGCGGATTGAAAAGGGAAAAATACAGTTGCTCGTTGACCCGGAGATAGTTCTGCCGGCGGAAGTAGGTTTCAATAAGATGATCCGTACAGGTCAGGAATGTTTCGGGGTCGATGTCGCCGGACCAGAGGGATTCGCGGGGGTTCAGATAGCTTCCCGGATGGGCATAGATGGGGTCGTGATTCGCCCACATGAGCGCAAACTTGATGTCACGGCAGTTTTTTGCCGGCAGAAATCCTTCCAGCAGGCAGCGTTCCCGGTACGGCCCGTCGGAAAACCAGTAATAGTCGAAGACGAAAGCATCGATTCCGTTGCTTACCGCGGCACCGATCTTCTGCTCCATGACCTTCGGATCGGATTCATCCTGATACCCCCACAACGGAACAACCGGCTGGATATGCCCCTCAAAACGCGGGGTGGCGTGCTGGACGACACGCCATTCGGTCCAGCCTTTGCCGTGCAGTTTTTCGTTCCTCGGATCGACATGCCAGTTGGGGAAATAGTAGGCACACACAGTGGGTCGTTTCATCATCAAATCCTTATCATCACTTCAAGCCTGTTTGATTAATTCCGGGTTTATGAAACACGGATAGAAAAATTTCGTCTGAAAGGAATTCTCGCGCCCATCCGCGGCAACAATCCGCAGAGAGGAGGCATTCCCCAGGTCAACGCAGATATCTGTCAGCGGAGAATCGACCGTTACGCGAGGGGAACTCCAGCGGAGTGTATCATCCAGATAGAGTTCGAAAACGCATGAGGTTTCATTTCGTTCCGCTCGGCAGTTCAGGCCGCAGGAAAACCGGAAAAAGCGGAAAACTCCGGGCGGAAGCGTATACTGCGCAAAGGCAATCCGCCGTTCGCGGATTGACGGAAAAAGATTCGGGAGCAGCGCGATCCCGCGCTGTTCGCCAAAGCCGATGTCCAGCGGAATGGATTCCCCGCGGGTTCTGCCGGGAATCCGGTCGAGCTGGGGCAGATAATTGAACATGCCGTCACAAAACGAGCGTTCCGGTTCCAGTCCCCGCAGGGAGACGGAAGGTGCGCTCTGCTTCCCGCCCTCCATAATCTGAAAAAGAGTAAGGAGCAGATCGGCAAGCAGATCGGCACATTCCCCGACGGTGTTCGAGGCATATGTTGCCGCGGCTTTCCCATCTTCGGCAAGCAGATGATTCATGATGGGAACAATGGTCAGCAGGGATCTCTTCTTCAGAAGTGCCATTTGCTGAAGCAGCATCCATTTCAGTTCCGCAGGTGAATCACCCAGTGTTTTCGGACAGTATTGATGCTCCGGATACGAGACAAGCGGATTGTTCTCCATAAACGTGTGAATCAGATAAGCATCGCCGGGAGCCTGAAACAGGGGGGAAAGAACCCGCGGGTCGCCGACATGCGCCGCCTGTCCGGTATCTCCGATTAGATGCGAGAGGACTCCGGCAAACTTGACCGCGCGAATACGGTCGCCTGCGGCCATCGCATTCAACGTTTTATCGACAAGATAATCCAGAACGCTCGGATATGTCTCCCACAGCCTCAGCGGGTCGAACGCGGCATGACAGTTTTTCCGGCCGCCGTCATTTTGCGGAATCATGATATAATCGCGCCATTCCGGGTATTTCTGCAGAAAACGAGGCTGAGCCGCATCTTCGAGCAGGAAAATATCGGGAAAATTGGAGGCTTCTTCCAGCAGTTTGATTTCCGGAGTCCAGTATTTTCCTGCATTGCCGGGCAGCGCACGGACGGCTCCGGAGCTGATCCATTCATGACAAACAGCGTTCATCTTCTCTTTCACCGCGTGTATGGTTCAAAATTTTTACCGGCAACATAAGCGCCGTTCAGAAGATTCACCTTGCCGGAACCGACATGCAGATCGAAATAGAGACAGTTGGCCGATCCGTTGTGCTCATATGCGATTCTCTTCTGCGTCAATGGATTTGCGATTCCGTTCGTATCGGCAATCGCGATGAACCACGCCCCCTGGTTCGCATTCTCCGCGGCGGCATAGTTGTTGGTTTCCACCTGAAGAACTTTGGTGGAAGGAGAGGAGATCCGCAGAGGCTCGTGAAAGAAAATATTTCCGTTCTTCCGGATGAATTTGTCAACATGCTCCTCTCCACAGGAACCGACCATTCCATAAAAACTTGTTCTTGTCCAATCAGGGTATCCCGTCTGTTTCCATACATTCTGAAACGAAGAAACTTTCGGACAGAGATTTTTCAGCGGGACCCCGGCAAAATTCGGCTGAGCCCCCTTCCCCGATATCTGCATGTAATAGAGTTTCCAGGCGCTGGAATAACTCCACGCGGCAGCCCCACCCGGCGTTGCAAAGGGAAAAATATCGTTGTTCATATCCGCATAGAAATTGAACGCAAGCCCATGCTGCCGGAGATTTCCCGTGCAATGAATGGCCAGCCCATACTCTCTCGCCCGGTTCAACGCCGGAAGAAGCATCGCGGCGAGTATGGCGATAATCGCGATCGTAATGAGCAGTTCTATCAGCGTAAATCCTCTTCTCATGATGCGTCTCCCTTCTGTCTCTATCGATAGACAATTTCAAAAAAGACCGTCCCGAAACGGAGTTTTGAGGTATCGAGCTGAAGTGCGAATTTGCCGCCCCTCCGGGAAACGGCGGTGATTTTTTCCGCCCGGGTTCCATCGAAATTCAATGCCCACACTTCCGGCACCCCCGCTCTGCCGTCGGCAAAATTCAAATCGAGCGTTGCCGTTTCAATGATCTGAGGCGTATTTCCAGCATCCAGCCAGACGCGGAGCGCATCGGAATCAAAAACGCTTCCGGTATTGAATGCGTTGGTTGAGAAAACCAGCAGATAACGCTGCGCGGTCTTCAAATCCTTCAAACCATCCAATGCCGCCAGCGCGACCGCGGCCGGACGCGAACAGGAACGGATCTCCAGACGGTTCAGCCTCACAGGCTCATCCTTTTTCAGAATTACGCCCTCGAGTCGCGCGTAATGACGCGCATGGTTTTCGCTTTCGCATCGAGTGCAAGCTCGCCGGTTTCACTCACATAAAATTTCCGCTTCGGATCGGTCGGATTCTCCGAAGAGAGAATGTTCTTTCTGCGAAGTTCCTCAAAAAACGGAACTTCCCTGCCGCTGTCGGAGGTGTCGGCGGAGATGAACCACTGCCCCACGCTGAGCTGGCTGAAGCGTTCCGGCACGAAGCGGACATCCGGCGTAACCTGTCCTACTTCGCGAAGCGGTTTTATCTCCGGATACAGCGAACCGAGGCGCGTCACCAAAGCCAGCTTCGCATATTCGTCACCGATTGCCGCGAGATAATGTTCTGGAAACATTCTGGCGCTTTGCAGCTCCAGAGCGACGCTGTGCGGCGCCGCCTGCACGTCGCGCCTGAGATAAATGAGCGCCGTCAGGGCTTCGTTTGCCCTTGAGATCGGATCGTTCGCATCGTCAAACCAGCCCAGAGGAAGCCGGATCAGACGCACTGTGCGGGAGTGTACCGCAAGCGCGCTCCACTCCTGGAGTGAGGCATACGAAGCGAAGTACAATCCGCGTTCATGCCGATATCTGTTCAGCCCGGAGTGAGAATACTCCGTGATGAAATACGGACGATCCAGAAAGCGTGCCGCCGCGGTGGCCCGGAAATAGGAGGAATCCAGAGAACTGTTCTGAGAGACGGTGGAATCGTGCGGATAGTTGCCCGCCGAGGCATTGGCGGAGCGATTCTTCTTCTCCACGATCTTCTGCGAAGGAATCGCCTGCGGATGCGCAAAATATGTGTGGTGCGACGCCGCCGGCAGCAGGGCGCGGCCCGGGAACTCCAGAGTGCGCAGGATCATGTCCCAGTGATAGGAGAGTCCGGGATACCCGCTTCCGGCCAGTGTCCGGTAGAACCAGGTGGACATTTCGCGCATGGCCGCGATGAGGTACTCTCCGGAATCCTGTGCCCGCCCTGGCAGAAAAGCTCTGATGTTTTCAGTGAAAATTGACCGGAAAAATCCCC
>OGOX01001149.1_pt1 | contig 17865 bp, 7 predicted proteins | sample 1552761 | NCBI WGS metagenome assembly OGOX01 (sample SAMEA2580212, study PRJEB22360) | human gut metagenome | biome: human gut; feature: human-associated habitat; material: faeces | place: Denmark | collected 2008/2010
GGGCGGAGTCGGCAAACCAAACCACTGTTTTTGCGTCTTTTGTCCAAGCGGCGGCCTTTTCCTGCAGGAAGGCGTCGGTTTTTATGCGGTTGGCGAGCAGGAGTTCCTCGTTTCCGGCAAAATATGTCTCACCTCCTACGTTTCCTTTCACTCCTTTGCCCGGGATGTTCTCGAAGTTGTTTATGTTAATCGCTTGTGCGCCTTTCAGCGAAGCGGCAACAGCTTCGGCAAGCGGGTGGGAAGATGATTTCTCAAGGCTGTAAAGTATGTTGCGTGCGTTTTCGGTATTGCTGTTCCAGAGTTCGTCGGTGACAACAGGCTTGCCTTCGGTGATTGTTCCTGTCTTGTCGAGTACTACTGCGTTTATTTTTCGGGCCGTTTCAAGGCTTGTGGCGTCTTTTATCAGGATACCGTTTTCAGCTCCTTTCCCGATTCCTACTATAAGGGCCGTGGGTGTGGCAAGTCCCAATGCGCACGGGCATGCAATAATCAAAACGGTAATCATGGCCAGGATTCCGTGTACGAAGCCTGCTTCGGGCGCAAAAACCCACCATGCGGCAAACACCAATACCGACAGCGCGATTATCACAGGCACGAACACGGCGGCTATCTTGTCGACAAGTTGTTGCACCGGGGCTTTGCTGCCTTGCGCGTCCTGCACCATGTGTATAATCTTCGCCAGCAGTGTATCCGTGCCGATTTTCTCTGCCCGGAAGCGGAAACTTCCCTTCTGGTTGATGGTACCTGCAAAGACCTTGGCGTCTTTGTGCTTGGATACTGCTACCGGTTCGCCGCTCAGCATACTTTCGTCTACATAGGAGCTACCTTCCGTCACGATGCCATCCACGGCAATCCGTTCTCCGGGCTTCACCAGGACAATGTCTCCGGGGCGAATCTGCTCGATAGGGATAACGCGCTCAAAGGAAGAGTGAGGGACAGCGTGTCCTTCATCCACAATGATGGTCACAGTCTTGGGTTGGAGCCCCATCAGTTTCTTGATGGCGGTTGAGGTGTTTCCTTTCGCTTTTTCTTCCAGCAGGCGGCCCAGCAGGATAAAGGCTATGATGACACTTGCCGCCTCAAAATATACATGCGGATGGATGCCTCTGGATAGCCAGAAGTCCGGAAATAGCATGTTGAACAGGCTGAACAGATAGGCGGTCCCCGTACTGATGGCTACCAGTGTGTCCATATTGGCGCTGCCATGCTGCAATTGTTTCCAGGCGCTGGTGAAGAATCCCCGCCCCAGCCAGAATACGACGGGAGTGGACAACGCCCACATGATGGGATTGGCATGGGGCATATCCATGAAGAACATGCCTATGATGACAACGGGCATAGACAAGATGATGGCCCAGGTTGTGCGGAATTTCAATGCGCTGAATTTCTTGTTGTGGGCCTCTTCCGCCTCTTCGAGCGTGTTGTCGTCCTGGTTTATCAACAAGTCATATCCGGCCGCCTGCACAGCCTGCTGCAAAGCCTCGGAAGAACAGCTCGTAGGGTCATATTCCACAGTTGCCGTTGCCGAAGCGTAGTTTACGACCGCTTTCTTGACACCTGACTGATGGTTCAGCGTCTTTTCTACCCGTGCGGAGCATGAGGCGCAACTCATTCCCAATACGGGAAATGTCTCTTGAACTATATTCTTTTCTGCCATAACAATTTTGTATAAGTCATTACTCTTGCTATGAGTGACTTGGTTCCAAATGCAAATACCGTCAGTCTCATTCCGAGATACTGTTGGTTTCACTACTTGAAACCGTCAGTTTCAACTTTTGGCGCCGTATGCTGGCTACCTGACGCCTTGTTCTGGAGGGTGGAATCCATATTTTATATCAGTCATAGCGATACAAAGATAATGCTTTTTCCCTTGAAATTGTTCATAGCCTACCCCTCACGCCAAGCAGGTTCCTTCTTGCTGGGAAATGCCCGTCGGATGACTTCCCGGCTCAAGCCTGTCTGCACCACTCCCCGTATCAGCAGGTAAGTGAGGAAAGCAAGCCATAGGGCATGGTTTGCCAGGACGGGATGCAGCCCATAATATAAGATAAAAAAGCTGACAGCTGCCGCTGCCATGGAGAGGAGCATTCCTCGCGTGGCGGTGGCGCCGATGAAGATGCCGTCCCAGATGAAGGCGGCTATCCCGACGGCGGGCACGGCAAGCGCCCAATAAAAATAGGTGTCGGCAACAGCTATCACTTCTTTGTCATCCGTCAATAGTCCGAGGAAGGCATTGCCTCCCAGCGCATAAACCAATGTAAAGAGAACCGCTATCACCGCTCCCCATCCGAAGAGGTGCCGGACGGTGTCTGTAAAGGCTTCCCGGTTGCGTGCGCCTATGTATCTGCCGCTTAAGGCTTCGCCAGCGTAGGCAAAGCCGTCCATTACATACGAGAATAAGGTGAAGAGCTGCATCAGCAGCGTGTTGACCGCCAGAATAATCTCTCCCTGCGAAGCTCCCGCCGAAGTGAAGAACAACGTGACTGCCACCAGGCAAAGAGTACGCAGAAAAATATCCCTATTCACTTGGAAGAACCGGAACATCGCCCCTTTCTCCCAGATACCTGCCCCTTCTCCCCCTTTAATTTTTAATTTATAATTTTTAATTTCCCAGAATCTTTTCAGCCTGCCGTAGTTGTGCATCCAAAGGACAATGCCCATCAGGAAGCCAGCATACTGGGCAATCAACGTCCCCAAAGCTACTCCTTCTACTTTCATCCCACACAGATAAACCAGTCCGAGGCTGGCAATGATATTGACCACATTCTGTGTGATGGCTATATACATGGGGATACGCGAATTCTGCATGCCGATGAACCATCCCGTCAGTCCGTATAGCCCCAGCATGGCAGGTGCCCCCCAAATGCAGATATGGAAATAGCACGTTGACATTTCTTTGACTTCATCCGTAGGATGGATGAGAAGGAAGGCTCCCTGCCTGATAGGCGTTTGCAGCAGGATGAGGCAGAACGCGACTGCCAGGCCTATGCTCACGGAACGCAACAGCAGGCGGACCACCTCCGGTAAATCCCGCTTGCCGAATGCTTGCGAGGTCATTCCGCTGGTACCCATCCTCAGAAAACCGAATATCCAGTAGATAATGTTGAACAGCATGCCACCTACGGCAATGGCGCCTATGTAGGCGGGCGAACCCAGATGGCCGACGATGGCTACATCAATCAGGCCGAGCAGCGGCACGGTGATGTTCGATACGATGGAAGGTAAGGCTATTTGCAGTATTTGTCTGTCTCTGGGCTTCATTTATATTATTTAATTCATTAAGGTCGGCAAAGTTAACTATTTTTCTACTTTCAACTATTGATGGTTACCGTAAAAATGCGTAGTTTTGTAGGTAGATTTCTATGAGACTGATTGGGCTGTTAAACTATATATATACACTAAAAATGAAAACCTTAACGTTGCTTTTCTCCTTGTTCTTGATGTGTCCGCTGTCTGTCTGGGGACAGTCGGCAGATGAGTTGCTTTCGAAAGTGTCCGATGCACTTTCCGAGGGTAAAGATGACTATGCGGTGAGTTTGTTTCGCCAGGCGGCAAATGCCGGTGAGGATAGGACGGAAATGTTCTACTGGACCAATGTGGACAAGAGCAGTGAGGTGGCTCCTCGTCTTGCGGATGTGCTGGCTGTGCACTACAAGGAAATGCGGAATTACGATAAAGCCTACCTCTTCTATAAGGAGTTCTTGCAGCGTCATCCCGAAGACGTACCTGCACTTGTCTCTTGTGCTGAAATGGAGATGATGCGGGGAAAGGAGAAAGATGCCTTGAAAACCTATGAAAAGGTATTGATGCTGGATGCCGACAATCTCCAAGCCAATATCTTCTTGGGGAATTATTATTATCTCCAAGCCGAGAAGGATAAGAAGAAGCTCGAAGAAGACTATAAAAAGATAACTTCCCCCACAAGGATGCAGTATGCACGCTATCGCAACGGATTGTCAGACGTGTTCACCAATAGCTACGGCAAGGCTAAGGCATACCTGCAACGCGTGCTTCAGGTATTCCCCTCCATGGAAGCAGGCAATACGCTGGAAAAGATAAAGAAGATGGAGCTGGAGCTGAAATAGCTGTCCGCATTCCGACTAATAGGAAGGGGCTGTTTGTCTCTTATTTCTCTCCGGTCTCTTTTAATCTCTTCAGATATTCCGAAGGTATGCAGCCGAATTCTTCCTTGAAGCATTGCCGGAAGTAGAACAGATTGTTTATACCTACCTTGAATGCTATTTCCGAAATGTTGTATTTGCCTTCCAGCAGGTATTGCTCGGCGTGTTTCATCCTTATCTTGCGGACATATTCGTTGGTGGAAAGTCCGGTAAGCGCTTTCATCTTGCGGTAGAGGGTGGAATTGCTCATGCACATTTTATCCGAAAGATAGCTGATGTCTATTTTGTCTGAAGAAAGCCGTTCCTCTATCAGCTGGTTTATCTTGTGGATAAACTCGTTGTCCAGCTTGTTGAGCGATTCTGTAATGACAGCCGCTTTATTGCTTATGGCGGCATTGGCGCTGAAATGGTTTGCCAGGTTGCGCCGCGACTGGAGCAGGTTTTCTATACGGCTATGCAGCAGGCTGGCGCTGAACGGTTTGGTGAGGTAGGAGTCGGCACCTACCTGGTAGCCTTCCTCTTTGTCGCGCAGCGAGTCTTTGGCTGTCAGCAGTATAATGGGTATGTGGCTGGTGCGCACGTCTTTTTTCAGCTCACGGCACATCTCGTTTCCGTCCATTACCGGCATCATAATGTCACTGACGATGATGTCAGGTATTTCTTTCAGGGCGCTTTCCTTGCCCAGCTTTCCGTTGGCGGCAGTCTTTACTTCAAAGTGGTCGGAGAAGGATTCGGCTATATAGTCGCAGATGTCCGGATTGTCTTCCACTACCAGCAATATGGGTTTGTCGCTGGATGAAACTTGATTTACTTGTGCCTCTTCTATATGCTGGACGTTGCTTTCCTTTTCCTGCGAATCGGCATGCAGTGCCTGCGGGTAACTGTTGTCGGTAAGCAGGCTGACGTAGAAGGTACTACCTTGATTGGGAGCACTCTCTACGCGGATTTCCCCTTCGTGTAGGGCTACGAGGTTTTTCACCAGAGAAAGTCCGATACCGGTACCCGAAGCCTGGTGTTTGCCGCCTTCCTGGTAATAACGGTCGAATATGTGGGGTAGTGCCTCCGGCTTGATACCGTATCCCGTGTCGCTGACCCGGATTTCCGTATAGTTCACTTCGGCACGTTCCACCTGTCGGATACCGATGCTGATGCTACCCTTTTCCGTGTACTTTAGGGCATTGGATATCAGATTGTCCAGGATGGTCTGGATAATTTCCTTGTCGAAGTATATAGGCATATGCTCTTTCTCCACCACCAGCCGGATATCGACGGCTGGCTTCCGGTTCAGTTCCTTGTACTTCAGGCCTATCTCGCGGATAAGGGGTACGAGGTTGTCCCGGCTCACGCAGAGTTTCTTGTTCTGGGTCTCGGTCTTTCTGAACTCCAATATCTGGTTGATGAGGTTCAGTAGCCGGATGGCACTTTGGTGAATGACGGATATCTTCTGTGCGTCTTTGGTGGATAGTGTATCACTTTTCTGTATGTCTTCCAGCGGACCCAGTATCAGCGTAAGCGGGGTGCGCAGTTCATGGGTGATGTTGGTGTAGAAGCGCAGGCGTTCGTTGTTCAGTTCCTGCTCGTGTTCGTGGCTCTGCTTCTCCAGTTGGTACAGTGCTTCAGCATCCAGTCTTTTCTTGTAGGCATAGAGTATAGAGAAAAGGATGATAAGGGACAGCAGGATATAGAATGACTTTGCCCACCAAGTAAGCCAAAGGGGTGGGGCGATGCGGATGTTCAATGAGGTGGTTGCGTCCGACCATGCTTGGTTGCGCATGCGCGTTTTCACTTGGAACTGGTATTTCCCGGGAGGAAGATTACGAAAGGTGACATTATTGGGGTCTGTAAGCGTATACCAGGAGTTCTCGAGTCCTTTCAGCATATAGGCATATTCCACTTGGTTGACCAGGGCATAGTTCTGGATGTTGAACCGGATACTGAAACTATTCTGTGTATATTTCAGTTGCACGTTCTTCTGTCCGTTTAAGGCAATGGTGCTCTGTCCGTTTTCCGGTTTGTTCAGCGGGTCGGTAATTTCAATGTTGGTGATGAATGCGGGTGGTGATTTGCGTTCCTGCAATACAACTTCCGGGTTGAAGTAGCACAGACCGTTTATAGAGCCGAAGTAAAAGTTACCGTCTTGTCCGTAGGCTACACTGCCCCGACTGAAGCTTCCCATGGGGAGGTTGTCGTGATAGTCGTAGTTATAGAAAATGTCTTTACTGTCCACAAGACAGCTGATACCTTTGTTGGTGCTCACCCAAATATTTCCTGCCTTGTCCTCACCGATGGCTTGTATGTGGGTGTTAGCCAGTCCGCTTTCACGTTGGTATACTTTGTAGTTTCTGTCTGTCAGGGAGGGGAAGCATACCAAACCTTCACCCGTGGCCACCCACAACCGCTTTCTGCTGTCTTCGTAGAGAGCATTGATGGTATTGGAGGGGAATTTGGCCAGGACGTTGAAGAGCTGGATGCTTTGGAGTTGAGGGTCATAGAGGCCCAGGCCTCCTCCGAAGAATCCTACCCATATTTGGTCTTCGGAATCCTTCAGCACACAGCGGGCCAGATTGTTCTCCAGATTGTAGTGTGCCTTGATTGTCTTGCTGTCACAATCTATAAGATAGACGCCTTCGCTGGTTCCGACCCAAATGTTTCCCTGCTTGTCTTCATGAAAGGAACGTACGTCAGTGCGTGACTTGTCTTCGGAGAAAATCTGCCGGAAGCTTTGGCTCTTGGGGTTGTAGTAGGCTATTCCTCCATAAAAAAGTCCGAACCATAATCCTCCCTTCGAGTCGCACAAGGCTGCCTGCACCGTATTGCTTCTGAATTTCTTGTTGTCAGCATTGTATATGGCTATTCGTCTTCCCTTGTTGAATACGTTGATTCCTCCTCCATCGGTTCCTATCCAGAGGTTACCGGCTTTGTCCATACAGACACCGGAGGCTATTTTACTGTTCAGGCTGTTGTTGGTGGATGGAAAAGGAGAATATTTATAAGTGCTGAAGAGTGACGGCTCGCGTTTTATGAAGTTGATGCCGCCTCCCCAGGAACCTGCCCATACATTACCGAAGGAATCTTGGAGCAGGCAACGGATACTGGAGTTGGACAAGCCGTATTCATCGTCTCCCTCCCGGATAGAAAGCGCATGAATCTGGTCCGACGAACGGAAAAGCTGTTGGGACAAATCCACTACGGCAATGCCGCCGAATTCCATGGCTATCCAAAGTCTGTTGTCATCCAGTTGGTGTATATCATATACACGGTGCGATATGCAGTTGGTTTTGTCGTCGAAGGGGATGAAACTTTCCGCTTCCGGGTTAAACAGTACCACTCCTCTATCGGTTCCTATCCATATGTTTCCGCTTTTGTCTTTGTAGACACATGTCACTTCGTTGCCGGGCAGGCTGTTGGGGGATTGCGGCTCGTGTGTGAAGTTCTTGACTGTCTTGTCTTTTATGGAAAGTATACTGAATCCCCGGTCCACATGCCCGATATAGAGTAGTCCGTTACCACCGTCTATGGCAGACCAGATATGGTTGCTTGCAAAACCTGGTACGGTTTCGGTATTGTAATGGGTGAATTGCCCGGTTTGCTTGTCAAAATAGTCCACGCCTTTCCAATAGGTGCAAATCCATAGGTTACCGTCGTAGGCGGCAATGATTTTGGTAATGTCGTCCGTAACCAGGCTTTCAGGGTTGTTTTCGTTGTGTCTGTAAGTGATGAATGAATCGTTGGCATAATTGTATGCATTGATTCCGGCACGCTGGGTTCCTATCCATAAGATGGAGTCGATGGGATCGTCCAGCAGACAGTTCAGTTCGTTGCCGGTGATGCTTTGCTTGCCGGTTGTTTCTTCTTTATAATAGGTAAGGAAGCGTATTCCGTCGAATTTATTTAAACCCTCTTCTGTGGCAAACCATAGAGAGCCCCGTTTGTCTTGGGCTATGCTTACCACATGGTTGTTGGACAGCCCTTCACGGATACTCAGATGTTTTATGGTATATGGCTGCGCGGATAGCAGGAATGGCAGGCATAGGAAAATGGAAAGTAGAATCTTCTTCATAACGGGTCGTTTTTCATTGCATGAGTCAAAAGTACAAATAAAATCTTTAGATGATGTGCACAAATCGTGCATTGACAGATTTATATGCCTTCTCTGCAAGATTTATACAGCTGTTGAATCGAAAATTGGCATATGTTTGCATTGCCGATTATTATAAATCGGAACAAAATGTACTTTTTTGTTTAACTTTAATAATAATATTTATGAAGAAGCATTTCTTTAACGCCACTTTCTGGGCGTTATTATCGCTGGCTTTATGGACTACTGGATGTAGTGACGATGACGGATACTCTGATGTAGACGGGCAGATTCCGACAATGACATTGGTGACGGATCATATTGAATCCGGTGCCGGCCATCGTTTTACCATTGAGGGTTCGTTGGCTGACCAGGATGGAATTGTATCCGTCAATCTGCAATGTGCCGATCTTTATCTGAACAAGACCATTGATTTGGTCGAAATCTATGGAGCTCCCCAAACGGAGTATGAGTTGAGCTATTCTTATGACCTCAAGCGTGATGAAATCGGTGAACGCTTCACCGTGAAAGTGACCGTAACAGATGCGGGCGGGCGTGAAGTGTCGCAGGATGTGTTGATAACGATGGATGGGGACTTTGAGAATCCTACATTTACAATTGCCCCTGGTAAGGAGGTTACCGTACTGATAAAGGATGAAACAAAGTTCAACCTGAATTTCACGGTGAAAGATGACCGCATACTGGATTATGTACTCATTGAGATTCCTGGGGTAGAAGGTTTTGAAAGCCGCCGTATAGAGGCTGGCGGGCAATCTACTTTGAGCTTTACGGAGAAGATTATTCTGCCTAATGAGGTGAAAAGTTACGATGTGACTTTGACGGCTGTGGATGCCAGAGGCAATCAGACAGTGACCAATAGTACCATCAGTGTATCTGAAATGCCTGACTTCCCCAAAATGTATCTGGCCGATGTGGCAACCGTAGAGGAATTGAACAGTGATATTTTCGGTGTACCGATGGTGATTAACCATACGGGCGAGTACCAATATCGTGCACGTTATTATAATAAAGCTGCCGGTACGGAAATTTTCTTCTTACCGCAAAAGACAGACTTTACTCCTATCTGTTTTGGCCTTGATCCGGAGGATAATACAAAACTGACGGATGACCCGGAAACGGCTAAACCTATTGTCTTGGATGAGGCTGGTGTTTATTATGAAATAGACATCAATGTGAAAGAGTCTACTTATAGTATGCGCACGTACTCGGTGACAGAGGCTACAAATCCGATGAAATATGAATATGGAAAGCCTTGTTTTGACCGTTGGGAGAATGGGGAATCGTTCATTGATTTCTATATCGGTTGGGGAGGTTCTCCTCAGGATGCGGGAAATCAGTTGTTTGCCCAGGATAAAAATAATCCTCATCTTTTCTATTATCCGGAAAATGGAACTTGGACGCTGGAAGCCGGTGAAGAAATGAACTTCATCATATCCAATTATCATCCCGACGGATGGTGGGATCATGTGGAATGGCGGTGTGACGACTCTCAGAATGTAGAGAAGTTTGGTTACTTCAGTAAGAAAGGGGATGTGAATCCTAATTGGGAAGGCACCAATCAGCGTTGGGAAGACGGCTCGATGGTAGGTGACAACTGGATGAAGCCTACGGTTACGGTGACCGGCAACTACCGCTTTGAGTTTGACGCGCATTTGGGTCGCGGCAAGATTGTTCCTGCTAATTAAAAAGTAACATTAGATTTAAGATATGAAAAAGCAAATTCTATTATTATGTCTTGCGCTGATAAGCCTTTGCGGTTATGCGCAGCAGATAACGGTTAAGGGTGTGGTGACTTCGGCCACCGACCAGCAGCCGTTGATTGGAACTACAGTTCAAGTGAAAGGTACCGGTACGGGTACAATTACCGGTATCGACGGTGATTATACATTACCCAATGTAGACAAGAATGCAGTGTTGGTATTCTCTTCTATTGGTTTTGAGTCTCAGGAAATAGCTGTAGGTGGACGTACTACGATTAACGTGGTACTGAAGGAGGCTGCGGAATTACTGGATGAAGTGGTGGTTATCGGTTATGGTGCTGTGAAAAAGAGCGATTTGACCAGTTCTATTGCTACAGTAAAAGGCGATGAAATCACTGAAACCGTGACCGGTAATGCTATGGATGCTTTGCAGGGTAAGGTAAATGGTGTACAAGTCACCAGTGGTGGTGGCCCTGGAGCTACTCCGAAGGTGCTGATTCGTGGTGTAACTACCGTAAACGGTACGAATCCGTTGTATGTAGTGGATGGTATGCCGGTAGGTGATAATATCAACTTCTTGAATAGTAATGATATTGAATCAATGGAAGTATTGAAAGATGCTTCTGCAGCGGCTATTTATGGTACTCGTGCTTCTAATGGTGTAATCTTGATTACAACAAAAAAAGGTAAGGCAGGAAAAACTAATATTAATTTCACTACTTCTGTGGGTTTCCAGACTATTGCGAAACCTAAGATGGCAAATGCCAGTGAATATAAAGAAGTGTACAATAAGCGTTATACGAATGATGGTTCTACTTCTAACTGGAATGATACAGGAGCTACTACTAATCCGGGTGGAACTGATTGGTGGGATACTGTCGTAAACAAGACTGCCTTGGTTCAGAATTATGCGCTCAGTGTAGCAGGTGGAACAGACAAATTAGTGTATAACTTTAGTTTAGGTTACTATCGTAACAATTCTCAGTTTGATGTAGGTTATTGGGATAAGATAAACATTCGTTTGAATACAGAATATACTTTTAATAAATATGTAAAGATGGGTGTGGACATAGCTCCTCGTATGGAGTCTTGGGAGGACACTCCAGACCAATTTTCTTCAGCTATGTCGATGGATCCAACGACTCCAGTGTTCAAGCCTGAATCAGAATGGGTAGATAATGTATATAATAATTATCAGCGTTCTTATAATAACCAAACTTGGAACCCTGCGGCTTCAATCGCTCGTTCAAATAGTAACTCACGCGAAATGGGTGCTATTTTGAATGCTTATTTGCAGGTAAATCCAATTCAAAAATTGACTTTACGTACGCAGTTTGGAACAAATGCGCATTTCCGTCGTTCAGATAGCTTTACTCCGGAGTTTAGTTTGGACCCATTGGAAAAAACGGATTTAAGCGAAATCTCTCGTCAGTCACAGGAATGGTTAGATTGGAACTGGACTAATACAATTACTTATGCAGATACTTTTGCAGAGAAGCATAACTTGAATGTGATGGCAGGTTTTACTGCAGAACGTTATGCATGGTATAATACGAAAGCACTGCGTCGTGACTTACCGAGCAATATGGATCAGATGCAGGAAGTTAATGCAGGTAATGCAGATAATGCAGAGGCTTATGGTGAAACGACGTTTAATTCAATGGTTTCTTTCTTGGGGCGTGTAATGTACAATTATGCTAACCGGTATTACATTTCAGCTTCATTACGTGCAGATGGTTCATCTCGTTTCCCAACAGGAAATAAATATGCTTTGTTCCCTTCTGTTTCTGCTTCTTGGCGTGTTATTGGTGAAGAGTTTATGCAAGACCAGTCTCTTTTTAGCGACTTGAAAGTTCGCGGAGGTTGGGGACGCGTAGGTAATCAAAATATATCTAATAACGCTACTTTGACTTTGTTGGACCAGACTCAGTATTATTTTGGAACTTCTCCTACATTGGCAAACGGTTACTTTATTTCTACAGTAGGTAACAATCAGCTGAAATGGGAAACTGTAGAAGACTGGAACGTAGGATTGGATATGTCATTCCTTGATTCTCGTTTAGGTGTCACTTTTGAATATTTCCAGAAGAAATCAAAAGATATGCTTTATCAGAAACAGAATATTTTTGCTATTGGTTATCCGAACTGGAATAGTACAGTATGGATGAATGTAGGTAGCATGAAGGCGTATGGATGGGAACTTGGACTGGATTGGCGTGATCAGAAAGGTGATTTCTCTTACAATATCGGTTTGAACTTGTCTTCTGTACGTAATAAGGCCATTAAATTCTCTGGTGATGGACCGATTTATACAGGTGGATTTAACAGTGATCAGATTATTAGTAACGAAGATGGAGGTTTGATTTCTCGTTTCTACGGATATGTGGCAGATGGTTTGTTCCAGAATTGGGAGGAAGTGTATGCACATACTGATGAGCATGGAACTCTGATTCAGCCTAATGCTCAGCCTGGAGATATTCGTTTTAAAGATTTGAACCATGATGGTAATCTGGATGCAAATGATAAAACTTACATTGGTAATCCTTATCCTGATTTGATGGTGGGTTTGAACTTGGGATTTGCTTATAAGAATATTGATTTTGCAGCGAACTTCTATGGTACAATAGGTAATGATATATTTAATACAACAAAAGGATATTATTCTGGTGCTAATGGACAGAATGTGTGGGCTGGTACGCTAAATACAGCGTGGGGTGGAGAAGGTACAAGCAATGATGTTCCGCGCTTGTCATACAATGATTTAAACCTGAACTATCAGCGTGTGTCTAGCTTCTATGTAGAAGATGGTTCTTATCTGCGTTGTAAGTTGCTCCAGATTGGATATACATTGCCTAAACAGTGGGTTAGAGGAGCAAACTTGCGTATTTCATTCTCTGCACAGAATCCGTTTACTATTACCGGTTATTCTGGTATGGATCCGGAACGTCCTATGTTAAATGCAAATGGTAGTGTTATTGAAACAGGTATTGACAACATTGCTTATCCGAATCCACGTACGTTCTTGTTTGGTATAGACTTTAAATTTTAATTCTGAATAACTATGAAACAGCTATTAGCAATATTGACATTGTTTGGCTCTCTGACTTTTACTTCTTGTGAGGATTTCTTGACAGAAAAAGTACGAGGCCAGCAAAACCTTGATACTTATTTTACTACGGCTGATGAGTGCGAGGCTTATATAACAGGCTGCTATCAGGATATTACCTGTGGCGGATGGTGGAACATTAATACCGTTTGGCTTTTGTCGGAAATGTGTAGTGACGATGCTTGGATGGGAAATACTACACAGAGTCAGAGTGATTATATTTCATTGGCACATTACCAAGGTAATGGCGCAAGTAATGGCCCTATTTCCAATTTCTGGCAATATCGTTATAAGGGTATTTTGCGCTGTAATGTTGCTATTGATCGTATTAGCAATACTGAATTGGAAGACAAGGAATTACAGGCACGTCTGGTAGCAGAGGCTCGTTTCTTGCGTGGATATTTCTATTTTGAACTGGCCAGAAACTTTGGAGGTGTTCCTTTGATTACAGAGTTCAAGATGCCGGAAGAGATTCAGGGTATAACCCGTGCGTCATTGGAAAATACTTATAAATTTATTGAGGAGGATTTGATTGCTGCTGCTGAGGTATTGCCGAAGCGTAGTGAATATGCAGATGCTGATATGGGACGAGCTACCAGTGGAGCTGCATTAGGTTTGTTGGGTAAAGTTTATCTCTATCAGGAAAAATGGACAGAAGCTCGTGATGTATTACAGAAGTTGATTCCGGAATCTGGCTATACCGGTGAAGACGCACAGACTACAGAATATGATTTGCTTCCTAACTTTGGTGATGTATGGGATAAAGATTTCGACAACAGTGTGGAAAGCCTTTTTGAGGTACAATATGAATATCATGCTACTTTGGCTGTAGGAGGTTCGCTTTCTACTGTAACAGGTGCACGTAGCTGTGGTGCTGCTTTGGGTGATGGATGGGCATGGTGTCAGCCTACCGCCAATTTGGAAGCTGCTTATAGTGAGGATGATGAACGTCGTGAATGGACAATCATTAAGACTGGCTGTACAGAAATTAAAGGTGAAACTGAAGAAAATTTCACTAAAATCCTGAATGACAATAAGGAAATATCTGTGTATGATGACTGTGTAGAGAAATATAATCTGCCTGCAAACAGTTTGGTGATTGATCCGTCAGGTCATAAGTCTGGTCGTATTATTCGTAAATATTACCTTCCTTTAAATGATCGTCCTGAGGTATATAATACGGATAAGAGCCCGCTTAATCATCGTATTTTGCGTTATGCAGATGTATTGTTGATGTATGCAGAGGCTTGTAACGAATTGAGTGATGATACTCATGCACAGGCTGCATTAAATAGAGTACGTAATCGTGCTGGACTGAGTCCTGTAAGTGTAACTGGAAATGAACTTCGTCATGCTATTCGTAACGAACGTCGCTTGGAATTGGCTTTCGAACAGAATCGTTTGTACGATATTCGTCGTTGGAAAGACGATAATGGTAAACCGGTGATTGCAAATCTGATGGGTGAAAACGGTTCATTTGTAAAATGGAACACAGATCCTGCTACTCGTGATGCAATGGAGTGGGATAATCAAGGAGAAGCAAGTGATAAGGGTAAGTCATTCCGCGAAGATCGTGATCTTCTTTTCCCGATTCCTTTGTATGAGGTAACTATGTCTAACGGTTCTATCGAACAGAATCCGAACTGGAATTAAAATATAACGGTAATTTAGGTTATATGTATGCCATTCAGAGGAATGTGTATGTCCTCTGAATGGCATTTTTATTTAAAAATCAAGATAATGAAAGGATATTCAATAATATTGGGCTTATTAGCTTTGGCTGCATGTAGTGATAATACTCCAGAAAATCCTGGGGAAGGGGGTGGTGATTCAGGAGAGATTGTCAGTGTGGAGAAGAGCGTGACAATTGATGCTGGACAGACGTTTCAGAAAATGGTGGGATTTGGTGCATCTGACTGCTGGACACCTGCTTATATTGGGAAGTATTGGACTAGTGGACGGGACCGTATTTCCGAACTCTTGTTTTCTTCGGAGATTGTAGATGGGCAACCCAAGGGAATCGGACTTTCTATGTGGCGTGTCAACTTAGGTGGAGGAAGTGCAGAACAGGGAGATGAAAGCGGTATTGTGGACAAATCTCGACGTGCGGAATCTTATTTGACGGATAATTTGTCATTAGACTGGACACACTGTGAAGGACAGCGTTATTTCATGAGTCGTGCAAAAGAGTTTGGTGTCAATAATTATGTTCTTTTTAGTAATACTCCTCCAGTACAGTACACTTTGAATGGTAAAGGATTTTCTCAGAATGGAGGCAGTGCAAACTTGAAAGCAGACTGTTATGATGATTTTGCTGCTTATATGGCAGAGGTTGCCAAACATTATGTAGATGAAGGATTTTCTATCAGTCATATCTCTCCGGTTAATGAACCTCAATATAATTGGGATGGAAATGGTCAGGAAGGTAGTGGATGGAAAAATGATGAAATAGCGAAGCTTGCAAGAGAACTTGATTCGCAACTGACTCAAAAAGGACTTTCTACTAATATTTTATTAGGAGAATCTGGAGATTGGGAGTATCTTTACAAAGTGAAAGACGATGCAAGCCGTAGTAATGTGCTTTCTGCATTCTTTTCTACCTCATCATCTGCTTATGTGGGTGATTTATCGCATGTGGAAAATTTAATTTGCGGACATAGCTACTGGACAGATGGAACATGGGATGGAATGCGTGAGGTACGTAAGAAAGTGGCAGAAGCTGCTACACAATATGGCGTGGAAGTTTGGCAAAGTGAGTGGAGCATGCTGGGAGATAATTATAGTTCGTCTGAATTTGTAGGATATGAAGCAGCTTCGGAAATGGATATTGCTTTGTATATGTCTAAAGTGATTCATAATGACCTGACAGTTGCTAATGTAACGTCTTGGAATTATTGGGTAGCTATGGATGTTTCAAGGTGGGGACAGAAAAACCGTTTCTTGTTGATTTCACTGACACCGAAGGGATGGGCTGGAGATAAGGAAAGTGTGGATAATCTGGAAGAAGAAGGAAGTTTTAATGCAACTGCTACTTTGTGGGTATTAGGAAACTATAGCCGTTTTATTCGTCCTGATTATCAACGAATTTCTGTTACTTTAAATGAGTCTATGAGTTTCTTTGGTTCTGCTTGGATTTCCCCGCAGCAGGATTGTATCGTAGCAGTGTATACAAATTTATCAAGCAAGGGGGTACGCTTAAACGAAACACGTCAAAATTGGTCAGGAGAACTTAAGTCTATAAAAACTTATACAACCTCCGCTAATAAGCAATTGGTTGAGAAGGTTTTAGAAATTGAAGACTCTGTTGTGTTAGATGCGGAGAGTGTGACAACTGTGGTCTATGAACTAAAATAAAAAGTTATATGAAGAACAAGGCATTTTTTACTATTCTTTTGGGGTTGTTGGTGAGTATTGTAGTGCAAGCCCAAGTATCTTTTGGCGAAGCCAAAAAATTTAATGAGAATTGGTTGTTTAGTTTATCGGACGATAGTCTGGGTGCTTCTGTATCGTATAACGACAGTAAGTGGCGAAAGCTGGATTTGCCGCACGACTGGTCGGTAGAAGGACAGCTTTCTCCTTCACTGGCAAGCTGTACCGGTTATTTGCCGGGTGGTATAGGCTGGTATCGGAAACATTTTCAGGTTACCGATAAGGCTGCACGCCATTACATCTATTTTGAGGGAGCATATAACCGCAGTGAGGTTTATTTGAACGGACACCTGCTCGGTAAACGTCCGAACGGATACATATCTTTTATGTATGACATGACTCCCTACCTGAAGGAAGGAGATAACGTGCTGGCAGTCCGTATTGATCATAGCCGTTATGCCGATTCACGTTGGTACACCGGTTCTGGAATTTACCGGGATGTGTGGATGATTTCCGCTCCTGACATTCATTTTGCCCAATGGGGGATAGGCTGGCACGCTACTTCACTGACCGATAAGCAGGCGGTAGTGGCAGTCGATATGGAAGTAGAGAAACATGTGAAGGCCGCTGGCGCATTGGAGGTTTCTGCGGCACTTTATGATGCAGAAGGTACACTGGTAGCACAGGGCCGTAAGAAAGTGGCGGATAAAGCTGAGGGTATTGCGAAAGAAACAGTATCATTGAAGGTGAAGAAGCCTCACCGCTGGAATTTGGATGCACCTTATCTGTACACGCTGAAGACAGAGTTGCTTTGTGACGGAAAACGGATAGATGGCAGTTCAATGAATGTAGGTCTCCGTACGTTGAAGTTCGATGCGAACAAGGGATTTGCCCTGAACGGAGAGTGGATGAAGGTGAAAGGAGTTTGTCTGCATCATGATGCTGGTGTGCTGGGAGCAGTAGTTCCTCCTGAAGTATGGGAACGTCGTCTGAGAAACCTGAAGGAAATAGGTGTGAATGCCATCCGTATGAGCCATAATCCGCATATGCCGGAACTGTACGATCTATGTGATGAAATGGGCTTTCTTGTTATGGATGAAGCATTTGATGAGTGGGAAGGTCCAAAAAATAAATGGTCTACCGGTCATAATGTTTATCCTCCAAAGCATCAGGGATATTATAAGTACTTTCCTCAGTACCAGAAAGAAGATCTGTCTGCTATGGTATTGCGCGACCGAAATCATCCAAGTGTAATTCTCTGGAGCATTGGAAATGAAATTGATTATCCAAATGATCCTTACTGCCATCCTCTGTTTCAGACCATGACCGGAAACAATGATGCAAATAAGCCTGCCGCAGAGCGCGTATACAATCCGGATCGGCCGAATGCAGAGCGATTAAAAGCACTGGCTTCCATGCTTGCTTGCGAAGTACGCGCAGTGGATACTACGCGCCCGGTCACACTGGCTG
>OGOX01001155.1_pt1 | contig 17796 bp, 9 predicted proteins | sample 1552761 | NCBI WGS metagenome assembly OGOX01 (sample SAMEA2580212, study PRJEB22360) | human gut metagenome | biome: human gut; feature: human-associated habitat; material: faeces | place: Denmark | collected 2008/2010
ATCTCTTACTGCCGGTCTGTCCGGATATTTTGCTGCTGCCTCCCGGAACAGATCCACAAAGGTCTTGCCTGTATGCTCCGGATCATCCTCCATCTCTGTCTCTTCCTCAAACATCAGCCTGATGTCTTCCGGCTCCTGTTCCTTCAGGATTCCACCTGCAGCAAGTTCCAGGTTGTCTGCAAGATATTTGATGGTTTCTTCGTAGTACATGTCACCACGATATTCAATTTCAAAGACAAACTTATTCCTGTCGATGGAAATGCTGATGGAAACCGGTGCCTTTGCCGCATTTAAGCTGACCGGCTCCTCCTGTGCGTATTCACCGCCGATCGTATCAAACGCAAAATTATCTCCCTGATAGATCACCATGGCATCTGCCTTGATGTTGAACTCATGGCTGATCTGTGAGAAAGGATAAATATCGTTGTTCATGGAATCGATCAGCTGTTTCTGTACACCGCTCAGGCAATCTTTAGCTGTTCCTGAGAAATCGCAGAAAACAGGGAGTGTTTTTACCAGCATACCCACTGTTTCCGAAAGTCTGGAATCGTTTCTTCCATGGTAAATAGTGGTAAATACAGCATCCTTTTTGAAATTATATTTTCCAAGTGTGATACCAAAAGCGGAAATGAAGAATACATTCTCCGTAATTCCATGCTTTTTACAGAATTCCTTCACATTCTGCACGGAAATGGATCTGGTCTCTCTGTGGTAAAGTTCTGCTGTTGGAGCCGCACCGTTTTTGTCCGGATAGAAGCTGATGCTTCCACCTGCATGTTCAAATACTGACTTATAATAATTCTCTGCATTTTTATAGATATCACCTGCCAGGGCATCTCTGTTATCCAGTGCCAGATCATAGGAAGTATAACCTTCCGGTTCCAGCTTCTCACCGCTGTAAGCTCTGTTAATATCATTAATTATAATAGCCAGAGATGTACCATCGGCAACAATGTGGTGAAGGTCCAGGAACAGATAATTGCCATCACAGGTTCTGTAGATTTCAAACCGGAAAAGCTGTTCATTAAACAACATATATGGACGTACCAGAGTGTCTCTGTTCATTCCGTTTAAAATCGGTGTTTTATAACTGAGCCCATCGTTTCGTTTCTGAAGTACATTTCCGTTGTCATCCATAAACAGACGGGTTTTCAGATAAGGATGCGCCTCAACAGTACTGTCAATGGCTTCTGCCAGTCTGTCCAGATCCACCTTGTTATCAAGCTTTAACAGATACGGGATATTGTAAATGGTAGAACCCATATTTGCAGTACACTCAATGAAAATCCCCTCCTGAGTGTTGGTAAGAGGATAACTTTCCTGTACTTCTCTTTTGCTTTCTTTTCCCGCAGTTTTTACAAATTCCTCCATCATTCGGATAGTGGGATGATTCTTAATATCTGAAGTTTTGATCACAATGTCAAAGGCTTTGGAGATCAGGATATTCAGCTTAATGGCAGTGATGGATGTCAGACCTGCCTCATAAATATCTGTGGTAATCCCAAAATCCGTATACCCCAGAACCTCTGCGATACAGTCAAATAATATCTGCTGAACCTCATTCTCAGGCTTAATGATCTCCGCTGCTTTTTTCTCAGGCAGAGGAAGAGCCTTTTTATTTACCTTCTGGTTCTGGTTCAGAGGAATTTTGTCAATCTGCATGGTAACTGCAGGTACCATATAGGCAGGCTTTGTCTCTTTAATAAAATCATTCAGGGCATTGATATCAACAGTGCTGTCCGATACCACATAGGCAGCAATATATTTTCCACCATTTGGATCATCAAAGGCAACTACAGTGGCATCCCTGATGCCCTCATATCTGCGGATCACTTCCTCAACCTCAGAAAGCTCAATCCTGAAACCTCTGATCTTAACCTGGGAATCCTTTCTGCCAATGATCTGGATATTTCCATCCGGAAGAAATCTTGCCACATCACCTGAATGATACATCACTTCGTATCCCGGTGTATCATCATAAAGATTCTTTGTATAGACCTCGGCAGTTTTTTCCGGCTTGTTAAGATATCCTCTGGAAACCTGCCAGCCGGTGATCATCAGCTCTCCGCATGCACCGGGAGGAAGCATATGCCCCAGCTTGTCTGTAATATAAAGCTTCACATTGTCAAGTGCTTTTCCGATCGGGACATTTGGATAATATTTGTCCACTTCAAATACAGTCGTAAAAATAGTCGCTTCTGTAGGTCCATAAGCATTGATAAACTTATAATCTTTTGGCGGCTCACATGGAACCAGTTTCTCTCCTCCTACAGAAAGATATCTCAGGCTCTTACAATCCATCTCCAGCGCAAACTGCCTTCCCACCTGAGTAGTCATAAAGGAATGCGTGATGCCATTTTCCTCAAAATAGCGCTGCAGTCCAATGAAATCCAGACGGATCTCCTCCGGAATAATGTGAAGCTGTGCACCGTTTGTGATGGCACCGTAAATATCCATCATGCAGGCATCAAAACCAAAGGAAGCATATGCAGCTACCCTGGAATCCGAATCTATGCCATAATACCTCTTGAACCAGTGACAGAAAGCAGTAATATTTCCATATTCCAGCATACAGCCCTTTGGCACACCTGTGGAACCGGAAGTATACAAAAGGATAAACAGATCATGCAGCTGCGGCTTCTTAAGCACAACATCCCTATCCTCCAGCTGCCAGATCTGATCTGTAAACAGCACCGGTCCTTTATATCCGTCTACCAGAGAAAGAAGCTCTCTGTCAGCAATGAGAAGCTTTGCAGAGGAATCCTTCATCATGTACATCAGGCGGTCTCTGGGATAGGTTGGATCCAGAGGCTGGTAAGCTGCACCTGCCTTTATCACGCCCATCGGTGCGATCGCCATATATTCACAGCGGGGGATCAGAATGGAAACAACATCTTCACTGCCAATTCCCTGGGATGCGATATATTTTCCAAGTCTGTCGCTGATCTCATCCAGTTCCCTGTAAGTATATTTTTTATCCTTAAATACCACAGCCGTATGGTCAGGAATGGTCTGTACCAGCTCCTCAAACATATCAGCGATGGTCTTACTTCTGTCATATTCGCAGGCAGTATTATTAAATTCCGCAATTTTGTCCGCTCCATTTTGGGAAAGAACAGAAACTTCCGAAATATATTTTGCTTTCAGCAGGGAATCCATAGCTGCCTCATAGGATTCCAGCATTCCACGTACAAAGGCTTCACTGTACATGTCACTGCGGTATTCTGCAGTAAGCACATATTTATGATCGTATTCTCTTACCTGGATCAACAGAGGCATCTTTGACATATCCGGAGAAAGGTCATGACCCCTGGCAACGGTATCACCGATTGGGAAATCATCCCCAAGCTCTGCCTGATATGCAAATACCAGATCAGAATTAATCCCGTACTTTGCACAAATATCAGAGAACGGAAAAATATCATTTGCCATGGAAGACAGAATCTGCTCAGAGAGCTCTGTCATATAGGCCTGTATGGTGACTTTCGGATCACAGGAACAGTAAACCGGCAGAGTCTTTACAAGCATGCAGACTGTATTCTCCAGTCTGGAATCATTTCTTCCATTATAAATAGTTGCAAAAAGACTCTCCTCGGAATTGGAATATCTGCTCATGAGAATGCCGAATACACCTGTAAACAGAATGTTTGGAGTAACCCCCAGCTTCTCGCAGGCAGAAAGTACCAGAGACTCTCCGGTGTCCACAGGCATCGACAGATATCCTCTCTCAGGAGTCTTTCCTGAGCAGTCAGGAAGAGGCAGGGATTCTGTCTCAATTCCCTCGAAAATACTGTCATAATATTTCTCGGCCTTCTTATATTTTCCCTCTTTCATCTGCTGTTCTTCATCAAGGGCAGCATCAAAGCCTGTGTAGGATTCTTTCTCCAATTTCTCACCCAGATAGGCCCGATCGATATCCTCAAAAATAATATCATAGGAATTACCATCTGCCAGGATATGGTGGAAATCTGTAAAAAGATATTTCCTGTCTTCTGTCACATAAATCCCCGCCCGGAACAGCCGTCCCTTTTCCAGCTTAAAGGGACGCACCAGCTCATCTTTCATCTTTTCAAACTGCTCATTTGTGGTCCGGACCACCTCTGGTACAAAGGCTTCCTCACAAGGCTTCTGCACCATCTCTCCGCTGTCACTTAAATAAACCTTTGTCAGCAGATACGGATGTGCAGCGATCATCTGAGAAATGGCATCTGACAGCTTCTGAACGTCAACAGAGCTTTCCAGTTCAAACAGGAACGGAATATTGTATACCGTACTCTCAGGATTCTTCATGCACTCTGCAAAAATACCCTTCTGGGAGCCGGTAAGAGGGTAAACTTCTCTCTTTTCATAGGTTCTGATCTTCGGTGCAAGCATCACATATTTTTCCAGTTTCTCCACCGTATTGTTTTCGTGGATATCACTGGTTTTCACAGTCACTCCGAATTCCTCTGAGATCAGAATACAAAGCTTCATGGCACTGATAGAAGACAGCCCCGCCCTGTAAAAACTTGTGTCAGTTCCAAAAAAATCATTCTCCACAACGTCTGCAACGATTTCAAAAATCTTCTTCTGCATAGGAGTCTGGGGTTCTTTCAGATTCTTTGGCTGTGCAACCGGCTTTGGCAGTGCTTTCTTATCAATTTTACCATTCTGTGTCACAGGCATCTTTTCCAGTTGGACAAAAACCTCAGGAACCATATAATGAGCCAGGGACTCTGATGCATAGGCAGAAAGCTCCTCTGTATTGATCTGGCGGTCAGCCATAAAATAGCAGCAGAGGAATTTGTTATCTACAGGCAGAGTAATGCTGGTAATGATTCCCTCATAGGAATTGATCACTTCCTCGATCTCACCAAGCTCAATCCTCAGACCGCGAAGCTTGATCTGATTGTCTATTCTTCCGAAAAATTCAATCTCACCCTCAGGGCTGATCCTTGCAAGGTCACCGGTCTTATAAGCTCTCTCTCCGTTAAGATCAATGAATACAGCCTCTGTTTTATCCGGCAGATTCATATAACCTCTGCCAACGCCCAGTCCTGCGATCACAAGCTCTCCGGTCTCTCCGTCCGGAAGGATCTTATTCTCTTTATCTACAATATATACCTTCACATTACCGTTAGGCGTACCAATGGTAATGTTTCTGCTGTCCGTAATTACCTTCATGGTACAGCTGATGGTAGTTTCCGTAGGTCCATAACCATTCATAATGTAAGCATCCGGGTTTACTCTGCGAATCTTGTCATACAGAGCCGGAGGAAAAGCCTCTGCACCTACATCAAACACCTTAATCTGAGAAACTGCTTTTTCAAGCTGGGGCAGATCGATCATATTGGACAGGTAAGTAGGAGTTGTGGTCATAATATCCACTTTATTTCTGACGATCAGCTCACCCAGCATAAGAGGATTCAGAATCTCCTCATCAGAGGCGATCACCGCAGTCATCCCGTTGGTAAGTGGCAGAAATTCCTCCAGAACAGACACATCAAAGGTCATGGCTGCCATGGAAAGAGAAACCGATCCCCTGCTGACATAACCATAAGTTTCCGCATTTTTCGGATCCGGATTTACAAAATTGGCAAGGTTGATATGTTCGATCAGCACACCCTTGGGCTTGCCTGTGGAACCGGAAGTATAGATACAATAACAAAGATCATGCTCCCCGATCTTTACCTGAGGATTCTCTGTATTCTCATTCTCCAGAAGTTCCTCGATCAGAAGTACTGTACAGGGAAGCTTGGCAAACAGTTCCCTTCGTTCCTCTGCGATCTCCTTTGTTGTGATAATAAAAGGAGCTCCTGAATCCTCAAAAATATACCGGATCCTGTCATCAGGATAATCCGGTGTGGCAACTGCAAATGCGCCTCCTGCCTTCAGGATACCCTGTCGCACTGCATAGAAATCACAGCATCTCTCAAGAGCCACACCTACGATGGTCTCCCGTCTGACACCTTTTTCCACAAGTGCATTAGCAATCCTGTTGGCCCGTTCATTGAGCTGTACATAGGTAAAGCTCTCTTTGCCGGAGACAACTGCACATTTCTCTGGATGAAGCTTCACCTGTTCCTCGAACAATTCTGTTACCGGCCGAAACTCAAAAACAAAATTGTTCCTTTCATTAATATTTTTCATTTTCATGTACCTCCTAAAAAGATATTATGGTATTATTCATATCAATCGCACGAATATAATCCATGGATTTTGATACCTTCTTGACAAGTTCAATCCCATGTATGTCAAAGTCTTCACTGTCATACTGATATTCCAGAGGGTTGAAATTTACACCGTTATCTCTGATCCTCAGTCTGCAGAGATCATTCTCCAGACAGAGGTTAATGTCGATCCAGTTGGAGGTTTTTCCCCCGAATCGTATAATATTTACAGTCATTTCCTCCGCACACACTGCGGCAAGATTTGCCTTGCTTTTAGAAGCTCCCTGTTCCTGGCAGAACTCTATGATCCTCTTATGAACCGTTTGTGCTTCCTCCATGGTACTCTTAATGGAAAAATCCAGATTAATCCCCGGATTTTTGTCAGGAACAATATAAAAGCTTGTATTCTTATGCCTGATTTTTCTGAAAATACAGGCTGCAACTGCAGTTATGATCTCAGTGGCAACAAATCCAGCTGCAATTCCGTCGATACCGATTCCGTCAATCTGTTTCCATGCAAGGATTCCCACCAGGGTTGCAGGCAGAACTACCACCGCATTCTCCAGAAATGTGGCAAAACTTGCAATGGCTGTCTCCTCAATGGACTCGTAATAGCTGATAATAAACTTATTCCACAGATAAGGTGCCACACACAAAGCAAAGATGCGCAGCGCCTGGACCATATGACTGCCCAGCTCGCCACCGCCGCTTCCGAACATGACAGTAATTTCCTCGGTAAACAGCATAATAAGGACAAAGATCACAGCCAGCAGGATGTAACTGTATTTCAGCATCTTTTTACAGAGAACCCGGATTCCCACGTAGTCCTTCTCTCCAAAAAGGATTCCTGCCACATTGGGGATCACACCGATGATTCCGCCTGTAAGCATCTCGACGATCAGCAGCACATTGTCACAGACAGTAAATACTGCCATACCTTCCTCGCCCAGCTGGTTCATGATAATGGTATTCAGTCCAAGCGCCTTTACAAAATTAGCTGCCATAAAGATCAGCATTGGCACGCCTGTGATGATTGCTTCCTTTGTGATTCCAAGTTCGCCCGGCTTTAGCAGGATCAGGTGGAGGTTTCGCTTATCAGAGCGGATATAAAGCACAAAAATTCCCATTGCAAACAGGAAACCAAGAACAGTTGATAAGGATGCACCTGTAATCCCCAGAGGAGTATATCTGAGGAATATATAGTCCAGCACAAGATTGATCACATTGGCTGCGATAAGGTAGGCTGATGCCAGCTCCGGATGATTCTCCACACCAAGGTAATTGACCATCATCAGTCCAATTCCGATCACCGGTGCCCCCAGCATACTTACACGTATGTAATCTCTGGTATAACCGGTCAGGACACCGTCACCTGATACCAGAAGTCTGGCAACAGGTTCTGCTGCAGGAAGGGCACAGATTGAAAAAATGATTCCCACCACAAGTGTTACTATAAATGTGGCAGAAAACAATTTCGATGCCCCTTCTTTGTCTCGTTTACCAAGCATGTTTCCCACTGCTATGGAACCGCCGATACCAAGGCAGTATCCTGTCAGCTGAACGATCGTCTCCACAGGCAGGCTCAGGGTAACTGCAGACATTGCCTCCACCCCGATCAGGTTACTTACAAATATCGTATCTACGATATTTCCCAGCTGAAGCGCCAGAGACATCATAATCCCCGGAATGATGTACTTATTCAGCTTGGCATTCAACAATCTGTTATTTCTCTCTTCCATCGCTTCCTCTCCTTTGTTTTCAGTTTTTTCAAAATATTGTGCCGTAAAACTGTAAGATATTTAAATTTTACCATTTAGTGCGATAAATGGCAAGTTAATAAAGAATGGGAGAAAGCAAATAAATATTGCTATTTACTGTAGCCTGATTCCCCATATTTTACAGTCCCTGGTGCCTACAACCGCATAGTTATCGTAGACAGCCGGGGAAGCCTCTATCACACCCTCGCTGACAGATAATACATCTTCCTGTTTACCTGTTTTACCATCAAGAAGGCGGATATCACCTGTACTGTTGCAATAAAGAACCTTTCCTGATCCGTCTTTGTTATAAACGCACACCGGAGAAGACCAGGCATATGAGGAAGAATCCTCCCATGCTTTAGATCCGTCAGATTTTCTCAGACAGGCAAGAACTCCGGATGCATTGTCAGAGGTCTTTGCCACTGTCACATATATATAATCGGCAAGGCTGTTCTTTCCACAGGCAATCGTAGACTGAACTCCACCGGAAACACCGTCATCAGTAGTACATTCATAATCTGTATGCCACACGATCTCACCGGTTTCTGCATCAATCTTCCAGACAGGGACAGTGGCTGTGTCATAACTTCTCCATCCAAGGCGGAAGGAAGTACTTACATACAGATACAGATGTCCTTTTTCGATTTCCAGAACAGGCGTTGAATTAGAATCATCCAATGTATCCTGAACCCATACCAGCTGAAGAGTGTTCAGATCCAGACACATAAGATTTCCCCCATTATCGGTCATAAATATATAGCCTTTATAGATTGCCGCACTGTCTTCCATTCCAAGCCAGAAAGACTCTGTACTGCTTCTTGTTCCATAGTAGCGCCATTTTACAGTTCTGCCCGAATCAATGGATAAAGTCCCACTGTTCAGATCATATTTTGTATTCAGCCTGATCAGATACAGGATTCCGTTCTCTCCCGGATAGATCAGGGTATCTGTCTCTGCATCCACAAGTGCTGATCCGTCAAAAAAGCTCAGACTTCCTCTGAGTGAAAACTCATCATTGTCTCCAAAAGTATACATAACACTACAATCCAGCAAGTTTACTACAAATACCTTTGCAGTTCCTTCGTTGCTGTTATATCCGGCGCCAACATACATAATCGGATATCCTCTCGGATCAAGGGCACCCGCACCCTTAAAAGTATATCCCAGATATAATGGGTCACGTGTCTTTTCTCCCGTTCTCAGATCCAGAAAATACACATACCCATCCATACAGGCATAAATCACCTCAACCAGCTCATCATCTGCCTTTGCTTTCTCTGTCATATTCATATGTACCTGCCAACGCAGTACAGACTGCCTGGAAAGGTGTCATGGAACCGTCAGAGGCCTCCTTCTTCTTAAAAATTCTTCCCAGTGTGGTTTTAAGCGCATACGGGAATTTGCGGATCTGGACAAACCCGGTCCGCAGGCTCAGGTAAAGCCCTACGCCGATAATACAGATCATAGCCGGGACACCCCAGATAAAATTATTTACGACGTTATTGATGGATTCAATTGTCTGAAGCATGTTAAATAAACCTTTCTTTCGTGTAATAATAACAGTTTAGCACTTTTTTCACCGTATGTACAGAAAAATTCTATTAAGATAAAGCATTAAAGCACAACAAGTTGCCAGAGCAAGCAGCTAAAATTATCCACTCCACTGCTCATTGCTTTTCGTAATTGAAGCAGGGGACTTACTTGATTCGGTTAAAAAGTCAAAATAACGTATAAATTTGTCATAATTTCAGTAGCATTTCCCCACTCAAACCTCTATTATTGTAAATATGAAATCAAGGAAAACACCTATATATTTTCTAACAGTACTTAAGCGTTTCAGTTATTCGGTGTAGCGCCACGTAGCAAAGCGGATGATTTTATCCGCTTGACCATTTTCAACCTAAGGAGGACATGACAAAATGATTCAGAAATATACTTACGGGACCCCATTTGAAACCGATGCCATCGTAACTTCTATCCCGACTTCTGAGGGAACTCCTGCATACGGAACTATCTCCACAGAGAACGGCTTCTCTTTTGCTTATGACATGGATGACAACGATGTTGTCTATGGTCTGGGCGAATCAAACCGCGGAATCAACAAACGTGGATACGTTTATGAAAGCAACTGTTCCGACCAGCCAAACCATACAGAAGATAAAATCTCCCTCTACGGAGCACACAACTTCATCGTAATCTCCGGAAAACAGACTTTCGGTCTCTTCGTTGATTATCCCGGAAAACTGAAGTTTGATATCGGTTACACACTCTCTTCCCAGTTAAAGATCACCTGTGAGGATGCAGATCTTTATCTGTATGTGATCGAGGGTGAAACCCCTTACGATATCGTAAAACAGTTCCGCAAAATCATCGGAAGAAGCTATATCCCGCCTAAATTCGCATTTGGTTTCGGTCAGAGCCGCTGGGGATATACAACTGCTGACGACTTCAGAAAAGCTGCTGACGGATATCGTGAAAACAATATTCCGATCGATATGGTATACATGGATATCGATTACATGGAAGACTACAAAGATTTCACAGTCAATCAGGAAAACTTTCCTGACTTTGAGGCCTATGTCAATGAAATGAAAGAAAAAGGCATCCACCTTGTCCCGATCATCGATGCAGGTGTCAAGGTAGAAGCTGGCTATGACGTTTATGAAGAAGGCGTTGAGAAGAACTACTTCTGCAAACGTGAAGACGGCAGTGATTTCGTTTCCGCTGTATGGCCGGGCTGGACTCATTTCCCGGATGTCCTGAACGCAGATGCCAGAGCATGGTTCGGACAGAAATACGAACGTCTCATTTCCAAAGGAATCGACGGTTTCTGGAATGACATGAACGAACCTGCAATGTTCTGTACACCGGAAGGCGTTGCTGAATTAAAAGAATACATCAAAGACAACTTCATGGACAAGGAAGAAGCACCTGGATTTACACTCGGTGATAAAGTAAACGCCCTTGCAAACAATCCGGAAGATTACAAACGCTTCTATCACAATGTAAACGGTCAGAAAATCCGCCACGACAAGGTACATAACCTGTTTGGCTATAACATGACCCGTGCAGCAGGTGAAGCATTTGAAAAAATCGCACCTGGCAAACGTTTTCTGATGTTCTCCCGTTCCTCCTATGTGGGAATGCACAGATACGGTGGAATCTGGATGGGAGACAACAAATCCTGGTGGTCACACATCCTTCTGAACTTAAAGATGCTTCCATCCCTGAATATGTGCGGTTTCCTTTACACAGGTGCAGATCTGGGCGGTTTCGGTGCAGATACCACACGTGACCTGGTACTGCGCTGGCTGGCACTTGGTGTATTCACACCTCTTATGAGAAACCACTCCGCTCTGGGAACCAGAGAACAGGAAGCTTACCAGTTTGAAAATATCGAAGACTTCCGCCATGTGATCGGTGTCAGATATCGCCTTGTTCCATATCTGTACAGTGAATACATGAAAGCAGCATTAAACGACGACATGATGTTCCGTCCGCTGGCATTTGACTACACAGACGATGCATTCGCAACTCAGGTAGAGGACCAGCTTCTCCTTGGAAACGAAATCATGATCGCACCAGTTTACACACAGAATGCAAAAGGCCGCTATGTATATCTGCCAGAAGAAATGATGTTCGTAAAATTCCTGCCTGACGGAACAATTTCTCAGGAGATTCTTGAAAAAGGACATCACTATGTAGAAGTTGCCCTGAATGAAGTTCCACTGTTTATTCGCAAAGGAAAAGCAATCCCGGTTGCTGATGTTGCGCAGACAGTAAAGGATATCAATCCTGCTACTATCCGCATGATCGGATATGAGGGAGCTGAATATGACCGTTATGATGATGACGGTGTAAGTACTCTGTAATTTAACCGAATCAGACAACTTTCCCTGCCTGAATTGCAAAAAGTATCAGGTAGCAGATAGAACTGAACCAGAAGTCACCTCATAAAAATAATAAAAAGAAACAGTCACATACATCTGATGAATGTTGAGATATTCACTCAAGTATGTGACTGTTTTCTTTTACATTGTTATTCTTTATCTTTATTTGCCAAAACAATATAACGGTAAATTTCTGTAAACGGGATCTCTTTTTCTCTGCTCAACTGTGCAACGCTCTCATATTCCGGATAAAGCTGCTCTTTTCCATTCAAAGTGCATACCTTTACCTGAACTTCTCCCCATGGAGTCGGAAGGGTTCTCGTTTCTCTGGGAAGAATCGTACGTTCCATTATGCTATAACGAATTCCAATCGTAGTAGTCTCTTCAAAAATAATATTCTGAAGCGTTTCCATATCTTCTTCCTTACAGATCACATTCAGAACCCATGCAGGTCTGTTCTTTTTCATAAAAACAGGCACATAATGCACATCTCTGGCACCGGCTTTCATCAGACGTTCCATGACAAATCCCAGAACTTCTCCACTGCAGTCATCAATGTTTGTTTCCATCTTGATAATCGTATCTTTGGTTTCCTGATTTTCAGCTTTCGGATTATTTCCGATTTCCGAGTTTTTGAATTCTTCTGTCTGAGCCTTTACTTTATCTCTTCCTTTAGCCTGCTCTGTGCTTTCTGATATGAACATTGCCCTTAAGATCCCAGGGCATTCATACTGGCGTTTACCTGCACCGATTCCAATTTTCTGGATTTCAAATGTTTCCGGAAGTTTATCCTTTGTTTTCACTGCTGCCACTATCGCCGCACCTGTAGGCGTTACAAGTTCACCTTCTACCTCTGTCATTTTCAGATGTAAATGGTTGGCACTTACTATATTTGCAACTGCCGGAACCGGGATTGGCAGGATGCCATGCTGACAACGGACAGTTCCACGTCCCTCGCAGAGAACAGGAACGATCACCTCTGTAACATCCAGATTATCCAGGCAGACTGCCACAGACACAATATCCACAATAGAGTCCACTGCTCCCACCTCATGAAAATGCACCTGATCCACAGGCACATTGTGTGCTTTACTCTCTGCCTCTGCAAGAATTTCAAATATACGCAATGCGATCTTCTTTGCATTCTCAGTCATTGCGCTATGCTCTATAATATAGGTAATTTCTTTTATTCCACGGTGTTCGTGATGGTGATGGTCTTGCGCTGTTCCTGTGCCATGGGCGTGATTGCGCTCATGACCTTCATGATGATGTCCATGCAGATATTCCATATCATGGTCATGATTTTCATGCTCTTTATCCAGCACAACATCAAAATCACATGCATCTATTCCGGACTTCACAACTCTGCTGATCTTTGTCTCAAATCCTGATACCTTAAGACTCTTCAGCACCCTGTCCAGCACTGAGCGGTCAGCTCCCAGATCAAGAAGAGCCGCAACCGTCATATCACCACTTATCCCTGAATAACATTCCAGATATAATGTTTTTCCCATAATCAATTTCCTTTCTCATCTGTACCTGCTGCCAGACGGTTGATCTGTGTTGCCAGATAGCCGGCACCGTAGCCGTTATCAATATTCACCACAGCAATCCCGTTCGCACAGGAATTGATCATGGTAAGAAGTGCCGAAAGACCATGCATACTTGCACCATAACCCACAGAAGTCGGTACTGCGATCACCGGTCTGCTCACCAGACCGCCCATCACACTGGCAAGAGCTCCCTCCATTCCCGCAACTGCAATTACACAGTTCGCACTCTGGATCGTCTCCAGTCTGGAGAATAAACGATGCATTCCGCTGACTCCCACATCATAAATCCGTTCAACATTTGTGCCAAAATATTCCGCTGTCTGTGCAGCTTCCTCAGCAACCGGAATATCTGCAGTTCCTGCTGAACACACGGCGATCTTACCAATACGCTTCTTATCTTTCTTCTCAACTTTTAAGATGCGTGAGATCGGATCATATTCTGTTTCCGGAAACTTCTCCTTCACCAGTTCATACTGATGTTGGGAAGCTCTGGTTCCGAATACCTCGCCGTCTTCTCTGTATAATCTTTCAAAAATATTCAGAAGATGTTCATCTGCCTTATTACTGCAGTAGATTACTTCTGCGAAACCGGTTCTTGCCTTACGGCTTGTATCCAGCTTCGCATACCCCATTTCTTCATAACTTTCTTTCTTAAGGATTCTCTCTGCCTCTTCCACAGATACCGAACCACTTTTTACACTTTCAAGAATTTCCTGTAAGGTCATGGATTCCTCCTTTTAGAACACCACCTGCACCAGAAACATACAGACAACCGTTCCCACTATAATACTGAGCAGTGTATTTCTCTTCCACAAATGAAGATTTTGCTGTTATCATTCTTTATCCTTATCAACGCCCTTATTTCCACGCTGATCATAGTCATCCAGGAAATTATAATATTCTCCATCTTTATGATATCCCATAACAGTACGAAGATTAATATCCCGCACACTGTTAAAGATATTCGTCTCGATCACACTACTTGTATTTCTAAACTGTGCAACCAACTCTTTCATCTCATCACGCTTGGAACCACGTCCGCCCCCACAGCTTACACAGTTCTCGGTGAAACGGCATGCACACTGAATGAAGTGCAACCCATTAGTATCTCTCCATGCCTTGATCGCAGATTCCTTGATCAGATACATGGGACGGATCAGTTCCATTCCCTCAAAATTCTGACTGTGCAGCTTCGGCATCATAGTCTCCACCTTACCACTGTACAGCATACCCATGAGGATTGTCTCGATCACATCATCAAAATGATGTCCCAGCGCAATCTTATTACATCCCAGCTCCTTGGCATGAGAATACAGATAACCACGTCTCATTCTCGCACACAGGTAACAGGGATTATTCTCAATTTCTGCCACTGTATCAAAAATATCACTTTCAAAAACCGTAAGAGGAATTCCCAGAAGCTCTGCATTATCCTGAATAATCTTCCAGTTATCCGCATTATAGCCCGGATTCATTACCAGAAACACCAGTTCAAAATGAATCTTCCCATGACGCTTCAGCTCCTGAAGCAGCTTCGCCATCAGCATAGAGTCCTTACCACCTGAAATACAGACAGCAATCTTATCTCCCTCCTGGATCAGCTGATACTCATTCAAAGCCTTGGTAAACGGTCTCCAGACTGTCTTTCTGAACGTCTTGATAATACTGTGCTCAATCTCCTTCGTCTTCAGTTCCTTCTGATCCTTAGCATCATTCTCCATAAAACGGCTCAGAGAAAGTCTCAGATACGCACGATATCCACCTTCAATATTCACAGCCTCATACCCTGCATCACTCAGCTTCTCCACACAGTCCCGGCTTCTGTCCCCCGTATGGCAGAGAACATACACCATCTTCTCCCTGTCCACAGACTCCATTCTTTCCTCAAACTCATCCAGCGGAATATTCACTGCCCCCGGAAAAGATCCCCTGCTGTACTGATCCGCCGGCCGCACATCCACGATCGTAATCTTAGAAGAATCAATCTTCTCCAGCTCTTCCACACTAATTGTATTCATATATAACCTGCCTTTATCTATTAAAATTAATCACTTACCTCTGATGAATCACCCTGTATTTCCGCCCAATTCACCAGCCATCATTATACTTTGAAACCCCATGATAGTCAACATATTCCCTCGCCGTTGACTCCTTTCTCACAGCCAAACGTTACTGTTCACTCCGTCCACAGTAACGAATGATTTTCCAAACACCTTTTAACCTCATTATATACGATTCATTTTTTTTCAGACAACCTTCTCAGATATATAAAATTAAAACCTCCCGGTTAAATTTTTTCTTATTATCGCAGACACAAAAGGAACAGAGCCAATGCCCTGTTCCCCTTTTATTATTTATAAACTTTTACACCAAAGGATTCATGAATGATAGTACGAGCCTCTTCAATGGTTTTAAACTCTTCTGCTTTCAGCATCTGTGCTGTGATATTTCCGATTGCAGTTGCCTCTCCTGGACCTGCATGGATTTCTTTCTTTGTTGCCTTTGCAGTCAGCTCATTGAGATATCCTGCGTTGGAACCGCCGCCCACGATATGAATACGGCTGTAAGTCCTGCCTGTCATCTCTTCCAGTTCTTTTGCTGTCTTTGCATAGCATTCCGCAAGACTTGTGTAGATAACTGTTGCAATCTCTCCCAGAGTTTCCGGAACCTTCTGTCCTGTTCTGCGGCAGTAATCCTTAACTTCCTCTGTCATATTGTCAGGAGAAAGGAAACACTCATCATTTGCGTCTACTCTTGACGGGAAATCCTTTGCTTCCTCTGCCATTGCGCAGATTTCTGCAAAGCTGTATGCATCATTTACTTCATGACGCACAGACTGGATCATCCAGAGTCCCATGATATTCTTCAGGTAACGGAAACGGCCTGCATAACCGCCTTCATTTGTGAAGTTCATCTCACAGCTCTTCTCAGAGCAGTCAGCTTCTTTTCTCTCAATTCCCATCAGTGACCATGTTCCGGAGCTGATGTAGATAAAATCATCGTCATTTGCAGGAACTGCCAGTACAGCGGATCCTGTATCATGTGTTGCAGGTGCAACTACTTCCAAATCAAAGCCCACTTCTTCCCTGATCTTATCTGACAGATGTCCGATGCCTGTTCCGGGCATGATCAGCTTCTGGAACATTTTTCTCGGATAACCGAGCATATCGATCAGTTCATAATCCCAGTCCTTAGTGATCGGGCTTACAAGCTGTCCTGTCGTAGCTTCTGTGTACTCACAGGTTTTCTGTCCTGTAAGAAGGAAATGGAAGTAATCCGGCACATGAAGAAGTGTCTCCGCCTGTTCCAGATATTCCGGATGTTTCTTTTTCACTGCCATCAGCTGATAGATCGTATTATAATCAGCTTTCTGGATACCTGTTCTTGCATAAAGATCTTTCAGAGAAATTGCCTTATAAACTTCTTTATCCATTCCCTCTGTACGGTGGTCACGATATCCTACCGTATTTCCAAGAACTTTATCATCCTTGTCCAAAAGTACGAAGTCAACACCCCATGTGTCCACACCCATACTTACCGGAATCTTGCCGATTTCTTTACATTTCTTCAGACCATTTACTACCTCTTTGAAAAGACGGTCAAATTCCCAGCAGAGTTCTCCGTCTTTCTTTACCATTCCATTCTCAAAACGATAAATTTCTTCCAGAACCATTTTTCCGTTTTCCATATGTCCAATGATGTGACGTCCGCTGGATGCTCCGATATCTACTGCTAAATAATATGCTGCCATTGCAAAACCTCCTCAATATATGAATTTATACGCTTTTCATATCTGATGATTTCATTTTATCTCAACTTACTCCCCAAAATAAGAACCTTGTTTGTCTGAAAAAGTGTCCTTATTTGCTATTTTGAAATCTATCGTCGAAATAAGTATCTTTACAACTTAATAAAATCATCATTTCCAATCATTGTTTTATTGTTTGAACAACAACGCCGCACTTGCCATACGGCAGTGCGGCGTCTGTATTTGTATTAATAATTAATACTTAATTCTAAGGATTCATTTCCTCTCGATATTTACTTATCGATTAGTCATAAAGGTTAGGAGCGATTTCTTCGCTGTCCATGTTTGTGGAATCATACCAGTATCCATCTGTAGGAACATCTTCAAGTTCCTGTCCGTTAGCTGCTGCTGTCAGAGCGTAGATTGCATAGTAACCCATCATCAGAGGAGACTGTGTAACAGCACCGATGAATGTTCCATCCTGTACAGCGGCTTTAATGATAGAACCAGCATCGAAACCAACACCGATAACATCGCCTGCTCCTGCGTCAGAACCAAGAACGTTCAGGTTAGCATTAGCTGCAAGAACACCTTCTGCTGCTGTCTGGTTGGAACCGAAGATAGCGATGCAGTTTTCCTGAGAAAGGATTGCCTGAGCCTCTGTTGAGCAAAGCTCTACAGTTGTCTGTGCAGGAA
>OGOX01001162.1_pt1 | contig 17751 bp, 19 predicted proteins | sample 1552761 | NCBI WGS metagenome assembly OGOX01 (sample SAMEA2580212, study PRJEB22360) | human gut metagenome | biome: human gut; feature: human-associated habitat; material: faeces | place: Denmark | collected 2008/2010
TTTCCCCCGTCACATTTTCGTCATTTTTCGGTCGGAGCGGTTCGATTCACCACCGACCAATACTGTCTTTCCGTTTTCCGCACGGCATGCAGCCATGAATCGCCGGACGTGTAGTTCTCCATGATTTTGTCGACGGCGTAGCGCCAGCAGGGAAGATAGGCGTTCTCAATGAGATTTACGACCGATTCCCGGTTCGGAAAGTGCTGTCCGCTGCAAAAGAGAGCGGAACAGCCACACAGACATGGGTAACAGCGTCCTTTCCGGGGAATCCTGTTGAACAGACTCATAACCTTTTCCTCAAGTCCGGCGTGTTCGGCAAGAGAATTGAACAGCCGGTCAGCAATGTCGATTTGGTGATTGTATCTCACATCGAATCTCCAATATCCTGACGGTGTTCTGTGCAGACGCACGGTCATTACGGGTGATTCGGGACCGATATCCGCGAGCGGATACCGCAGAACTTCGTTATTTTTCATACTTTCTCCTCAAGTCAGTTGGTTTTGTGTGTCGGGGAATCGTCCGCAAAACACTTTCCATGTTTGACAGTTTGACGTGTTGGACGCGATTTCCCATATTCCCGGTATTTCCGCCATTTTACCATCATCCCCCCCTACAGCTGTCAAACCGTCAAACATATATGTAAATATTATTTTTTGAGTGTAAATTGTAGAAGTTAGATGTTGGACACCGAGGCGTCCAACATGCGTCCAACCGTCCAACATGTTGGACGATTTCGGGGGATGTTGGACGTTTTTCCGGGATGTTGGACATTTAATTGTCCGACCATTCCGGGGGGCAATGATCAATCCGGTATCTGCCATCACCGAGAGGGACTACAATTCCCCTGTCAATGAGTTCGGAAATCGCATCGCGACGTTCTTTTGCGTTGCTGTTCCGTATGCCTGAAACGGAGATATCCCGGATCGTAACCCCGTTTCCCCGGTCAAGGCGTTGAATTTTCCTGCAGACTTTCTCCAGCAGGGTTTCCCTTGCCCGGATTCGTGAGTCCACGTTCCGGTCTTCGATATTCAGCAGAAGTCGTTCCGCGTTGGCGAAGAACCATAGAACGAGCTGTTCCGCGCGTTCCCAGTCGATGTTTTTCAGTTCCGTCTCGCAGCGTTGCGTTGCCGGATCATCGGTAAGCGACAATAGAAAGGCGAACCGGGGGTAGTATTCATTGATGAGCCGTTTCCAGGTAAAATCAATTTCCTCCGGGGCTTTTTCGCTGAACATCTTTCCGAGGCTGGCAGAATAGCCTTTCTCAATGTGGATGATGCCTTCCTTGCGTTTGAACGCTTCCAGCAGCAGGGACATTTCGTCAATAGTCTTCTGCAGATCGAAGCAATTCGGCTGACAGAGGACGTGAACCATCCGGGCAAACAGAAACCGGCCGAGGAAACCGTTTTCAAGATCAGACTTGTCGGTTATTTTTCGAAGCACATCCGGCTGGACGCACGCGAGGATATTCGGGTAGCAGTAATCCGCCGCACGAATATTCCCGTGTCCGTTGCGGGAAGAGAACGAACTCTTGAAGAATCCCTTGTTGAAGGCTTTCGTGAGAAACGGAACGGCATTGTGCTGCCAGCATTTTACGTCAAGCCACGGCTGCAGCTCCGAAATGGAAAGGATTCCATTCGGCAGTTTGATGAACGCATCCGCAAGTCCTTCTGCGGACCCGGCATCGCCGATGTACCACTCATGTCGGGCGGCGAGCTGCTCGAGAAGACCTCCGATATCCTTTCCGCTGGACGACGGCGCGACCAGAATGGAATAGAAGTTGGGAATCTGTCCCCCGCCCGTGTCGATCATATTGAGACCGAGCAGCGGACCGATTCCGATCTGTCCGGCGATGTTCCCTTGTGCTCTCATTTTTGCCATTGCCGAGGGCGACGCCGAGCGCGGACGGCTCAAGGCCGCGCCGCACAGTGTCAGAGATTTCGCAATGCCGACTGCAATTGGGAGCGCGGGTTCTGACACACTGCAGAAGTAGCGGCACAGACGCCCGAACAGCGTTCCGTCGATTGCTTTCAGCACATCGCCGTCCCCCAATTTGCGCCACGACGGTTCGGAACTTTCTACGGGCTCCGCGATTTCAACAAACGGAATATTTTTCGGCTTCTGGGAGAGAATGCCGGAAATGTCCACGTCCGGGAGTGTGCTTTCATGCCGTTCGCAGCATCCGGGTTCGCGAAGTTCACGCAATGCGCGCCAGTCGTTGCCCGAACAGCCGTTGTGATGGCATTTGAATGCCACCGCCCCGGACGGTTCCTGAATCAGAACGGCGGACTTGTTGGTGTGCGCCTCATTGAACGGGCAGACGGGGAAGATCCATTTGCGTCCGCCCTTCCACGGCTGCGGAGAACCAAGCTCGGGGCAGTACTGCGCGATCCAGGAGTCAAGCTTGAAATCTGATGTGACGGCGGTATTTCCCAAATATCCGGAATCCGTATCATCCCATGCGGCGACATCCAGCAGTTGCGCCTCTGAAACCGCCAGAAGATTATCGGGCGCTTCCTGGAGTTTTGCCATGCGGTGTGGACGTTCGGGAATTGAGTCGCCCTTGCAGTTCATCGTCCCGGGAATGCGCCAGATCCGGGCCGGGTTGTGAACTGATGTGTCAATGGAAACAGCGTCATCCGAAGCCCGTGCAAACGCGTTGGTGCATTTTTGGACGAGACCGCCGTCTGTTGCCGGGAGGTCGATCCGGTACATGAGCTGCGCACCGTTGCCGGAATCGGTCATGATGGGATCTGGCCAGCCAAGCGAGAAGAGGTCACTGCGGATCTTGCGAGCCTTGGCCAGTGCGGATTCATGTTCGGCCTTGGTACTGGAAACGCCGGAGGCGCGTTTGGGATCGCAGTCGATCAGGAGCCAGCGTCGGGCAAGGACTTCCGAATCGGCGGTCGTCGGTTCTTTGAGAACCGGGCGAATCCGGTTCCAAGCGCGGGCCAGCAACTCCGGTTTGACCGGATTGACTGTCGCATAGGCTCCGCGATAGGCACGGAGTTTCCCAATGGCGTTGGCTACTTCGGCAATGTGCTCGTAATCGAAGTATCCTGATTCCGTGTGCGGCCGCATCCAGTCGGCGCTGATCGCATCCAGCACACGTACTTCGAACATATCTCCCGGCTGAAACCAGAGTTTCAGTGCGCGGATGATTTCATTTGCATCGATCATGGGATCCTCCCTGATATTTGTTGACGAAATACGTTTCGTCAGCCATTTTATGAAACTGATGTGTTGTGTAATGATTCATTGAACTCCTCATTGATGTTTGTAAAAAAGGGATCACGGTTACCGCCGCGTGAAGGGCTTCCGTGATCATCGAAAAAAGACTTGCGTCAGCGCTGCTTCACGCCTCCGGTTCCGGCAGGGCTCCGAAGTGACCGTTCATGAGATTAACGGGAATCTCCTCGAACAGTCCCGGCAGAGTCGGATTTTCCATCAGAAGCGAGATGTCGCGCCCGTTCCGTGCGACGTAACAGCCGCGACGGAACTTGTTTTTCGGCAATCCGGCGCGGTTGAGATCGCCGGGGTTGCCGTTGGTCAGAAAGTTCCGGGCCAGTTCCAGACGTGCGCGGTACTGTTCATTTTCGCGGATAATCGGCGTAAGAGCGGCGCGGATGGCTTCCACAAGATTCCCGGCATGCCGGAAGCGTTTCTCCACTTCGATGAAATATTGCCTTGCCTGGCGGCCGTGTTCGTTGTTTTCCACCATGGCAAGTTCTTTGGCCATGTCGAGGCTGATGAAGTATTCTTTTGAGGGGCGACCAAGACTTTTTGAGAAATTTATCAAAAAGTCTTTGCCCTCCACAAAACGGTATTTTTCCACCCTGTCTTTAATCCAGTTCGCAAACTCCTGCTTGGATTCCAGGAATTTCCACAGATCACGGGCATTGACTGCGGTGATTTTGTCTCCGTTCAGAGTGATTCCGGTTGTTTTGATGAGTTCCGTTGTCATGCTTGTTCCTTTCATGGGTTTAGTTTCTATTTCGATTTCAGCTTCCAGGGAATACGCCAGACCTGCTAGTGCGAATCGGTGTGTCGATTTACGTGTGTCGCAGCCTTCGCAATGTGGCGGCTCAGGAGGACAGATAGCGGAGCGTCAGCTCCCGGCATCCGCAAGGCTCACATTCAAACCATTGCTCCGCCCGTTTGCCGCGTTCATCTTTGGGAAGCCATTTCGCTGGCAGCCATTTCTTGCATCAGGAACAGTAGGCCGGCGGTTCACCTGGTATGAGAGTGCGGTGCTTTGGAACAACTCCTTCGGGATGCAAGCTATCTTCTTTTCGTGACTGTCTTGCATGCGAAGCGGTAAAATGGAGCAAGGGGGCAGTCTTCCGGACACATATGCCCCAAATTAACGTTCCATGCGTTCTGGCGCGTCATAGTCCGGAATATGACCCTTGGGACGGGCCGGCAACGATTTGCATATAGCCCACGATTTGAAACCTCATATGAGGCGGAATATCAGCCACGTTCGTGACTGATTTCGAACAATGTTCTTCCATAGGCGTATTAACCAGTTATCCCGGTGTTGTCGCTGGAACTGCGAAAGTCTTTCCATCACGCAACGTTATGCTCACGGATGACGAGTATCCCACTCTTTATGATGTTCCTCATAATAATAGTCCAGATTTTCATCAAGATCCGTTTGGGATGCTGAATATTCTATTGCGCGGTCAGCTTCACCGGTTTTACCTAGACGGCAGATCAGGTCGCGATCCAGCCCGCGTATTAGCTCCACTCGAAGATCTCCCCAGTCGAACTTGTGCATCTCACATTCACGGAACGGATCGTGGTATGTTTTCAAAAACTCTTCATAAAGTTTCGAGATTTTTCGGGAAAAATTCCGGTAAAGAAAGAAACGGTCCAGATGTCCGGCCGTGTTGTTTTTCATTATTTTTTCGGCCTGCTCAAGACCCTTTTTCCGGCGGTCGTCCAATTTGACAATTTCATGTGCCTGATTAATGGAAAGTTCTTCCTTCCTCACCGCATCAATCAGTTTGGGATCCCCATGCCGCGTGATCCGTTCGATTTTGTCCACAGTCCCTCGTGTTGATCCGACTGCGTCGGCAATCACCTGCGTGCTGCGTCCTTGAGGAACCGGTGTCAAACCTTTGACACTCCGCTCTCTCTTTCCGGCTGCAATCTTTTCGCGCAGCATCGTAACGCACTTCATCAACTCCGCCTGCGACAATGAGCGACGGACTCTCTGTGCTGTAATTGTATGTTGAAGCGCAGCTTCTTCGTCACTAAAAGAACGAGACACAACAGGAACTGTTGCATAACCAAGCTGTCTTGCCGCAATCAGGCGGGTGTGTCCATCCACAACAACATTGTCATGCCCTTCCCAGACAACAATCGGGTAAAGAGTATCAAACCCGTTCTTTCTGATTGCATCCATTACCTGCCTTAGGTCCGTTTCCCTGATCTCGAAGACCTCGCAAAACGGCTGTGCCATCTTGAGTTCATCAATAGGCATCTGGATGACTTTGCTTTGTACGAACTTCTCCGTTTCCATGCCGGATTCTCCTTTCCAAGAGTTGGTTTTCGGGGATGCGTTTTATATCTTCCTGCCGGGAGATAGCGGCATCTCCGGCTTTTTCCGGGTCTGTTTCTGCCTGCCGTACATGAAAAAGCCCGTGAGATTGACTCCCACGAGCTTGAAATGAATACCAAAAAATAATTGAAAAAAGTTTTGGTCTCCGACTTTTCTCCGGGTTAGAGCGGCAGTTTGTCTTTCGGAATTGCCCGGGCATTGATGGCGTCCGCAATCTGGATGTCCGTCACTGTTTCCCGATTGGTCTCCTGAAAAGCCCTGATAATCTTCGGGACCGGATAGAATTTTCTTCTTTGCCGCCCGGTAACAGCCTCGCCAAGTTCAACACCGCTTTCGGCGACACGTTTCCGCCAGGCGTCGGCTTCTCTGTCCACATTGTCATGATCGTAGACAGTCCGAAGCACAGCCCGCGCGGCATCCGCAACCGTGATGAAGCGCTCATTCAAGGCCTCGCTGTATTCCTGATTTTCCCTTGCCAGATGTGCATTGGCTCTCTGGAATGCTTCGCGCAACTCCTTTTCATGCGACCACTTCTCCTTATAAAACGCCTCCTTGTCCGGCCATTCCCGCGTCAGCAGATAATACGTCCAGCGCGACAAAAATTGCTGATAGGATATCAGACAGCCCGATATGCACACCTGAATATAATCATAAACGACACTTAAAACGGCTCTCAGTTCATCGTCATAAACATTTTCCAGTTCATTCCTGACCTTCTCGCCATATCCCATCTCCCATGTCACCAGCAGATTCCGTTCCGGCGCGATGTATCGTACCGGGTCCTGGAAAAGATCGTAAAATATCCTCGGAAAGCAGTACCGCAACGAGTTGCGGTACTCCTGCAACGGCAAGCTTTCGGGCGAAACTCCCGGAGTATCAATACTGCAGTCATAGACATTGCACATCACGATGTGGTAATAGCGGCCGAAATCCAGTCGCGGCAGTGTCCCGTCAAGAAGGGCGTCCAGTGTCCTGGAATGATGTCCTTGCCTGCTCAACAGTTCCCGCACATACGTCAGCAACGCCCGGACACACTGATCTCCATAGTCGCCCTTCACGTCCGTTTTTGCAAATATTTCCATCAAGTGCCGTTGCGGAATGGTGAGTTCAAGATGTCCAATGTTCATGGTCGCCGCCTTTTGATGTTATGTACACTCTATCGCCGCCGCATCGCAGATCGCTCAACTGCGGACGAAGTTTTTCATAGATGCTTTCCAACGTTTTGCGCAGTCCCCGTTTTGTTCGATGAAGAGTCCGTGCTGTCGCTGCATAATCGTAACCGTTGGCAGAGTAGAAGAGCATCCTTATAATGCGAAGTTCATCGTTTGACAGGGTCATAAGCGCCCGTTCCATCCGTTGTTCCAGATAGCCGCTGGGATTGCTGCGGACGATCCCGATGGAATCCGGGTCTACATCCTCGTCGCGTTCCCAGGTGATGTGTGACTTCACACTGGCATATTCGGACCGGACGATGACCTTTTTCATGTACGAGGAGAACCGAACTCCCTTGTCTGGATCAAAATGATCGAAGTATTTGACAAGCATCAGATTGCCGATGCCGACAAAATCCTCCATTGAAAGCCCGTAATAACGATGGATGGTGTTGACTGCCATTGTCAGCACCATCCCAAGGTGAGAGCAGATCAGTTTTTCCCTTGCGGCCTGGTACACGTCGTTTTTCTCCGGCTGTTTCAAGTCAGAAATGACGGCATGATATTGCTCCTTCGTCAGTTCCGGATATTGACGCAGTTCTCGTGCATAGCGATGAAGACCTGGATGTTTTACAGCATTTATTTCAATCATTTCTTATTCAACGCGAAATTTGACCTGCGTCATATTGAGTCCCATGCATTCAGTTTTCGCAAATTCCGGTATGGTCATCAATTTATTATTTGTCGGCAAAGCCGTCCGATTTCCCACATAATACGCCCATAAACATGACTGGCATGAACCTCATTCAGTTCGTCCGTGAGATTCTGCGCTTTTGCAGGAAGCAAGCTGGCCATATCTAAAAGTTCCGTCAAAATCAGCTTCGGATGAAAACCGCAGTCTTTGGCCATCTGCTCAAAATGTTCTTTATGAAGCATCCCGCTTCTTGATTCTCCCCCAATATTCATTGCAAGCCGTCGAGACATGCTCTCATATATGACTGTTGATAAAAGATCATACGCCGGAGCAAAAGACGGTTTGTTCCCATGGTAAAGAATCGCATAATTTTTGGCATGGGCATCACAGTTTCCAATCAGAAAATTGAAAATGACCAGTCTGATAAAGCGAAGTCTGTCAACAGCAGACAGATGCATCTCATTCATTCTCTGTATGCAATCCTCAATGCCTGGACCGCCGTCCTCCTGATATTTCAGTTTCGGCGGTACATTCAGGATCTGACAAAAATCCTCCTGGTGCAGGCGCATGGTAAAACCATCCTCTTCCTTACGGTCAAACCGTTTTACAACATAAAAACATTCATCGTTCAGAAAGAGAATGTCACATTCCGAAGCAGACAGTCCGACTTCTTTTGCCAGTCGCATGCAGAAATATTCATTGAATACGCTGTCCGGGAAATTGGGAATCGCAGGTTTGATAATATGAGTTGACGGCGTCCCATAAAGAGGCAGTGCAATTTTCCCATTCCGGAAACAGGCAACCAGTTTTTCCTGGGAACCAGCTCCGGAAATGCGAACTCCCTCATCACCCGCATCCAGTGGACGCTGGCCTAAATTATCAAGAATATGACATGCTTCAGCGTCCGAAAGTTCCCGGTATACTGGGGCTCTTGCCGATTGCGGTGTTTGTCCGGGGGGATAAAAAGATACCGCACCGGCACAGTCTGCTCCAATATGTTTTAACAGTCCAAATGTGTTTTCGGGGGACACTCGCAAAATCATTGCAACAGTCGTCCGGATACGTTCATCTGGCAGAAGATTGGAAAAGAAGTTCTCAACCACCGGATCATGGAATATTCCATCCGTCAGCGGAAGGTTCTGAGAAAGCGGATAGGCTTCTTTGTTTTGCAGATATTCCGGCGCATACTTGAACGAAAGTGCTCCGTTTTCCTGCAGCAATGTTCCAACCTGCGATTCATTCAGAAATACATTGAGTACATCCTGCTGCATCGGCTATTACTCCTTGTCATAGGGACTGTAAATGTACATTCCGACTCCGAGAGCCGAGAGTACTTGGAGAAGCTTTCCAATATGACATGTTTCTTTGCCGTTTTCCAAATCGCCGATAAATCGGATTCCGGTATTTGCCAATCCGGCAAGTTGCGCCTGCGTGACCCCTTGTTCTTTACGCAGTTTCCGTATCAGCGTCCCGATTGCTTCGCAGGTTTGTAATTCTGTTTTTGCCATTTTATCTCCAACTTATAATTTCTTACCGCTCGGTATAAATATAGCGTGATTTCAGCTTTTGTCAAACGAAATCTTACCGATCGGGGATTTTTTCAAAGAAGCTTCACGCCCCAAATACTCATATTCAACTGCAACCCTGGTTGATAAAGTGAATTCGGATGTTTTTTTGCTCTCCGGCAGGCCCTTGCTCATATTCCGAATCGGATGCCCAAAATCCGGCGGATTTTGTTGTGCTGTCACAGGCAGAGAACCTAAACAGCCAACAATACTCCATGCGAATGACTCATTCAGGAAATAGATATTGAGCATTGTCATCCGTTATACGGTAACCAATTGCGCGGTATCCGGCGACCCGGCGTTCAAACATCCGCATCGTCATCGTGATTTTCAGATCCGCGTAATCATAGATGATAACCTCGGTCTTCCGGTCGTACAAACGGTGAAGCCGTCCGGCATATTGTGCGAGGGTTCCCTTCCAGGAAATGGGCATGGTAAGAAACAGTGTGTCCAAACGAGGATCATCAAAGCCTTCTCCGAGGAATTTTCCTGTTGCGAGCAACAGCCGGGGAGTGCCCTCCGGGACTGCGGAGAAGGCCTGCAGAATTGATGTCAACTCCTTACGGCGCATTCCTCCGCGCATTACAAACAGCGGTTTCACATCGGCAAAAGCTTTCTCCAGCCAGAACAAATGTTCTTTTCGTTCCGTAATCACCACAGGATTGCGACCGTGTAACAAAGCTGCCCGGACATCTTCCACAATCATCCGGTTTCTTGCATCATCATGAATAAGCAAATCATAAATGGTATGAATCGTGATCTTTTCCTGCTGTTCCGGAGGCAGGGTGAGTTCCGTGGGCCTGATAATGACCCGATGATCAAATGGTCGCTCAAGTGCCTGCTGCTTGTCGTTGACCCGGTAGCGGACTGGTCCGCATTGCATGAAAATGATCGGATGATGACCATCCTTCCGGGTGAGTGTTGCAGAAAGTCCCAATACATATTGGCATTTGCACTGGCGAATCACCGATTCAAAGGAGAAAGCACTCAGATGATGACACTCATCCGCAATCACCATGCCATAGTTGCCGACAATATCATCGACGACTCCTTTCTTCACCAAACTCTGAATTGAGGCAACATCAATGATACCTGTCGGTTTTCTTTTGCCGGAACCGATTATTCCGATTTCCGATGGCGGAATCCCAAGAAAGTTTTCCAGGCGGCTCTTCCATTGGTTCAGTAATTGTACCCGATGGACAAGAATAAGTGTGTTCGTGGCTCGTTTTGCAAGCAGGTATATCGCGACCACTGTCTTGCCGAATGCGGTAGATGCCGACAGTACTCCCAGATCATTTTTCAACAACGCTATCGCCGCCTTTTCCTGTTCCGGACGGAGTTTCCCCTGAAATGCAAACTTCTGCGGCTTTCCACGATTTCGTTTATCGGATACGGTATAACGTATTTTATTTTCGACCAGAAGCGTAACGATATCGTCGGCACTGCCGCGCGGCAGACCTATGTAATTCGGAAAATCTTCCGCACAACAAATAATACGAGGTTTATCGTAAGTCGGCATATGCATTGCTTGAGCATGGTAAAATTCCGGATTCTGGAATGCAGCAAGCCGTAAAAGAGCTGTCTGCAATTTCGGCGTAAGCTGGGCTTTCGTGAAATATATCTCGTTTTCTATGACAATCTCCAGTGGTTTCGTCAGGCCGACGGCGAGATCTTTTTCTTTTCGCCTGCGAGATGGAGGCTGTTCCCATGGAACTTCGTCTTCTTCCAATATCGGCATTTTGACTGCGGTAACACGTCCACTTTCCACAGCTTGTGCGGCAAGAGTTTCCACTTCTGCCGGTTGCATCTTGCGTATTCCGGCAAGAAACTTCCATTGATCCGGATAGGGGGTCATCGCATCATCCAGAAAAACACTGTTCCCGCGCTGGCGTGGTTTTGCCTGAAGCGGCAGAGCTATCAAATTGCCCAAACCTCCCTGCGGCATCGTGTCCTGATTGGGAAAAAATCTGTCATAGGATTCAAATCCAAGTTCAGGACGGCTCTCCATGGTTTCCGTCAAGAGAAAGCAGCCCAGGCGGCGAGCTGTACGGGCGGGAATTGGCGAAGTGAAGAAAATCCAGACGTGTGCACCATTTCCGGAACGGGATCTTTCCAAGGCGGCGGGAATGTTGAACCGTCGGCAAGTGAGAAGAAATGCCTGTACATCCTCACGAAAATTCTGCTTGTCGAAATCAACTGCGAGAAAAAAGCAGGTCTCGTCTTCCAGCATAGGGTAGACGCCGATGGTAAAATCATGACCTCGTTCATCGGAACCACGAAGATGCTTTTCGATAATGTCGTCAGAAACCGGAACCCATTCTCGATATTGGCATTCAGAACATTTGATTTTCGGCTTGGAACAAATTCCGCGTCGCCACTCGTTGGTACATACCGGCTGATAACCGCTTTTCCCGGTCTTCATGCTCTCAAAACGTCGAGGAAACACATCCTCGCGACCACGAAACAAACTGCGGAATATTCGGATTTTCTTGTCCGGAGGATATTGGTCGGATGTTCGCGCTGGTGGGCTCCAAGAAGAAATCGTTCGTTGCCGAATAAGAAGCAATTCATGGAGTTCCTGTTCCAGTTTTTCCTGTTCAGTAGAAAGTCGCTTCAACCGGGCGCGAATGGCTGTTATTCGCTGTTCCATGTTATGCGTTTTCATACTGTCTGTCATGTCACCTCCATTAACTCCATCATCGGTCTTGTTCCCTTAAATTCGATGTCCCATGTTCCACCTGCTTTGAATTCTGTTCGAATAATTCAGTGTATTCGTTTATGTGGTTCTGTATTTCCTTGTGGAATCATTGACTCGCTTCAAGTAAAGTTTCATTCTACGACAATTTTACAGTCCAATATGACGAAAGAAATCGCCCGGCGTTCCTACGAGGTTCTGCAGGCCAACTCACGGTTATGGGATTAAATTCATAATCACGGAACTTTCTGTCGAAGTCGTGAGTGTCGAAGTTTCTGAGCAAAATGAAGCCCGTGAGAGTTCGATTCCTGCCGGGCTTTGCTCATTTTGAGGGGTCAATTTCTCAATGCGGTAATTGGCACAACAAATACCCCATCCTGTCTCTGATATGCAGCATTGCTTAACCCGCATATGACGCACAATTCAGAAGCAGGAATACCTCCATTTGCTTCGATTTTTTTATTTATCTTCAACAGCCCCTGTGCCGCAGAATCAATCTGATGCGCCCCAAGTTTTATTTCTATGGCACACCATGATTTATCTGGAAGTTCAATAACAGCATCAATTTCATTATCCCGATAATCCTGATAATGATACAGTTCAGCACCGAAGCTGTTGGCATAAATTCTCAAATCTCTAAGACACATTGCCTCAAAAAGGAAACCGAAGGTATTCAGGTCATGGATAAGTCCTTGCGGCGAGAGTGCCAGCAAACCACAGGCAAGCGATGGGTCGGCCAGAAGACGTTTTTCCGATTGTTTGATTCGGATTGAAGATCGGGTTTCCGGAGAAAAAGGAGGAAGATTGTCTGTCAAAAAAAGTCGGCGGCACACATCAAGATAATTAGTAATTGAATCATCATCAATGTTTTCTGCATCAATTTCATGAATGTCGTTCTTCAATACCCGATTTGAGGCGGTTGTGCTTTCGTTCCTGGCTAGCGATCTTAGAAGAAGATGGATTTTATGGGCATCGCGTTTCACTTCATCAATTTGATAGATATCGTTCTCAAGCACCGCTTTTATGTATTCTTTGGCCAAAAGACCAGCATTACGTTCAGATGACGTTTGGTTGCCTGGCCATCCGCCACGAACAATCAGGGCAGCTAAACTAGGCAACTCAACTTCACCAGTCAGGGCCGGAACAAGTTCTCCTTGACAAATCTTTTGCAGTGAAAACATTCCGGAGGAGTGCCCAGCTTCAAATAAAGTCATAGGACGCATTCTGATTCTGCCTATACGGCCAGCACCGCTGTGCATAATCCCCTTGCGTTGCGGCGTTGCTGAACCAGTTAAAATGAATTGTCCTTTGGCATTACGAGTATCAACCTCCGCTCGAACGGCATCCCACAGTCCTGGAACAGATTGCCATTCATCAAGAAGACGGGGCGTTGCTCCAGTTAATACTGTTGCTGGAGAAATTTCTGCCAAATGTTTATTCTGAAAATTTCCGGATGGGTCTCCTAGCAAAAACTCACTTCGACTGTGCATGGAAGATGTCCACGTTTTGCCACACCACTTCGGTCCTTCAATAACGACAGCACCAAATGTTTCCAAATAGTCTTCAACCATTTTATCAACGAAACGTGGACGGTATTCTTTTTTGTACATGAGCGTTCACCTCCTGGATGTTTAGCTAACTATACCACGATCGGCGATTTTTTCAACTTTTAATCGGTGATATTTTGATTTTTCAATCGGAAATATTTGAGATCTGCCCAAATGCATTGGTCAATCGCACACAAAAGCCTCTGTGGCGGCGAACAGTTTTTCTGACGATCAGGGGCATGCAACCCGGTCCCGCGTTTGCGCAACACGTCCCGCAACTTCGCGAACAAAGGCGAATTTATGAGCGGGTCGATGCGAACAATGCCCCAATATTTTTTCTGCATAATTTCCCCGGATATCGCTCTGCCATACTTGCATAACTCTTTTGCCATGCTGTCAGGTGAAACTGTCATCACCCCCCGGCAGCATTCATTGTTTTTTATGCAAATGCAAATGCCTCAAAATCAATGAAATAAACCCATATTTATTATCGCTGCTTCTTTCGCAAATTACTGGCTATCAACGTATTTCATGGCATTGTATGCACTGTGAACGGGGCGGTAAGGACGCCGCCCGGAAAAACAGAAAAGCCAACAACGGAGGCAAAAATGAAAAAAAGACAACAGACCAAAGTTCCGGAAAATTTCTGGACAACCCCGGAAGGTGCTCCCCTCTACGACACTTTACACGGCGATGGCTGGGATGCCGTCGACATGCTGAACAGCGTGAAAGAAGCATTCGACAAAGCCATCGACGAAACACAGGATGCTGAAATTAAAGCCGAGCTGGAAAAATCCCGAAGCCTGGTCATTCAGAGCAAGAAGGCTTACCAGAAAGCCGCCAACCGGCTTCGCCACATTTTCTAAAACCCAATCAGGGCGGTCGAAAGACCGCCCACAACCAACGGAGCGAAAAAATGAAAATCTGCGAAATTTGCAAAACAACAATTCCCGAAGACGAGGTGTTCGGGGTCGACGGACACGAAAGCGTCTGCTTCGAATGCGCCGAGGCAGAGGCTTTGAAAGCGAAAGAGGAAAAGCGCGAAATTCAAATCACGCATGGGGAATTCGCGGAAGCCTGGAGCCTCTGCCAATGGTGCGACAGCCTTTTCCCGGAAAGCGAACTTCAGGAGGAACGCGACCTCGGATACCTCTGCGGACACTGCATTTCCGCCATCAGTTCCCGGGGCGAAGAAGTATGGCTGAAAAATTAACCGGGATCTTCCGAAAGCCGCCCGCGCACAGGGCGGCTTTTTTCGCATAGTTTGCCCCTTGTCGCGCCGATTAGGTTAAGTATGCCTCCAGCGGGGTTCGGGGCCGACCGCATAATCGCAACATGAGCCGTTTCCGGCCAAACAACGGCGTTTTTCATGTCCGAGTCCGGGGAGCTCTGCCCTTATATTTTTTCCGCAGATTTCCGGATTGTTATCTCGATTTTCACTTGCATTGAACCTTATCCATGCTGCCGAGGAAAAAAGCCCTTATCCCCGGCAGCATTCATTGTTTTTTATGCAAATGCAAATGCTTCAAAATCAATGAAATAAACCCATATTTATTATCGCTGTTTCTTTCGCAAATTACTGGCTATCAACGTATTTCATGGCATTGTATGCACTGTAGACGGGGGCGATGGGAACACCGCCCGAAACCCGGAACCGGTCAACAGGCAAAACAACGGAGGCCAAAATGACCAACACGATTCAGACGGCGAAGGAACTTACCTTCGGGACGGAACTCGAGTACACGAACATCAGCCGCGAACGGGCGGTGAAAGCGATCCACAGCGTGGTCGGCGGAACGATCCGCTACACCGGAGGCGGATACGACGAATGGACGGTGGTCGCACCGGACGGACGCCACTGGAAAGCGGTCAGCGACGGAAGCCTCGGAAGCCGTTCCACAAGCGCCGAGGTGGTGACCCCGATTCTCAAATGGGACGACATGGATACCCTTCAGGCGGTGGTTCGCGAGCTCCGCAAAGCCGGAGCAAAAACCCCGGAATGCACCAGCCAGCACGTCCACATCGGAGTCGGCGATTTCAACGCCCGGCAGATCGCGAACTTCGCGCGGATTTTCTACAAGCAGGAAGAGCTTCTCCTCAAGGCGGCCGGAACGCTTCAGCGGCGAATCGACAGCTACACACGGCGCACCGACCGCGAATTCATCGCCCGCCTGGAAAACACCAAGCCCACCACGCGGGAAGCGCTCAACGAGGCATGGTTCGGATATTCCAACCCGAATCCCGCGCACTACGATTCCATGCGGTACCATGCGATCAACCTGAACAACGTATGGCGGACCGGAACGGTCGAGGTTCGTGCCTTCAACGGTACAACCCACGCAGGGGAGGTCAAAAGTCACATCGTCCTCTGCCTCGCCATCGCCGCCCTCGCCAAGAATGCGAAGTGTGCGAGCACGAAAAACCAGCGTCCCTTCTGCGCCGAGAGCGCGAAGTACGACATGCGGGTTTTCCTCCTCCGCCTCGGGCTGATCGGTCCGGAATTTAAAAACGTCCGCATGCACCTCCTCAAGCACCTGCCGGGGAACACGGCATGGAAGCACGGCAGACCGGAAGGTCGATAAGCGGAACTGCGGACCGGGGAAACCCGGTCCGATAAAAAGGTAGCATAGCTTGCAGAAGATGCAAGTGGTTGTTTTAAAATAAAGCTGAATTATAATTGCGGTTTTGACCGGAGCATGACTTGACTTGTTATGCAAGTCTCCGTTGAGGTCAAATCCGGCAAAATCGCAATTATTTTTTGACCCATCGGCAACCGGAGAGCATATAAAATTATGCCAATGGTCGCAAAGTTTGGGGGCAACGTTCGATTTTATGAGTCGACCCGAACCCCGCAGGAGGCAATAAAAACTGACTCGCGCCACAAGGCCGCAACTCTGCGAATGTCGGCGCACAAAAAAGGAGCGCAAACCATGAAAATCCGCATTTACGAAACAGACTTTGAAGGAAATCCCGTCGAATGCACCGGGGAGTATTTTTCCGGTAAGACAGCTCTGGATATCGTCAACGCCATGAAATTGAATCCGTTTCAGGCCTGTCAGACGCCGCTGGAGTTCATGCGATGGATGCTTGCAAGTATCGGGCAGGAAAAGTTCGACCTTCCTGATGACGAGGGAAAGGCAGCACTCCTGTTTCTCCAGCGTCTTACTACCCTGGGATACGCCACGTTTGAACTTGACGCGGATGAGGTTGATCTTGAGCATCCTATTCCGCCGATGCAGGGAAATCCGAAAAAGCAAGTATTCCCGGCAAGATAATCCGTGAATATATATCTGATTATTAAGCTGTTGCAACTGGCTATAGCAACTATCCATGGTATTGTATGCCAGACAAACGGAACATGAGACTCCAATAGGAAGGTGAAGGGATGAACGGTCTATACGCCTATTTCGCATACGGAAGCAACCTGCTGCCGGCACGGCTGCTTCAGCGTTGCCCGACGGCGGTTCCATATGCTCCGGCGATTCTGCCGAACTACCGTCTGACCGAACGGCTTTATGCCGATGTCGACTATGCACCGGGAGAACAGGTTCACGGGTTTGTATATCTTCTCCGGGCGCATGACGTGGCGCGTCTTGACCGCTACGAGGGATATCCGCAGATTTACCGCCGTTACACTGTGGATGTGATCCTCGACGACGGGACGGAACTGCCCGCGCTGATTTACGAAATGACTCCGAAAACCAAGGAAATCCGCAACAGATTACCCTATCCGGAAGAGTATCGGAAGATCTGCCGTGAGGGGGCGAATCTTCATAGAATCAAAAATCACTTTATCAGAAATAGGAGGCGCAAATGAAAAAAGAAACTGTCCTGATCGCCGCATACGGAACACTCCGTTCCGGCGAACGGAATGAACGTTTCTGCCGGAATGCCATTTCCCGCAGAAGCGCAACGATTTCCGGGACGCTCTATGACACGGGGTGGGGATTCCCGGCATTTGTCCCGGCAGGGAAAACGAAGGTCTCTGTCGAACTGATAGAGATTCCGATCCGGGACTGGGCGGATGTCGACCGTCTGGAAGGATATCCCCGCCTCTATGATCGTGTTCTGACGGATTTCCGCCTGCCGGACGGTTCGACCGTTCAGGCATGGATCTACACCATGAACCATCTGCCGGAGCAGGCAGAAGTCATCCCCTCCGGCGACTGGAAAGCGAGGTGAACCATGGAAAAGACCGTTTTGATCGAGCAGACCGCAAAGAAAGTCAAGCTTGCCGAGCTGACCGTGCTGACGGTGTTGTTCGGAAGTATCGCCGCAGGGCTGGGGCTGATGTATCTCTGGCTCCCGCTCGGAATCGCAATGTTCTGCATTTCCGGAATTGCCTTCCTCGCATTCTGTTACGTCCGCGTATGGCGATGGTGGATGAACGGGTGAGCATCATGTGAGAAGAGCCAATTTCAAAAGTATTGGCTCTCTCGTGTTAATCACTTGTTTTTTCGTGCGTCAAAACCGTTTCGGCGCACTAATCCAGACTTTTTCACAAAAAACGGCAAAAAATCAAATTTCGGGCCGTTT
>OGOX01001166.1_pt1 | contig 17724 bp, 10 predicted proteins | sample 1552761 | NCBI WGS metagenome assembly OGOX01 (sample SAMEA2580212, study PRJEB22360) | human gut metagenome | biome: human gut; feature: human-associated habitat; material: faeces | place: Denmark | collected 2008/2010
CAGTTCAGCCGCAAACGAATAACCCGACTCAAAATCAGCTTCACCGCGGAACTCGTTGAATGAGGAACATTTACAGTTATAGGACAACGGTAAAGAGGCATACTGCAATTGATAAGCGTCCTCGCCCGATGACTTCAAACGTACCTTGAATGTCTTTATAGAATAAGGCTTTATACTTACAGACAGCCCGTTTCCACTGAATTCGGCCGAACCGATACTCTTTTCAGTGCCATCCGCTTCGCAGGCACTGGCAATTTCGCCTGCAAAAGAAAGTACCGCATCCTGCACCTTCTCACCGCCCATCTCATAGACACGCACTACATACTCATCCGAGTTCTCGGCTTTCTTCAATGCCTTGATAATGACATTACGGTTATTGGAAGAGACGAAAGAGAACTCCTTACCCAATGTACCCCTATGTTTATCGGTACGGAAAGCTTTCAGCTTCTGGTTCAATATCTCCGCCTTCTCTATGGTGACAGCCTTGTCAAGTCCACCGGCATGACCCACCAGACTGTATGTAAAGCAATGATGACCGAAGTCCTGGCGATTCTGGTAAGCATAATCCTTGTCTGTTTCGGGGGTATGCAGCAGAGTCAGGCGGAGGGTGTTGTCGTCCGGTTTGTCCCAACCGTATTTGCTGTCATTCAGGACAGACACACCATAGTTTCCACTACGGTCAGTCAAATCGGCCCAATACTGTGCATAGACTTCGTAGGCAGTCTCCGTATTGTTGCCCCGCCTCACACTTCCAAGTCCCAAATCGTAGGTGGCTTCCGTATTTGCCATGTTCAAAGGAAATTCGGCCTTCAACAAAGCATTGGACAACTGCCAGTCCACCTCATTGTAAAAGTCTATGCGGTCGGCACGGCTACCCTCATACAAACGGATGTACTGCTTGAAGAGTGACTCTCCATAACGTTTCTCGATGCAGAGTGACTTGCGCAGCTCACCATCCTCCACCAGTGTCATCTTCACATCCTCTGTGATGGAAACCGGTTCCCGGTCTATGGTCTCCTTCAAGATTTCCCAAGCAGGCCACATGTAGGACTTGTTCTGCGTGAAAAGCGCCAAACGAATAGATTTACCGGGTTTCACCAGCTCTTTGCCATTCTTCTTGTCAAACAGTGAAATGATGTCTCCCTTCTTATCCAACGTTATCTTGTAAACAGAATTCTCTAATGTATTGGCATTCACAGATACCCGGGCGTCAGCCGACAGACCGGATGTGCGGACATCATATACCGCATAACCGGTAGCAGGCAAAACAGCTTCCATCAAGAGTCTGGCTTTACCATCGACATAGGACAGTAGTTGGGCGGCCACTTTCCGGCCATTCATATCATATACGGTAATCCCTTTCGGTTTCTTTGGCAAGGCAAGTTCCACCTCTGCCATATCGGAAACCTGGAATCCAAGCGCATTGTAAAGCACCACCGGTATCCCTTTCACCCTGGTATCCATCTTTCTTGCCACAGCGTCAATGGAGGAAGTAAGAATACCGGAGAACTGCTTGAGGGAAATCAACTCGTCATTCCATGAGAATTCATAAGCCCGCGGTATACTTGTTCCCGTAAGGTCATCATGGAACTGATGGAAAATGAAACGCTGCCAGTTCTCAGTCAATGCAGCTCCGGGATAGGAAGCCTGGTTCAGCCATTCGGCTACAACGGAAGAGCGTTCCGCTGCATCCCCCAAAAGCTCATTCTGACGGTTGTACAGCTTCATGGTAGCCTGGGAAGTATAACATCCGGTACCGTGAACATCCATCAACAGTTCACCGTTGAACTTGGGCAGTTCCGGATGGCTTGCGTAAGGCTGGAAGTCTTTATATATCCGGTCACTCGTGGCACTGACAATCTGCAACGGACCATTGCCTTGCAAGCCTTTCTCTACGGCACGTACAGACTCCAATGTAGGTGAACCGCCTATGTCTCCCGTACCGTAATAGCGGTAGACCATGTGAAGCGGAGAGTGGGCAGTCAATTCCAACAAGTTTTTGTTTTCCGACAAGTCTTCGTCCTCAAAACGCTGGTTATAGTCATATCCATGAGCCATCATGATGGTAGAGCCGTCTATACCTTTCCATAGACCGACAGTGAAAGGATATTTGTCGTTACCGTAGAACGGTTTGTTGCGCCACTGCAACTTCTGGGAGGAGAAGCCGATCAGTCCGCAATGGGACGCAATGGCAGGAAGTGTCCAGCCAAAACCGAAACAGTCCGGCAAGAAAATGTCCGTGCTCTCCACACCGAATTCCTTCCGGTAATAATCCTAGCCGAGCATGATGTTACGAATCGCAGACTCTATGGAAGGAACCAGCGTATCAGTGGCATCCCAGCTGGCTCCACTAATATGCCAACGACCGCTCTCTATGAATTTCTTCATCTCTTCGTATTGCGCCGGATAATATTCCTTCATCCAAGCATACTTGACCGCACCTTCAAAATTAAAGATGTATTCCGGATATTGCTTCAGCAGAAACAAATTCTGACTGATCGTGTTCCATACATAATCCTTGATTGTGGTCTGGATATCCCAGTTCCACTGTGTGTCCAAATGTGCATCAGACACCATGTAGGCTTTCGGCTTTTGCGCCTGCACACTATTTTGAGCATAGGCACCGCCACCCAATAGCAAGGCAGATACCAATACTGCAATCTGTTTTTTCATTTTCTGTTTATTTATTGTGTTTAAAGGTTTTATTTATTGCAGTTCGCTGATCTCGGCGAAAAGCTCAATCATACAGGCATTCTCCAGTAGACTCTTGAACTGCTCTTTTCTGTTTCCCGACCAATCATTACTAAACAAGCCATTCTCATCACGCGCATAGTTCCAAGCATAATCCGCATTCGCAATCATGGTCTTTATGTACGCCTCATTCCTATCAACCAGATATAGCGCCTTCAAACCTCTGAACAAGATTACATTAAACCAAGGAGTTGCCGGAAAGAATTTCATCTCTCCTGTTGCGATAGGCTGTACCTTCAGAAAGAAACGGCAGGCACCCTCGGCTGTCTGCTGCGCTTCCTTCAGGTAACGCTTCTCTCCAGTTACCTGATAGAGAAGTACACCGGCCTGAATCATCTGCCCGCTGTTATAAGTATATTTGGCCGGATCCACTTTTCCCTGCAAATTCTTGTTGTCCCAATATACAAAGTCAGAAGGGTCACAAAGATTGTCACGGGTCCATTGATAGGTCTTCTTAGCTTGCTCAAGGTATTTTGCATCCTTAGTCAACTTAAACAGCTTCATACAGAGAACAGTAGCCGGAGCATTCGAACAAGTGTTTTTTGATTCTTTCTTCTGTTCGCACCAATAGATTCCTCCCCCCAACTCTTCGGACCATCCGGAATAAATATAGTCATGCAGCTGGATGGCTTTTTCCAGATACTCCTTGTCACCAGTCCGTTCATAGTAATCACAGAAATCAATGGCCACCCAGTCATTGTCATCGTAATAACGATCATTATGACCTGCAAAAGCCGGATACGACTGGTAACAATGGGGAATCCGGGTAGAGTCCCAATAAAGGTCCAGTCCCGGCTTTATCTGCCGGTCCATCAGTTTTCTGTACTTCTTTTGCCCGGAAACCTTATACAAAGAAACACAACCGGATACCAAGGCTGAATAAGGCCACAAGAAAGAGACCTCCTGCTGGTTAACAACAGCGCCGGTATTGGCCGTATATGTAATTCTCTGCTCCGGGTTTCTTGGATAAGTTTCCGTCAGCAGGCCATACTTCTCCACTTTATAGAGAGTAAGTATCTGCTGAAGCAAAGAATCGGCTCGTTGCAGATAGATTTGTTTGCTTGTCTGTGCAGACAAGCAAACCGGTAACGAGAGAGCTATTAATAAAAATAAATTCCTAAGCTTCATATCCAATTCAAGTCAAGTGATTATTATTCCAGCTTCATATCGGCACACATCAGGAAAGCATTGTATGGCCCCCACATGGACATGATGAACCAAAGCTGGTCATCATTGTCTTTCAACGGATGTATGTAAGCGCAATACAAAGCTGGATATCTGTCCGCTTCCGCCAATACTTTCGGCTCGCTCCACTGGACGAGATCCTTCGATGTACAATAAAGAATGGCATGCCTTTTGGTCAAAGGAGTCTCGTCATGATTCGGATCATAATTATAAGTCAGAATCCAACGCTCAAACTTCTTGTGCCATATCAGCGACGCTTCTCCTACGGGACCTCTCAATACCGGAGTAGCGGCAGCCTCATTTCCACGTATCCACTCTTTACTTTCACCGTTCCAGTATTCATAGGCCTTCATATCCAGAAGATCTTTCTCAAGGAAACGCGCCAGATACGCAGCATCACCACGTCCGGCCTGTGTGCCGAGCATATAAATCCATCCGTCACATTTGGCATAAGCCACTTGCGAAAAATGACTGTCGGGAGAAAAAGTCACCTCTTCACGCCGCTCCCATGTCCGACCGTCATCATTGGAAGTATAGACAGAAGAAAAATTGGTAAGCCAGCGTCCATGAGGCGCTCCCCAATCATAGATGTTCATAATATGGACACAATCCGTTTTACCGGCCCGAATAGCACTCGTAGGGATGGAAGTCTGGTATACCTCCGGATTCGTCTTACCGCCCGCACATACCTCAAGCGCCTTACCATCGGCATCAAGCAGCATTGAATCTATTTTAAGACCGTCTGTAAGCTCTGTATCCGATGAAAAAGCCAGTACGTTGGAACGCCAGTTGGAACCATTGCCACCATTTTTATTCACGACAAAACCTTCTCCACTGGTATCTCCGAAAAACATGCCCACACGGTTTCCATCCATATGCCACATTAACCCCAAATCCGTTCCATATACATCAAAGTCAGGTCCGGTATTATTGGGATTCAGCAATGTATCTCCCGGCAAAGGATCACCCGTGACACGGGATATCATACGTACATTATCAATACACAGCGTTTTTTCACTATCAGCATCCTTACAAGCCATATTGCCCGTCAAACTACAGGTAACAAGCCCGAACAGTAAAATTTGTTTAGTTCTCATTCTTATCAATTCCATATACAAGTACACATTCCCACATCTATTCCTTTATTCTTTCCAGGATAATCAGTCCCAGTTCAAACTGGTCCCCACCGTTATTATTTCTCACATGGAAAGTGACTGAATTGGTTTGTTCCGTCAAATTGATGTCTCCTACATGTACTCTGTCTTTAGACACTTCTTTGTCCTTCTTAGTAGAGATCCATCCGGACAGTTGCTTCTGGCGTTGCCAAACCTGGAAGTCGGCACCATTCGGTTTCTCAAAATAGTTTATCAGCACTTTATATTTTCCTTCGGGCACATCGTTCAGCATGATGCGCACTACTCCTCCATGCTGGGTGGTCATACGGATTCCACGCTCATTTGTTACCTGGACACCTCCACCAAGACTCAGCTGCATCAGTTGAGGGAAATAGATATGTTCTGTCGGCTGATATACAGTGCGTAATTCAGCAGTAGGTTCTTCTCTGCCTTGCAATGGCTGGGCTGCATAGAAGAATCCAACAGATGTATAATCTACCGGAAAATTATTTTTTACTTCACCATGTTCCATTCCATGATAGATTTCCTTCTCATAGGACATTTTGTCGGCCAAGAAGAAACGGTATCCACCGGTTCTGGCCATCGGAAGTGAATAATCCAGACAACCATGGAGAGGGAGGCTGTTTCCTCTGTCCCAACGATCCAATAAAGCATACCAGCCACCGTTGTAATAGTCTTCGGAACCGGTGCCGTGCAGACGCATTTTATTATCTACGTAAGTGCTGTCATCCCCTTCGAAGAACAAGGTCATTCCCGGACGCAGGCCTTGTGCCTGATGGATGGTTCCTACATAATGTCCTTTTCCTTTTTGTGCAGCAAACTTATGGAAAATGCCGAGAGGAGTTTTCTCTCTACGCCATACAGAATAGAACTTACCCTCTTCCTTCACATTACGCTTATTACTGTTATAGTACACTTTAACGTTTACAGAAATAGGAGATTGCTGAATACCTTCTCTCTTTTTATAAATCATCTTCATAGAAGCTGACTTGTCAAAAGGCATTGGCAGATAGCAGTAGTTGGAAGTACCTTGCTTACCCATTAAGATACTCCGCATTGCTCCTTTTCCATAGGCATATCCAAAAAAATCAGCAACGGGGGCATAAATAGCCTCCACCTTCTCATTATCCCATTTAGCTGAAAGAATCACATCTTTGTATAAACCTTCGAAAGATGTTCCGCCATCAATCGACATACCTACAATACGTCCCGGTTCTGCCATCTCAAAGAAAGAAACTTCTTCTCCCGGACTCAGTGTAAATACCTTTTCTTCCGTCTGTACACCAGCTGATTTTCCAAAGGTATAATTCGTTACAGCAGGAGACAAGTCAGCCCATATTCTATTCACCTCAGCCAACAAATCCTTATCCTGCTGTGAGAATTCACCGGTATAGGTTTCCACCTTCTTTTCCGGCAAGTTACGGTATTGTATCTGAATGAATTCCAATTTAGGTCCATCGAAAACAATTTTGCAGGACTTTTTGTACGTAATGGGCAGATAACAATAAAAACCACCAATTTCATTACCACAAACGGGCTTTGTAAACGGATAAACCTTACCGGAAAACAAATCCGAGAACTTTATTTTCAGACCGGGCTCTTTCTGTCCATCAAAATAGAAATAGAGCATATTGTCCGTCGGTGTAGGAGTCCAGATTCGGTTGATGACTCCGGGGCCTTCCATCTCAGCAATCACCAACTTATCACCTTCCTTACGAAGGAAAGAATAAGTACCCGCAAAACCATCATCATTGCCTCCGGTACGGTCGTAACTCGAGAACTGCTCCACATAAGAGCCAGTGCGATACTCCGGCAATTTATCCACTCTTTTCAATAACTCCAGCTCATCCGTCCATCTGTATGGATTCTGAGCCACGGCATACGAGCCTGCCAATAGAATGGCAGACAAGAAAACAGAAACTTCTTTCAAATTAATTTTCATAAACTATTTTACTATATGTTTTTTAAAAAGGCAAGGAGAGAATGCCTGTTTAAACGGTATCTCTCCTCACTGACAGTATTATTTCAATAGAAAAGATTATGGTCTATAAAACCACATCAATTCTACTCTTCTGAAAGTACCATGGTATTTACGCCAAAGAATTTGGCCCATTGTACATTGTTCGGGCCCGGTTTCATTTCGATATAAACAACACCTTCGTCATTAGGCTCAATACCCTTAATCTCTACCGTTCTATCGAAATTATCGTCATTAACCAAATAAGCAACGCCATCGTTCTTTCCGATTACATGGAACTCGGTTTCAGTTCCACGGTCATTGATGTGAGCATAGAAACTGAACGTATATTTTGTTCCTTGAGAGAGACCTGTCACCTTAAATCCACTGAGCGGAATAGCAATACCGTCGCTGAAAAACATATCCTCAGAAGCTGTTTTTGGAAGACCCAAATTATTATTCAAACCGCGAGCCAATTTTCCGGAAAACGGTTTGTCCACCTCGATGCCGAAAGTAGTAGGACGACCTCTTTGGTCGAGCATATTTACCAATCCGGGGTCTTTGGGATTCCTATAGTTGTTAAACGGAGCCGGAGAATCAATGACACCAAAGTCAATGTAACACGTCTTAGGAGTCTTGGTAACAGTCAAGTCACTAAAGTAGCACAACTTGCCATCGGCTGTCTCTACCTTGATAACCGTTTTTCCAACGGCAATAGGCGTAATGACGGCTGCGTTGTTTTCTACACCTTCAATGGTCGCTACATCGGAATCGAGCACGCTCCATTTCAACAGATAGGAATCACCCGCCAAAGTGTCAACGGAAGCGGTGACAGTGACATTCTCGTCAATCTCCACATAAACTGCCGATTGATCGATACGGACAAACTTACGATTGGACAAGTCCACCTCATTATCATCCGAGCAAGACATCAATGTGGTAAACGCTAACGCCATCGTACAAAAAATGAATTTTATTGATTTCATACTTGTTCTCTAATTATTTATTAATATCCGGGAGCTTGTCTCAAATTGGGGTTGATGTCCATCTGAGCCTGCGGAACGGGCCATAAATACATTCTTTTGTTGAAGGTACGGCTCTTGTAGTAAGTTCTCTTATAAAAAGCCTTCGGATTGTTCACATCATCGCTCTTCTCAGAACCGTCATGATTCATACCATAAAGCTTGCCGCCCAGGTATTTGTCGGCAATCTTCCAACGACGGAGGTCATGGAAACGGATACCTTCACAATTGAACTCTACCCGACGTTCTTGCTGAATGGCGGCACGCATTTCTTCCTTACTCAGCCCTTCCTTCAAAGCGGGAATTCCGGCACGTTCACGAATCAAGTTCACATACTTATATACATCGGGAGTGGGAGCTGGCGAAGACTCGTTCAATGCTTCCGCATAGCCCAAATACGCTTCAGCCATTCTGTATAAGATACCCGGCTGATATACATACTTTCCATCTCTGGGAAGTACATCCAAAGAGATTCGCTTACGGACATTATAACCGTTCTGCGGAGAGTCGAAAGTCATATCCGTATCACGGCCTCCTTGAAGGAAGTTCACACGACGGTTATCAACTCCCAGCCATGCGCCATTATAGATGACGGAAACATAGAAGCGAGGCTCCCGGTTGCAATACATGTTGTAGGTACCTTCTTCTGTTACCGGGCTTACACCGGTTTCTTTATTGGCAAGGTTCGAAGGTCCACCGCCCGGCCACTTCGTGGTTCTATACTCTGTATTGGTAGAGAATCCGTTTTCCACATACCCCGATTCCGGGTTGATAATGGGCGAACCATCCTCGTTATATCCCAATATAGGCATTTCACCGTTCTTCATATAAAAAGCGTCCACCAGTTCCTGAGTAACACCCATAGCGGCATTTCCACCGATACCTTTCGGCAGATGATGAGCCTGCCAGGAGTTCAGGTTCTCATTTTCGGGGCGTCCGAAAAGAATCTCCTTATTACCTTCTGAGAAGCGTTTCAACGACATGTTATAGTAAGACATGAAGGGGTCAATGCTTCCATCCACATTATATTCATAGTACAGCTTATGTCCGGCTGCTTCGGCTGCCTTTATCAAGTCGAGATGAGCTTTGGCAGCCTTTTCCCATCTTTCCGGTTTGGCTTCGGCATCAAAAAGGAATTCTCCTTCTGAGTTCTTCCAGTCCTTGAGGTCCGGATTGCCATTGAACAACGGACTTGCGGCAAATAACAGTGTTTTGGCACGTATTGCCAAAGCCATGATAGAGGTGGCCCTGCCCCAATCGGTATTATTGGGATAGACAGCGGGCAGATGTTCTGACACTTCCAGCAGCTCTTTGTCAATCCAATCTACCACTTCGGCATAGGGTCTTTGGGGCGTCATCATCTCCGATTCGGGCGCATCGACGGCAACAAGCACACCGGGAGTAAACGGTATGGCACCATACAACTCAATCATCAAAGAGTAATAGTAGGCTATCAAGAAGCGGACTTCGTACTTCATCTGGTTGACATAAGATTCCTTCAGGTCTTTTTCCGGAAGTACTTTTGCCTCTTGCAAGAAGATAAGGCCGGAACGTATGCGCTTGTGTAATTCTACCCAATAATAGGGGTCCCATGTTGAGATAGGACTCCAGTTTCCGGTGGTGTAGGCATACACATTGCTCCATCCATACGGCGACCAATCTTGGGGAATAGTGATATCATCGCCCATAATGTTATAACCTTGCTCCTTGAAATACCCCCACATGGGGCTGGGAATGGATGAATAAACACCTGCCAACCAGTCCTCAGTCCTTATCTTGTCCGTGAAAATCATCTCCATGGTAAGCTGGTCGTCGGGAGCCTTGTCCAAGAAATCGTTGCAACTCGTTGTCAATGCCAGGGTGCACGACAATAAGACAGCTTTTGCTATAGATTTATATTTTTTCATTTTCTTCGTATCTTAATTAATTGTTGAAATTGATGCTAAAACCCACTGATACAGATTTCATCTGTGGGTATCTCAATCCATCGGTAGTTTCCAGTTCGGGGTCCCAAAGCTTGAAGTTGGAGAACGTCAGCAGATTGGTTCCTCTTGCAAACAAACGGCAGCCGCGGATGCCAATTTTGGTAGTCCAACGTTGCGGAAGAGTATATCCAAGTTCCAGATTCTTCAAGCGCAGGAAACTCATGTCACGCAACCACCATGTGGAAGCTTGTTCATTGTTTGCCACAGCCTTGTCTCCCATACGGGGCCAGAATACATCTTGCCTCGGATTTTCAGGTGTCCAACGGTCGTCAATGTTCGAATAGATGTTACCAGCACCTAAGGAAGAACCCGGCAACCAGGTCTCTCCGCCCAAGAGCTGGTAGGTTTTACCTGTTCCTTGGAAGAATACTCCCAAATCGAACGACTTATAGCTTACTGTAGCTCCAAAACCATAGACAATCTCGGGAATACGTGTACCGCCAATGGCTGTTTTATCTACTGCGGTCACTTCACCATCCCCGTTCAAATCTTTGTATTTAATGTCACCGGGACGTAGGTTACTCATATCACTGAACTTCTGTGCCGGAATTCCTTCCTTAAGCATACCGTTTTCATCGAAATCATCTTCCGTAAAGAGCCTTTCGGCTATCAAGCCAAACAATTGCCCTACAGGTTTACCAGTTTGCGAACGGTATGTACCCAAGATGGCGGCAGGTTCGTCTATTTCCACAACCTTATTGTGTGCGTAGGTATAGTTTGCCATAGCGGAAATGGCCCAATCGCTATTGAACTTATGGTTGACATTCAAAGACACATCAAATCCCTGATTCTCGACCTTGCCATAATTGGCCCAAACAGGGCGGTTGAATCCGGCAGAACCAGGCACATTCTTACGCTGCATGAAGATGTCATCGCGCTTTTCCTTGAACACATCCACTACGAGGTTCACGCTACCATTCCATAGACCTAAGTCGATACCGGCATTCATCTTGGTCACGGTTTCCCATGTCAAGTTGTTCACACCGATTTCGCCTTCCGAACGTCCAAGGCGATAGATTTCCGCATCTGTACCCCATCTGTACGAACCGGTATTGACAATGGTAGAAATATAGGCGAAACGTCTGTTACCACCAATGTTACTGTTACCGGCCTTACCCCAAGTAGCTCTCAGCTTCAAGTTGGAGATGACATCGGAAACCGGCTCCATGAATTTCTCGGAAGATACAATCCATCCCAACGCCACGGCGGGGAAGAAGCCGAAGCGCTTGCCTTTGGCAAAGTTCTCGGAGCCGTTGTAACCGAAGTTCAGCTCGGCAACATAGCGGCTGTCGTAAGTATAAGAGAATCTTCCGGCTATGCCTTGGGTACGATAGGGAAGCGCATCACCATTGTCATACTCCTTCTGGTTGTAGAGGAACATGGCGTTCACATCGTGCACTTTGCCGAAAATGCGGTTGTACGAGAACATTCCTTCCAGATAGATGGACTGATCGCCCCATTTAGCTCCTTTTTCATAGCCCAGGAACTCTTGTCCGGTGGTCTGCACATCAGTGATGATGTTGCCCTCTGCATCGCGTGCGGTGGCGGGATTGTAGTAATAGGGGTTCTTGGAACGTGTCACGGAAGTTGCCGAGAACTTGTCGAAAGAGAAGGTTCCCTTGAACTTCAGTCCCGGTGTGATGAACTTCAAATCCTGTTCCAACGATACTAGGGATTCAATCTTATTGTGGTTTAGTTTTTCGTATCCACGCTGTGTGGCCCACGCCCAAGGGTTCTGCTTGTACATCACACGGGGAATGCGTCCATCGGCATAGATGGCCGGATGCACGTAAGGAGGTACACGCATGGCTTGATAGAAAATGCCATGATTGGTTTCCGTGTCTCCCGGAGGAGCGTTACGGGTTTGCAGGAACACGCCCACATTGGCACGGAACAAGGTAGTGGGAGTCACATTCACATCTACATTGGAACGTACCGTATATCGGCTCACCTTCAGGGAAGAGTCCCACTCCTGGTTTTTGTCGCGTTCAATGATACCGTTCTCATTGTAATATCCTGCCACCAACGCATAGCGAAGGATGTCCGTACCACCGTTGACGCTAACGTTTGCCTTCGTGTTGTCTGCATGGTCTTTGGAGATGATGTCCCACCAATTCACATCGGGATAGAGTTCCGGGTCGGTCTGGTTCTTGTAGTTCAGCAGGGTGGCTTCGCTTACAAACGGGTTTCTACCCTGCTCGGCATACATTTCGTTAATCAGTTCCAGATACTTCACACTGCCGATGTAGTCGGGTATCTTGATGGGTTGCGTAAAGGAGTGTTCGAAGCGGACGTTCACCTGCGGCTTTCCAATCTTGCCGCGCTTGGTCTCAATCATCACTACACCATTGGCACCGCGCACACCATAGACGGCACTGGCGGCAGCATCCTTCAACACGGAAAAGGAGGCGATTTCTTCAGGGTCGATGTCGTGGAGCGAACGCTCGACGCCGTCCACCAATACCAGCGGATTGGTATTGCCAGTAAAGCTACTGATACCACGAATCCAGAAGTCGGAGTTATTGAACCAAGGGTCACCGCTACGCTGAACCGCAATCACACCGGGAACCATACCCGCCAGGTTGTTACTGAGCGAACGGCTGGGAGCCGCGGCAAGCTTGGCCGGCTCTATATTGGTAATGGAGCCGACCACAGAAGCTTTCTTCTGCGTTCCGAAGCCCACTACCACCACTTCGTCAAGGGCTGCCACATCTTCTTCCAAAGCTACATCAAGCACTCCTTTGGAGCCTACCGCTACCACTTTATCCTTGAAGCCGATATAAGAGAATTTTAATGACGGCTTATTACCTTTCAACGTAATCGTATACGTACCGTTGATGTCCGTCACCACACCATTAGAAGGGTCTGCCGCCTCCGTCACATTCACACCGATGAGTAACTCACCTTGTGCATCCATCACACGTCCGGTCACCTTCTTAGGCGACTGGGCAAATGCCGAGATACTGATGCACAACAGTAGCATCAGCATCCAGCCCGCAAATTGCTTTTTGGGAATATTCTTCATTTCGTATCTTTATTAATGATTTATTGAATTTGCTGCTCCGTAGAACTATTCTTCCATAGTCGTACCTCTATAGTGACACAGCTTTACCAATATAGAGGCATAGTCTTGCCACTATAGTGGCAAAACCCCGGATATAAATATCAGCCTATGAACGTATAAAAAAAGAGCGTTACAAAAGTTTACTCGTTGCCCCACAGAGTGGCTTTGTTACCCTTGGACTTACGCCAGGCATCCCGCCAACGATGTATATCAACATGGTTGATGAAAGGTTTCGGAGCACGCTGTGCCTTTGTAGGAGCTTCGGGAAGAGCCACAGCCGAATCTTGGTACCAATAAGCCACGGTAGACAAATCCAACGTCAAGTTGTTGTTGGAGCCATGTTCGATGGTTCCCTTCAGGCTCTTTTCAAAGAAAATGGGATCTTCAATGAAGAATCGGTAAACGTGGGTACGACCCAGCCAGCCTATATCATTGTTCACACGGGGATAACCGAAGTAAGGATGCGAGAAGGCTTCTTTAGGACACCAGGCCGTATTGAAGAAGTCTTCCGTACCTGTACCTATCAGCGAGGGAACCTTTTCTCCATCAATGAACCACATGTCGTCACCTTCGCCATACCACATGGGAGTGGGACAATGCACATAGTAATTGATACCTACAAAGTGTCCCTTGCCTTGGGTTTCCATGAACACATAGTTGCGTTCGCCGGTGGTGTTCGGCTTCTGGGCACCGGTAACTCCCCACTCCGTCTCGCCTTCGGGAAGTGCTTCAGTCAGGTTGTGGTTATACCAGGCATGAAAGCGGCCCATGTCCTTGGGAAGCTTCGCCATCTCCAGATAATCCACGTAGAAGTAGAAAGCATCTATGTTGCGGTCGCTCTGGTTCTCAATTTCAATGCGTGCGCCCTTCTCGAAAGGCATAGCGAAATAGCACGACAGACCGGTACCGTTTTCAGGACCGGCCGAAAGAGGCAAGGATGCGTAGTTGTATCTCTCATCCCAGCCTTGTCCGAAGAAAGGGCCGATGGGAGACTCTACCGAAGGATAATCGTTGCCGTCCCAATACATGCGAATGATAATGTCGTTTCTGCTCAAAGTGGGAGGTGGAGGCGCAATCGTCACCCAAATGTGGTTGATGACTCCCGTTCCCTTGATGTCTGCAATGATGCGTTTCTCACCTGGTTTGAAGGGCTCCAAGTGATCTCTGTTACCTCCGGTAGGATCTGTACTGGAGATTCTTTTGTTTTTTACACCCGACTTCAACTTTGCCAAGTCAAACATTTCGTTCGTCATGTTCGACTGTGCAAAAACAGTAGGAAAGTACAATCCCAGAACAAGGGAGAGTAACAAACTGAATTTTGTAATTCTTCTCATAAATTTTTGTTTACATTGATTAATTAGATGATTAATATTCCAATAAATATGGTTTCTCATTGAATGTTTTCCACAGCAATTCTCCAAACAATGTATTGGCCCATGCAAACCAGCTCCTTGTGAATTTCTTGGGGTCATCCTTGTGGAATGACTCGTGCATGAACCCGGTACCGGCATGCGTTTTCTGGAGCATCTGGATACATTGCTGTAACTCTTTATCGTCTTGAGCAGTCAGGGCTTTCATTATCAGGCTCATCGGCCATATCATGTCCGTACCAATATGATGTCCTCCTATCCCTTCAAAATAAGAACCTTTAAAGAAATAAGGATTGTATTCCGACCACACGAATCTTCTGGTATTGGCATAAATTGCATCATCACTATCAACACCACCCAGATAGGGTAACGCCAGCAGATTAGGGACGTTGGCATCATCACTAAGATAAGCCGATCCAAAGCCATCTATTTCAAAAGCATAGATTTTACCGAACTTCGGATGATTCACCACGGCATAAGTCTGCAAAGCATTATAAACTTCTTTACTCAACGCCAACAGTTCATCAGCCAGTACATTGTCTTTGGTTATCTTTTGAACCATTTCGGAAGCCTGCCTCAAACTGGCCACCGCAAAGAAATTGGACGGGACGAGAAAAGGAAAGATAGTGGCATCATCACTAGGCCTGAAAGTAGAACAAATCAATCCGACCGGATTTACTTTATAGCCCACTCCACCCATAGGAACAGCATCTATAGCCCATTCCGAAGTTCTGCGAAAGCTATAAGGCCCGTTACCATCTTTTCTCTGCTGTTCCTTGCAGACTCTTAAAACGGTTTCTATCGCCTTCTTCCATTGCGCATCGAAAGGAGAAGCATCATTTGTCTTTTTCCAGTATCCATATGCCAGGCGAATGGGATAGCAAAGCGAATCCAACTCGTATTTACGCTCATGAATACCCGGTTTCATCTCCGTATGGTCGCTGTTCCATCTTGTATACTTCGTATCATCATCATAAAAGGCATTGGCATACGGATCCTTCAATATAAAGGAAGTCTGCTTATTGATAACGCCAATTATCAGTCTTTGCAGGTTCTTATCTTCAGACATGAAATCCAAATACGGATATACTTGGGCAGAACTATCCCTTAACCACATGGCATCAATATCACCGGTAATCACATATGTATCCGGTCGGCCATCCTTTTCTGAATAAAAAACGGTTGTGTCCAACGTATTCGGAAAACAATTCCCAAACAACCAGCCCAGTTCTTCATTCTTGACCTTCTGTTTAAAAGTAGCAATGGCCTTTTCAATGACAGGACTTTTGAAGTTCCTTTCCGATATAGGCTTCCTTACTGTTGGAAACGACGAAAAAGAGGCAGCTGTCGAAGCTACGCCTGAATTCGCAAACATCAAGTTTTTATTCAGCGCATATCCTGCCCCCAAAAGGCCCACTCTCTTTATAAAATTTCTTCTGTCCATGATATGATTGTTTTGGGTTATTTATCGATTTTCCATCAGTCTTCTGTCTCCTTTGAAAAGCACTGTCTCTTTTTCATCGGGATCATTGTCTTTATATTGTTTCTGAGTTTCTTCAAGTAGTTGCATCAACTCTTTTTGTTTCTTAGCATATTCCGCTTTTCCGAAGATATTGTTCATTTCTCTCGGATCGGCTTTCATGTCATACATTTCCCATTCGTCAATGTCGTTGTAGAAATGAATCAGTTTGAAGTCCTGCGTGCGAATGCCGTAATGACGTTTTACGGAGTGTTCTGCCGGATATTCATAATAATGATAGTAGGCTGCTTTACGCCAGTCGGCAGGAGTCTTGCCTTCGTTTTCCAATACTGGTTTCAGTGATGCTCCCTGAATATCAGATGGCACTTCTACACCGGCAAAGTCAAGGAAAGTGGGGGCGAAGTCTACGTTCATGCTAATGGCGTTGCTGGTGCTTCCAGCTTTAATGGCCTTCGGATAACGGATGATAAGCGGCATACGCTGACATTCTTCGTACATGAATCGTTTGTCAAACCAGCCGTGTTCACCCAGAAAGAATCCTTGGTCGGAAGTATAGACAATAATGGTATTGTCCAGTTCGCCGATCTTTTCGAGATAATTCAGCAGACGACCGATATTCTCGTCTACAGCCAGAACGGTAGCCAGATAATCGCGCATATATTGCTGGTATTTCCAGCTGATTAATGCCTTGCCTTTCAGGTCGCCTTTGCGGTATTCGGCAATGCGCTGTGCATAGGCGGAATCCCATTTGTCCTGTACTTCTACAGGCATGCGCTTATAAACGCTATACAGGCGGTTTGTCGTATCTTTCAGCATTTCTTCACGGGTCAGTAGTTTCAGATCCCAGTCATTGGTCAATGTATGCTCGATGGACATATCCTGTTCTATAGCAGCAGAGCCTCTGCCTTCGTATGTATCGAAAAGCGTGGCAGGTTCGGGAAACACGGTATTGTTGAACATTCCCAAATGACGAGGAGCGGGCATCCAGTTACGGTGTGGGGCTTTCTGGTGATACATCATGCAGAACGGTTTGTTCTTGTCCCGTCCTTCAAGGAATTTAATTGCTTTGTCGGTAATAATATCCGTAGCATATCCTTTTTCTACGATATGTTTTCCGTCTTCCCAGAAATCAGGATCGTAATAGTCACCTTGCTCATGTTGGCCGCTAAGGATACTCCAATGGTCGAAACCTTGCGGTTCGCTGATGAGGTGCCATTTGCCGATCATGGCCGTGGCGTATCCGGCCTGCTGCATGACCGAGCCGAGCGTCGGAGTGCCGGCTTCGAGCGGGGCCTGTCCTTCGAGCGTCGAATCGCGCAGCATCGCCTCGTGGTTCCAGACGTCGCCCCGCCATTCCATCTCGTCGTTGGCGCGGATCTGCGCATGGCCGGCGTGCCGCCCCGTCAGCAGGCCGCAGCGTGCCGGCGAAGAGAGCGGTGCCGCAGAGTACATGTCCGTGAAGCGGACGCCGCATTCGCTCAACGCGTCGATGTTGGGAGTCTCGCTCTTTTGCTGCCCGTAGCAACCGAAGTCGCCGTAGCCTGCGTCGTCCATCAGGATGAAGATCACGTTGGGACGCGGAGCCGGATTTTCCGTACATCCGGCTGCGGCCAGTGCGGGAATTGCCGTAAGCAATGTCCGGGGGATTGATGTTTTCATGGATTGCTTTTTGGGTTGGTTTTTTTGCTGTTAGATGCAAAAATAATAAAATAAGAATAAAAAAGATCGCAAAAAATGGGAACATTTTTCTTTTCGGACTTTAAAGAAAGTTTAT
>OGOX01001175.1_pt1 | contig 17558 bp, 16 predicted proteins | sample 1552761 | NCBI WGS metagenome assembly OGOX01 (sample SAMEA2580212, study PRJEB22360) | human gut metagenome | biome: human gut; feature: human-associated habitat; material: faeces | place: Denmark | collected 2008/2010
GATTCGGTGAAATTCCGAAACCGACGGTATAGTCCGGATGAAAGAATCAGAAATGCTTGACCGCAAATCCTTTATTTAAGCGGTACGACACTTTTGAGATAAGGTAAAGCCCCGAAAATACGGGGCTTTTATTTTTTGGCGAACAGCTGAAAGTCACCTTTGGAGCAGATATAGAAAGGATGATTTTTATGCAGACACAAACAACAAATCCAAGCGGAAACAAGGCACATATCGTATTCGATGTGAGAAAGCTCGTTTTCACGGCGCTTCTTGCGGCTATTTCTTCGGTGCTGATGCTGTTCAGTATCAAGGTACCGCTGATGCCGAACTTTATCTCGTTTGATTTTTCGGATTTCCCGGCGGTAATGGCTTCGCTCACAATGGGTCCCATAGCAGGCGTTTTCGTATGCCTTGTAAAGAATATCATCAACCTGTTTTCGAGTATGACAGGCGGTGTAGGAGAGCTTTCAAACTTTATTCTTAGCTGTTGCCTTGTCATACCGGCAGGCATTATAGGCAGAAAGATAAATACTTATAAAGGCGCTGTAATCGGCTGTGTTGTCGGAAGCGTTGTAATGGCTCTGCTCAGTATAGTATCCAACTATTTCCTTGTATATCCGATATACGAGAATATTATGCCTATCGAGGCAATCATCAATATGTACAAGGAGATAAACCCGAATGTAAACGGCCTTCTTGAATGCCTTATCGTGTTCAACTGCCCGTTCACACTGATAAAGGGTCTTGTTGCGTCGGTGCTGTGTATGCCGCTTTATAAGGTGTTAAGACCGGTGTTCAACTCATATTACAGAAAGTGATTACAGACGGATAAATCGGCGTGAAGCCGTTAAGAATGCCCTGTGATGCGGTTGCGTCACAGGGCTTTTTCGTATGTCGGGGTACATTATTCCTCGTTTATTGCGTTATGGATAAACCTGCATATCGGGTACAGTGAGCGGAAGCCTACAAGAATGAGCGGTTGCAGTTTATTCGTGAAAACCGTTTCATTTTCGTATGTAAAGCTCGCAGTACAGCTTATGGATTTTCGGTTGTACCATCCGTCAAGCAGGGGAGAAACCTCGCCTTTTTTCCGCTTGTAGAAGTCGCCATCAAGGGTGAAAATTTTCTGCTTGTCAAATGCACGGACAAGCCCGGAAAACGTTTCGGGGTCGGAATCTATCGCATTTCTGAGCCTTTGCATTGAGCCTGCTGAGGCGCTCCACATGCCCATTCCGTAGCCCCAGCCCTCGCAGGAAAGTTCAAAGTAGAACGCAGGTGCGACCCACCAGTCCTTGCGTGTTTCCTTGAAAGTAAACCAGTAGTTATCACGGTACGGGTAGGCGTGAGGGAAACGTGCGTCCTTTACTATCCTTGAAACAGAGCTTACGGTTTCATAGCCTATCTCACTGTAAAAATCGCAGAAAAGCTCATCACAGAGCGATTTCATAGGCTTTGCGAGATTTTGCCTGTATTCATCTTTATGACTTTCGTACCAGTTTTTATCATTATTCAGCCGTATTCCCCACAGGAAATCTATAGCCGATCTGTCAAAACCTTCAAACATTTTCAAGTATCCTTTCATATTGTTTCAAAGTATATTTTACACTGTTTACGGGCAAAATGCAAGTGGTAATAAACGGACGTAAAGGGCATACAATTATTGTGAAATACGTTGTTAAACGGCTTTGCAATGCGAAAGGTGATAATATGAAGCGTAATAATAAATGGCTTGATCTTGTACTTTATATACTGTCGGCGGAGGTCATCGGAATGTCATCGGGACTGCTTGCAGGCAGTTTTAATGAATTCTTCCAAAAGTATAACAAACCGCCGTTGATGCCGCCGTCGTGGGTGTTTCCGGTGGTGTGGGTGATACTGTATGCGGTAATGGGGGTATCGGCGCATCTGATACATTACAGTGATGCGGCGGTGAGTGTGAAAAGAAAATTGCTGACGATATACTGGGTTCAGCTGATAGTGAATTTCCTGTGGAGCATAATATTCGTGCGGTTTGAACTATTGTGGCTTGCTGCGGCGGGGATAGTGCTTTTTCTTGTTTTTTTATGCTTATTAATACTCGGATTCGGTAAAGTAAATCGCATTGCAGGCGATATAAATATACCGTATTTTCTGTGGGTGGCATTTGCAACTTATCTTAACGTAGCGACAATATTTGTAAATTGATGCATAAACCTGTAAAATCGCATTGTAAAGCCGAAATTTCAATATATAAAAAATGCACCGGCTGTTGCAGAGTCGGTGCATTTTGCTTTTGATTTAATTAATAAGCAGAACTTGTTTTTCAATATAAATTATATTGACATTATTCCTATATAATGGTATACTATTCGTATGATGTCAGATGACTTCCTGATATGTGGTGTTGTAATGATTTTAAATTTTGCATGGACAATTCGCCTTGCTGAATTGTATTAATTATAGGTATAGTAACAAACTCAATGAGCACTCCTAAGGTTTTGGCAAGTTAAAAATTCATTGCAGAAAGGAAGAAACATTATGAAAAACAAAAAACTGGTTGCAATAATTATAACAGCGGCACTTACGCTCACAGCGTGTCAGAGCAGTAAGGCAAATATAGGAACGTCTACCGAAGTACCGGGAGATTCGACAAGTGCAGAAGAGACTACAGTATCAACTTCATCGGTTGAAACAAGCAAGGAAGACGATGTTAAGTATACTTATGTCTGCGCTCAGTACATATATTACAACACAGCCGATGAATTGATGAAAGCGTGCGATATAGTAATGTCGGGCAAGGTTACGGGAATATCATTCACGGTAAGGGATGGCAGAACGAATGACGAGGTTACCGGGAATACGTCTGAAAGCGACAAGGAAATCTGTACGGTTTATACGGTCGAGAAGGAATCTGCATATAAAAATACAGTCGGTAACGAATCAGACAGTATTGACATTTATGTTAACGGCGGTTTTAAGGATAAATACATTGACGAACAGCTCAAGGCACTCGGTGGCAGCAGAACGATAACCGTTTATAACAGACCTGAGATTGAAATCGGTAAATCATATTTATTCTTATTGCGCATCCGTGATAACAAAGAGGCTTTTTTAGTAACTCCCGAGCAGGGATTTATTGATATTGAAAAAGAACGTAACAACGGCACGGCTGATGATTTCTCGGTAAATGAAATAATCAACAAGTATTTCTTTACAGAAAACAATACGGACAACGAAAGCGAATAACCAAATCATACAGGTAAATTGTAAAAGGAGAAAAATATGAAAAAGTTAAATTTAATGGTTATTGTTACTGTGTTCACCATGATATTATTTTGCTCTTGTGCTCAAAATAATGATGTTATGGCATCTGTAAACGGAATTGACATAAAGAAATCCGATTATGAAATGCGGCTGAAAAGCAATGAAATTATGGCAGAGCTTATGACTGAGGACATAAATAATTCTGATTTCACAAGTGAAGAAAAAAATGCCAAGATAATGGAGATAAAAGAAAAGTGCTCAACAGATAAAGAAACAATAATAAACAGTATGATAGAAACCGCTTTTATTGATTCTAAATATGATTCTATTACGCATGAGCAGGCAAAAAGTGAAATAGAAAAGCAAATGTCAAACCTTGACGCTTATGCCAATGAATATCCTCAGGTAGCCGCAAACGGTAAAATTATGGACGAGTATATCAAACGTATGGGAATCACAAAAGATGAATATATAGATTTAGCCGCAGACAGCTATATTTCATACGTTAATAAGCAAAAAGCAAAAGAAGAATTTGCTAAAGAAAAAGATATCGGTGACGATGTTCTTGACAAAGAGTTTGAATCATATATCAAGCAGGAAATATCCAAAACCCTTGTTGTGTACTATAAGTAAGCAGAAAAAATATTATCATTGCAGAAAGTTACGCTGAATACGGATTCGAATTACTGAACAAAGAAATATCTGCGTTTTTTCATTTTGCTGTAATTATAAGTACAAAAATAATTTCTTGGAAAAGCGGACAAACAGAGGCACTCGGTTGTAATAAACGTCGGTGAATATAAAGTAAGACACAGCCACGGGGTAAAAGCCGTGGCGAGTGTCTTTTGTAATATCGTTGACAGGAGTTGTATGTATTGCATTAACACCGGCAACAGGTCACGATTACGGTAATGTATCAAAACGGCTGACAGGTTCGGAAGGTCAGCCGTTTTTTGCGTGATAAAACGTTTGTTGAAATTCCGTGCTGTTTGTGGTATACTTAATCTGTATTAAATTCTGATATTCAGAATGTGGAGAACGGAGAAGAAAATATGGCGGAAACTACGATAGAAACGGCGGTTCAGGCACTTATTGATTATGCTGTGGCAAAGTCGCTCATTACGGAAGACGATGAGATATGCGTCAGAAATTATCTGATGGATATGCTGAAGCTGGAAAAATGGGAAAAACCGTCTGTGAAGGAGTACGGCTCGGTTGACGAGATACTTGACGAGATAGTGGATTTTGCTGTGGAAAAGGAGATTATTCCGCAATCGAATGCGTGGAGGGATCTTTTTGACACACGCATAATGGGCGTGTTCACAGGAATGCCTCACGAGGTGAACGCAAGGTTCAAGGAGAAGTATGCAAAGAGTCCGAAGGCGGCTACCGATTGGTATTATGCTTACAGTGAGGATACCAATTATGTAAGAAAAGGAAGAATAGCAAAGGATATACGCTGGAAGTACGACAGTGAATACGGACAGCTTGATATTACGATAAACCGCTCAAAGCCCGAAAAAGATCCGAGAGATATTGCGGCGGCAAGAAATGCTGTAAAGGTTTCATATCCTGCGTGCCAGCTTTGCATGGAAAATACGGGATTTGCAGGTACGCTTACACATCCTGCAAGGCAGAATCTGCGACCGATACCTATGACGATACACGGTGATAAATGGGGATTCCAGTATTCGCCTTATGGATATTACAACGAGCATTGCATAGTCTTTAACAGCAAGCATATACCGATGAAGATTGACGCAGAGGTTTTCGGCAAGCTGTTTGATATAACGGATATGTTACCGCACTATTTTGTCGGCTCTAATGCCGATCTGCCCATAGTCGGAGGCTCTATTCTTTCGCACGAGCATTTTCAGGGCGGTCATTATACGTTTGCAATGGAGAACGCCCCGATAGAATATGAGTTTGCTATGAGCGGCTTTGACAGCGTAAAGGCAGGTATTGTAAAGTGGCCGATGTCAGTTATAAGGCTCAGCGGCAAGAACAGGGCAGAGCTTGAAAGGGCTTGCGACAAGATACTTGTTGCGTGGAGGGCATACAGCGATGAAAGCGTAGGTATATACGCATTTACCGACGGCGTTCCGCATAATACTATCACTCCTATCGCAAGGCGGCACGGCGATGAATATGAATGCGACCTTGTACTTAGAAACAATATAACGAGCGAGGAACGGCCGCTTGGCATATTCCACCCGAATCCTTCGCTCCATCACATAAAGAAAGAAAATATCGGTCTTATCGAGGTTATGGGTCTTGCGGTGCTTCCTGCAAGGCTGGCAAACGAGATAAAAGCACTCGGTGATGCGCTTGTAAACAAGACTGATCTTTCGGGCGATGAAAAGCTGTCGGGTCACGCACAGTGGATGAACGAGCTGTACGCAAAGTACCCTGCTGTGAATGCCGATGATGCGGAAAATATCATTAAGCGTGAGATTGGCGCAGTATTTGAGCAGGTGTTGCTTGATGCAGGCGTTTATAAACGCAATGATGAGGGTAAAGCCGCATTTTTAAGGTTTATTGACAGTGTGAAGTAAAGATTGAATTGCTGTCCGGTGTAAAAACCGGGCAGTTTTATTTGTTGTATTGTTACAATTGCTTAGTGTAAAATTCACAATTTTGATTTCAGCTTTATAACAAACATAATATAAATTGATTTAAACGGTTGATTTCAGAAACGAAATGTGGTATACTTTTATTTAAATAAGTATATCCGGAGGTCAGAAAACAAAAAGTCTGCGGATATAAAGGAGGGAGATTACTATGTTGAATATAAAGCACAGAACAGAGATAATTTCAGTGATAGCGGCTTTATGCATAGCGATCTTCGTGGTAATGGCGTCTTTGTTTATGGCAAATACCATATCTGCACTTGACGGAGAGGTCAACAATTATATAGACAGAGCGGCTTCTCAGAAATGTGACATAGTGGAAAGTGCAATAAGGAACGATGTCAATACGGTAAAGAATTTTGCCGCCTGCGCAAGTAATTATAAGAATACCGATGAGAATCTTGTTATAAAGATGATAAAGGACCTTGAGAACAGCTGTTCAACGATAGACGCATTTATAATCGCCGATGAGAACGGCGATGTTATAACAAGCAAAAACATAAGCAAGAATATATCCGCCCGTGAATATTATAAACGAGCTATGAACGGCGAGGTGTATATTTCAAAGGCGATATACAGCGAGCCTGACGAAAAAATGGTAAATGCAATTGCTGCACCGATCTATGGCGATTACAAGCGTATTGTGGGCATGGTTGCGGGAATATGCGACACAAGGAGTTATAACAATCTGATTGATATGTCATTCGGCGGTAAAGAAAACGACAGTAACGGATATGTGCTTAATTCTGACGGTGAAGTGATAATGTCCGGTGAAAATGCGCTCGGTGACTATGTTCCTATGGGAGATTTGTTCTTCTCGTCCGATATTCTTGCAGGGGTGGAAGAAAGCGTAAGAAATGCCGTCAAGGATAACTTTGCAAAGGTCGGAGGAAGCGGTATTGTAAAAAGCGTCTGCAAGGGCGAAAAGTATGTAGCGTATTACAGCGGTATGTCGGGCTTTGATGATCTGCACTATCTGCTGATATTCAAAGAGAATGTTGTAGCGGCAGAGCAGAATCATTACGCAACGATAAACATATTGATGTACGCATTCTTTGTGCTGATACTGATTATTGTAATTACGGCATACATAGTGATAGTCAGAATATCGTTCCGAAGGCTCGCCAAGGCCAACGAGGAGGTCAGCAGGATAGCGTATACTGATAGCATAACCGGTTACGGTACATGGGATAAGTTTGTGCTTGACGCTAAAAGTCTGCTAAGTCACGAATACCGCAGATATGCGCTTGTCAGCTTCGATATTGACAAGTTCAAGGCTATCAACGATATGTACGGTCACGATGAGGGCAACAGGATACTTAAGCTGATTGCCGATACGGTAAACAGAAATCTTCAGGACGGCGAGACCTTCTCCAGAATAAACTCGGACAATTATTATATACTTATGCTTTATAGCAGTGACAGTGATACTGCAAGACGTATAGGCAGTCTGATACAGGCTATCGAATACGAAATAACCGAGTTTGTGCCTGTGCTTTCATTCGGTATTTACAGGATAACCGACAAGAGCGTGTCCATAAGACGTATGGGCGACCTTGCGGATATAGCAAAGCGTACCGTAAAGTACGGCGATGACAGTGCATATACGTTCTACAGCGAGAGTATGCTGGAAAAGATGCGTGAGGAAAAGCGCATTGAAAACGAGATGCAGACAGCGCTTGATATGCATGAATTCTGCGTTTTCTATCAGCCTAAGGTTTCTCTTGACGGCAAGGTTAATCTTACGGGTGCGGAGGCTCTTGTAAGGTGGATAAAGGACGGCACGGTCATTTCTCCAGGAAAATTCATACCGCTGTTTGAAAAGAACAGATTTATTGTCAAGCTGGATTATTACATTATGGATCAGGTATGCCAGAAGATCAAGCAGTGGGAGAGCTATTATCCGCATCTGCTTATATCGGTCAATATGTCAAGAGCACATCTGAGAGATCCGCAGTTTGTCGAAAAGCTGAATGATATATGTTTATCTCACGGCGTTTCAACGTCAAGCATTGAGATTGAGATAACGGAGAGTGCGGCTTATGAGTCGCTCGATGTGCTTACGGCTGTGTTCAAGCAACTCAAGGATTACGGATTCCATATTTCAATCGATGATTTCGGCTCGGGATATTCTTCGCTCAATATGCTGAAAGATCTTCCTGCCGATGTGCTGAAGATAGATAGGGCATTCCTTGCGGAATCAAACAGCAACAAGAGAGCCAACGATATACTGGGTTATGTTATCAGAATGGCAGGCTCGCTTGGTATGCATACAATATGCGAGGGTATCGAAACCGATGAGCAGGCAAAGCTGCTCGGCGGTCTTGGCTGTGAGATGGCACAGGGTTTCTACTTTGCAAAGCCTATGCCGAGTGATTCCTTTGAAGAAATTCTTAGGGGCAACAGCAAGACTATCAATATTCCGAGTAATGATCCTGAGGAGGATAAATGAGCATTTCAAATGAGTCTTTGCCGATAATAGCAGGTATTATTGCCAATACGGCAAGGTCAATGACTACGGTAATGCAGTATATCTATACTGTGTCCGACAGCGATTTTTACAATATCAATATAAAAGACGTTTTTCGTATCGCACTGATGGACGTTACCGAAACATCACGGCTTGAAAATCTCGGAATAAGGATAAAAACACCCGAAAACGAGGCAATGTTTGAAACGGCTGAGTTCGGCAGGGTACAGCATCTTATTATGTACAGCCTTGCGGTAAGGCTGCCGTTTATCGCACGTCAGACGGAAGTTTTTCCGCTGTCGGATAAGCAGCTTAAACAGGTGTACGAGCTGATGATAAAGAACGGTGCGGATAATTTCGGAGAGATTATCTATGAAAGCTATGAGGGCAATTTTAAAGTCAGAAAGCAGAAAAATCCTTTGCCGTCATATTCATCGGACTGGTTCAGACGTTATGTTTACACATATATGCCGAAGTTCGGTGAGATAAATAACCGTAACCTTTATTTCCTCGGCTGTGTTGAGGCTATGTTTCCGCTGTATTATTCGGCAATGACGACACAGCTAAAAAAGGTCATGTTCTTGCTTGATAAGTGAATTAAAATCAAATCCCACAAACGTTTTAAGGCGGTTGTGGGATTTTGTTAATCGGAAATCAATTACCGGATTTTATTGCAGCAACTGCAACAAATGCAAAGGAGGATAATATGAGAGAGATTGAAACAAAAAGGCTGTTTCTAAGGAAACTGCGGTCAGATGACGCAGAGAGTATTTTCAGAAATTGGGCAAGTGACAGCGAGGTTGCAAAATACGTTACATGGAATGCGCATAAGGATATAAACGAAACCAAGGCGATTCTTGATATGTGGCTTACGGAATATGATAATGACAATTGTTACCGTTACGGCATTGAAAATAAGGCTGACGGTGAGCTTATAGGAATGATAGATGTGGTCGGTTATCATCACGGAAATCCCGTGATAGGATATTGTTCCTGCCGCAGATACTGGGGCAACGGATATATGACCGAGGCTCTGGGCGCTGTTATGAAAGAGCTTGCGGAGGACGGATTTGATACATTTGTCATTGAGGCGGCGGATGATAATGTTGCAAGCAACAAGGTTATTTTAAAGAACGGATTTCAGCTTGTTGACAAAAGAGATGACAGAATATCGGAAATGAAACCGCAGGTCGTTACGATTAATTCGTACAGGTATTATGTTGAAAAATAGATACAAAAACAGCCGTCCGTGTGGGCGGCTGTTTTTTATCGGTGCGGTTTTATGAGATAATATTTATATTATACTCGATTTTCATGCGTTTTTCTTTTAATTTTATCAGACATCCGCCACGGCTTTTACATCGTGGCTGTGCCTTTTTATTCATTCATTTATTTCACGGCGGACAATAACGCAATATAATCATCCTTATTGCCGTCATCTGCCTTATATGTTCTATTCTCGGCATAAACAGGTATTATACTGCCGTCCTTTGTCTTTGCGTAAGTAAGTATCATATCACTTTCAGCCGTATACTCTGTTTTGAGAAGCTCATTGTGTGTCGGGCAATAATCATTATCCTCGCCGTCTTGGCATACCCCCGGCTGAATTGCATAAACGCCGTCATTCGCCGCCATTTTCTTCTTAGCCTCATCATACGGCAGGATATTTACCGTACCTGTTTTCTTGATATACGGCGCTATTCCGTCAACCGATATATAAGTATCACTGCCATTATATTCGATAGTGACGGTCTTGCAGAACATATTGTTATAGTCGAGTATCTGTTCTTCCGCTGTTGAAGCCTTTTTCGTTTTTGCCGTATATCTTATAGTTGGATAGAACGCTTTATCTTCATTTATCGAATACGTTTCAAAAGCACTTTCTTCATACCCCTCGCCGAAAACAGACGAGTGATTTTTGATATACTCCGCAAACTCACTCTTTATCTTTCCAAGCTGTTCATCGGTAACATAAAGCGAATCCGTCCGATTTTTACGGTGTTCAAGCGCCAGTGTATACAGCATTTCCGACGGATATATTCCCTCTATCTGCGACACGGAATTATCATCTGTGTTGAACGACTGTATACGCATAACAAGTTCGCCCTTGTCGTCTGCCCATATGCTGATATCGGGAGATGAAAGCTCTCCGCCGTAAGCGACTTTATACGTTTTATTCCTTATGTCATACCATACGCTCTCACCGTACAGATAATCAACATCGGGATAATCCTTGCATGTAAAGAACGCTTTATCGACCTGCTTTATTCCGTCCTCGCTGTACAGCTCGATTTTACTGTTTTCGTCAAAGCTGTATGTATCAAGCTGAGTTACCGATGCAAGATCATCTACCGTGTATCTGTTGCTCACATCACCCGGCGCACCAAGACCGACAGAGAATTTATCATACTGCACCTTGATGAAATCTCTTGCAAACATTGTTTTTTCGTTAATTCCGTTTGAGGTGGAATAATCGCTGTGTGACGATGTGTTGCTGTTTCCGCTGAAAAATGCACTGAGGTTTTCTGAACCGCCGAGTGCTATCATTGCGGCGGTCGCTACTGCAACAAGACAGAAGCAGGCGGCTGAAATGCCGAGAAAAGCGGAATTCAGAAACCATTTGTTTTGGTGCGGCGTTTCGTCAAGTGCGTCGGAAATATACTTTTCATTTATGTCGCTGAATGCAGTAAAAAGAGGGAATGCCTTATGCTCGTTCATGATTATTCTCCTTTCTGAATGTATACTTCTTTATCCGAAAGATATTTTCGGAGTTTGGTTCGTGTGCGGTTTAAAATAGATGTTGTATTGGTTTCGGTAATTGCTAACCTTTCTGAAATATCGGCTATACTGTAGCAGGCAAAATAACGTAAGACGAAAATTTTGCGTGTACGCTCGTCAAGCTGAGCTAAAAATGTGTTGAGAACGGATTTAAGCTCATTGTTTTCTGCCGATTTTTCTGTGTTGTCCGTTGCCGGAATACATTCTTCAAGTTCTGACAGCAGTGCATCGGTTTCACCGCATCGTTTTGAACGGTTGTTGTATCTCAGCTTGTCAAGGGAAAGATTGCGAACGATTTTAGCCACATAAGCACAAAGACTGCGTGGCTTTTCCGGCGGTATCGTGTTCCATACTTTCATATATGTATCGTTTGTGACTTCTTCGCTGTCGCTTCTGTTGCCGAGAACGTTATATGAAATTGATGAACACAGTCCGCCGTATTTTTCGGACAGGAGTTTTAGTGCCTGTTCATTGCGGCTTTCAAGCAGGGTGGTGATATTCTTGTCGGATATATTCATATTCATATTCACTCTCCTTTTTCTCTCTTTATATATTAAGACGATATTTTTCCGTAAATGTCACAAGGTATTGCAAAAAAGCCGTCCGTGTGGGCGGCTTTTTTTATAAGCGTTTGTTATTTCAAGTATCAGACCTGTCGGTAAAGCGGACAATTCATCAATTAATAAATGAATCTGCACTAACAAGTTGCTATCGCCGGTAGTGAATAATTCATCAATTAATAAATGAATCCGCACTAACAAGTTGCTACCGCCGGTAACGTAACTTCCGCAAATCGCCAACAGTTAGAACGGCGAATCTGAGGCGGGTCACACCCGCAACGGCGAATTGGGGGGCAATGAGAGTCGCTTATTGTTGCTTTTTGCGGAGGAGGAAGCCGAGAAGCGAGAAGATGAGGAACATTCCGAGGTTAGCAACTACTACGCTTGCGCCTGCAGGGAAATTGTCGGCATAGTAGGTTATCGCTATACCGATAATGTAGCTGACGCAGGAAACAACCGCAGAGCAGATTGTGACACTGCGGAAGCTCCTGAATACTCTCATTGAGGTCAGTGCAGGGAATATTATAAGGCTTGAAATAAGCAGCGCACCCATAATCCGCATTCCCACTACAATAGTAAGGGCAGTGAGGAGCGCAATTATCGTGTTGTATACACCCGACTTTACACCTGTCGCCTTGGAAAAATTCTCGTCAAAGGTCACAGCGAAAATCTTGTTGTAGAATAAGACGAACATTACGATGACAATAACCGAGCAGATTATGCTGAGCACAAGATCGTCATTGCTTATCGCCATAATACTGCCGAACATATAGCTGTTCATATCGGTTGCACTGTTAGTCTGCGATATGACTATTGCACCTATCGCAAGCGCACTGCTTGAAAGAAGTGCTATTGCGGCATCTCCTTTTATCTTGCCGTCAGAGCTTATTCTGAGCAGAATAAATGCGGCTACGATTACAACGGGGATAGATACCTGCAAAGGCGCTAAATTCAGTGCGGAGGCTATTGCAAGCGCACCAAATCCGACGTGTGATAATCCGTCGCCTATCATAGAAAAACGTTTTAATACAAGGCTTACACCAAGAAGTGCGGCGCACAGCGAAACAAGAAGTCCGACTACAAGCGCACGCAGAAGAAATCCGTATTGAAAAATCTCAAGCATTTTAACGAGCCTCCTTTGAGCCTGTGTGATGGTCGCAGGTGCAATGACAGTCACAGGTACTCATTGCGTGGAATATATCGGTACTGCGGTACTCGGCGGTAGTTCCGAAGAAGTATGCACCGCTCTCCATATGGAGTATCTTTGTACCGTATTTCAGTGCGCCCTGCAGATCGTGGGAGATCATTATTATCGTTATGCCCTGCTCACGATTCAGCCTGCTTATTATCTCATACATTTCAGCGGTAACCATAGGGTCAAGTCCGGAAACGGGCTCATCGAGGAGAAGCAGTTTTCCTGTCGCACAAAGCGCACGGGCAAGCAGTACACGCTGTTGCTGACCGCCCGACAGATTGCGGTAGCTGCGGTGGGCAATGCCGGTTATGCCGAGAAGCTCTATGTTATCATCGCAGAGCTTTTTGTCGGCTTTTGAATAAAAGGGGGAAAGCCCTTTTCTGCCAAGACAGCCCGAAAGCACTACCTCACGCACGGTAGCGGGGAAGTCCTTCTGTGCGGCGGTCTGCTGGGGAAGATAGCCTATCTCGGTCTGTTTAAGACCGTCACCGAAGATTATCTCTCCCGATAAAGCAGAGCGCAGTCCGAGAATGGTTTTCATAAGGGTGGATTTTCCGCTTCCGTTCTCGCCGACTATGCACAGATAATCGCCTGCGGAAACATTGAAGCTGAGATCCTTTACAACAGGCATTCCCTCGTAGCCTGCGGTAAGATTTTTACATTCTATAAGATATGACATTATTAATCCTCCTGTCAGCCGTTAAGGGTCAATTTAAGATTTTCAAGATTCTGTTTCATAAGATCGACATAGCTTACGTTGTTTTCTATGTCCTGCTTTGAAACGTTGTGGCAGGAGTGAAGCATCAGCTTTGTTGCTCCTGTTTCATCGCACAGAGTATCCGCTATTTTGGTACTGCTGAATTCAAGATAGTAAACTGCGGGAATGTTGTTTTCCTTTATCGTTTTTGTCAGCTTTATCATCGTAGAAACGCCCGGCTCTGATTCATCGGAGCAGGCGGCAAATGCGGCACTGAATTCAAGACCGTATTCGTGCGCAAGATACCTGAACGGGAATTTGTCAGCTAAAACTATCGTCTTGTTCTTTGCGTTGTCAACCGCCGACCTGTAAGCATTATCAAGGTCGGAAAGCTGTTTTGCGTAGGCGTCCTTGTTTTTTGTGTAGGTCTGTTTATCCGACGGGTCAACCTTGCAGATTGCGTCATATACCGCCGAAAGCATAAGCTGAGCGTTTTGGGGCGATGTCCATATATGCTCATCGGTTTCGTGTTCATGCTCATGCTCGTGGTCATGCTCGTGGTCATGGTTGTGGTCATGCTCGTCCTCGTCCTCGTCTTCCGAAAGGGTAGGAACATAATCAATCAGCTTTACTGCTGTGACATTTTCAGTATCGTTTGAATTTATCAGCTTTTCAGCCCATTGTTCGTTTTCGCCGCCGATGTAGAGAAATATGTCGCAGTTGCGTATTGCAATCATATCCTTGGCGGACGGCTCATAATTATGAATCTCGCTTCCCGGAGGGAGAAGTATGCTGATTTCGGCATTGTCGCCGGCTATCTGTCTTGCAAGGTCATACGGCGGAAATACGGTCGAGATGATTTTCAGCTTGCCGCTGTCGCTGTTTGAATAACCGCTTTCCGACGAGCAGGCGCACAGGCTGAGAACCGTTGCTGCCGCAGTAATCACGGCAAGCAGTTTTCTTTTTAACTTCATTATATATCACTCTTTTCTTTTGCTGTCGGGGTCTTTTTGGCACATTCTCCGCAAATACCGTAAAAAACAGTGCGTGAGCTGTCTATTGTAAAATCGTGCATTTTCGAAATATGCGCCGCAATGTCTTTCAGGTGGTCGCATTCAAGATGAAACAGCCTTCCGCATTTAAGACATTTCATATGAAAATGATCGTGACATTGCTTTTCATCGTTATATTGATAGCAGGCGCTTTTTCCCTCGCTGAGAATGAATTTCCTGACGATATTCTGTTCGCATAGCTTTTCAAGATAACGGTATACGGTGGTTTTGCCGACCTGCTCCGCTTTCAGCGCATCGGCTATATCGTCTGCGGTAAGATGCTTTTTTGCGTTCTTTTTAATATAATCAAGTATCAGCTCACGCTGACGGGTATTGTATGACATATTTATCCCTCCGCAGTAATTACGAATGTTAAATTGAAAATGAAATTCATTTTCAAATCCTTTGATATTATACACTCCTTAGCCGTGAATGTCAAGCGGCAACGCAAAGAATCTTGAAATTTCCTTTTAAATATGATAAAATAAACTATATAGCCTATAGCGAGGTGTTAATATGGATAAAATCCGCATAACCAAAGACGAGAACGGCGCTGTTATACTGCGTTTTGAAAAGCGTGAGGACTGCGAAAAGTACACGGTTTATTTCAGACGTGAGAACGGCAGATTCAAATTTCTTATAACCACAGAGAAAACGGCTGTCAGAGTGAACGCTGTCGAGGGGCTGTGTTATTTCAGGATAACAGGACAGACAAGCGGCGGAAGAACGGTGAATATCGGCACTGTGGATACTTCTTCGCTTATGAAGCGTACCGGCTTTATTACTATGGGCTCTTACAATGTACAGAAGATAGTCGAAAGAAGCCCTAAGTTCACAGCCGATAATACGATAAGAAAGATTTCTCCGCTTGCGGCTTTCTTCCCGGAAAAAATCGATAACAGCGATGCTCAGGGGGAGAGCAGGACGTTTGAATATATAAAGGAAAACCGCTCGGACTATTTTATTTTTGACTTTTACGGTACTGCGGTACACGGACTTGTCAAGACCGAAAATTCATTTCTGACGGGCGGTATTGACGGCAATGAAAAGCACGGCGAAAAACTGCCGAACATATTGCCCGAAGACGTTTATAAGCCGCTTGTCGATATTTTTGCAAAAGAGATATTAAAGCTGTATCCTGCGGACAGAATCATTCTTGTAAGGACGATTTCTCCCGAATTCTACGCAATAGGCAGACAGGTCAGAAAAAGCACGCCGAAGAACAAGCTGAACGCATTCCTTGAGGATATTGAGAATTATTTTATCAAAAAGGTACACCCTGTTATAATAGACCTTTCGGGAAGATATTTCGGTGATTTGTCGTTGACCGGCGACGGAAAAGAGGCGGTGTTCAACCGTTTCTATTTTGCGGACTGCGAAAAGGCACTTGATGAGATCACATCGGGAGAACCCGGCAGAGTGTACAAGGAGCAGGACATTGATTCAAGGCTTGAACAGATACTGTGCTATTATGACAATGCGTGTGCAAGGGGACTGCTTACCGTTCTGCTTGACAGAAAAGAGCCGGCGGACGCACTTATGTTCCATACTTCAAGAGAATTTATTGCGGAGAACAGGGCTGAAATAAAGGATATAATCGAACAGCATTACTCAAGCATAACCGATATTTACAGATATTACGATTTCGGCGACAATATCGAGATGAAGAATGCGGTGAAGGTTATTGCAGCACTGGAAAGCAATACGTTGCAGAATGTGACTCACGGCGAGCTTATAAGACTTCTTGACAGGCAGTACAGGATAAAGCGTCCTATTGCAAACTTTGTTAGGGCTACGCTTGGCGGTGCGCTGGGAAAAGAGGTAGATGTAAACGAGCAGAACCTGCGGTTTATGACAAGGGTCGCATACGAGCTGTGGAACGGCGGCGATCCTAAGGCAGTGCCTCAGAAGATAGATGAATATGAAAAGATACACAACTTCACATTGATAGATATGTGGGGTACGGGTGTCATAAAGAGAGCGCTTGCAAAGGCTACAACTATCAGAATGAATGTGGCGGTGAGCGGAGAGTCGTTTGTATGGGCGTTTGATAAGCCGCATTCCGTAGAGGAAAAGAGGTTTGCCACTGCAGATAAGTCGGGCGCTAAGGCTTTGGAACAGCTTATGAGGACAACTGTGCAAAGGCTAACGGTAAGTCAGTCACGGTGGATAGCTATAGATATGGCGGACGTTATTGCGGATAACGCAAAATATAACGGCGAGGGATTTACTGTAGACAAGCAGTACGCAAATTCCGACCTTTCGGTTATTCTCGGAAAAGCAGGGCAGCCGTTCACGCTTGACGCTCAAAAGGACAAGGAGCGTATCCTTGCCGCCTGCGATAAGCTGTCGCAGTTTGTGAAGCAGAAATACGGCAGTAATATAATTCTGTGCAAGGTGTCGCTCAATGACAAGGTAAGAGATTATGACGGAAAAATAAAGCCGCTTGTGACAGACAAGAAGAAATTCGCAAATGCAAAGGCATTGCTAAAGCTGTGCGAGGAGAGATTTGTCGAGAATACGGATTGCTACATACTTGATAACTCAAAGAACTATGTTTCTGATGAGAATTTTGCATCGGGCGGTGCGGGTATAGCAAGGTTCGAGGCAGATTTCTACTCGGCAACGGCAGAGTATGTGGATTATATCGTACAGTACAGCCCTGTGCAGAAGTATTTTGACAAGCTGTAAAACGGTAAAGAAAAAGAATTTAATACAAAACTGCCCCGTGAGTTTCCTCACAGGGCAGTGCAGATGACTCTGAATGATTATGAGGAATATGATTACCTTATTGGAATGGACACGGAGAATATCCGTAATATGCAGAGAATATCAGGTGGAGATCCTGATGAGAAGATATATAAGCTGCTTACTTTTGCAGGAAGCGGACTTGATGTGGCAGACCCGTGGTATACGGGAGATTTTGAGGCAAC
>OGOX01001186.1_pt1 | contig 17446 bp, 18 predicted proteins | sample 1552761 | NCBI WGS metagenome assembly OGOX01 (sample SAMEA2580212, study PRJEB22360) | human gut metagenome | biome: human gut; feature: human-associated habitat; material: faeces | place: Denmark | collected 2008/2010
AATATTAAGTGAAAATGCTTATAAATTTGGATTTATAATAAGATTTCCTAAAGGTAAAGAAAATATAACTGGTTATGAATTTGAAAATTGGCATATTAGGTATGTTGGTAAAGATAATGCAAAAATTATTTATGAAAATGATTTAACCCTCGAGGAATATATTGATTTGTATATAAAAAAATATTAAAACTATTAAAGTCTTAATATTTTTATTTTGTAATTAAAGTTTAATTTTTCTTGATAATGGATTATCACCATTATTTTTATCATTATCTAAATCATCATTTTTACCAGTTAAAGTATCAAGTATTTTTTCAGCTTGCTTTTTTTCTTTTCTTGTACCAAGAATTTTTTTAGCCATTAAATATTCCATTGTTAATTTGTGATATAAATATGATAATTTGTCGCATTGAACTTTATAAAAATCATTTGTATCTTTATTTTCACTTCTTTGTTTTGCAACTTCATCCTCAATTACAGATATTGCATCATTATATTTATCAAAAAGTGGACTATAACGACGAGAATGTTGACCAGATTGTAACTCTTTTAAAGAATCCTCTATAAGAAATATTCCATATTCAAAACTAGCTTCCATAGAATCAGGATTTTCATATGCTTTAATATTACTCATTACATTATGAGCATTATCAGTTATAATAACATTTTTTAAATCAGATTCCTTTAAAAATCCATTTTCATAATTTTCAATCAACATTTCTTTAAATTTATCAAAAAAGCCATTTGAATTAAAAAGAATAATTAATTTATTAAATTCGTGACATCTTTTTCCCTCAATTGCACTAAATAATTCAAAATAAGTTCCAATACCACCAGGTAAGAATAATAATATATCGCTTTCCTCAATTAATTTATTAGTTCGTTCTGAAACAGAATTAGTTACTATTTCTTTGGTACAATTAAGTGATTTAAAATCTTCTTTATAAGCTTCAGGACATATACCTATCACTTGTCTTCCTTGACTAATAGCACTATCATAAGCTAATCCCATTATTCCCTTATTGCACGCACCAAAAACTAAATCATTATCTTTTAAAACTAAATCTAGTAATTCTTTACTTCCTTTTAAATATTTTTCATCTATATTTTCGCTTGATGAACAACCAACAAATATTTTCATTTTAAACCTCCCTTGGTAACAATATTATAACAAAAAATTTATTGATTTGCATATAAAAAAATATTAAAACTATTTATAATGTTTTAATACTTTTGGTAATATATTTGTATCTAAATATTTGTTATTTTCATCTTGAAATTCATTATTTAAATTACTTATAACAACTAGATTAGTTATATCATATTTATAAAAATTATCATTAACTTTTTTTATGGCATACATTACTACCTTAGTTTTAACAATACAAACAAGAAAATCATAGCCATATTTTTTTGAATGCTTCATTCCCATAATAAAGGCTTTTGTTATAGATTTATCTTTATTTTCAATGTCAATATAATTATTCACACATGCTCACCCTTTACTCTATAAAAATATTATCATAAATTTATTCAAATTACTAGTTTACATTTTTATTGTAAAGAAAAAATTACCTATTATGGTAATTAATCTCTATCACTGCTTGCAATTAATAAAAGTCTTAAAATTTGTAAAGCACTTGTAAGTACACCTGCTACATAAGTAAGTGCAGCACTAACAAGAACTTTTTTAATACCAGATTTTTCTTCGGAATTTGCTAAATGCATTGCATCTATTTCTTTTCCTGCTCTTTTACTTGCATTAAATTCCACAGATAAAGTTATAATTTGAAAAAATAGCCCAATAGTTGTAAGTCCTATTCCTATATAAACTAAATCAAGCATTTCAAATATAAAACCAATTAATATAATATAATAAGATATTGATGTTGCTACATTAACCACTGGAAAAATTAATGATCTAAATCTTAAAAATAAATATCCTTCTTTATCTTGAATAGCATGTCCACATTCATGAGATGCAATAGCCATACTTGATACACTACTTCCTTCATAAACATCTTTTGAAAGTCTAATTACTTTTCTTTTTGGGTCATAATGATCTGTTAAATAACCATTTGTTGCTACTACATAAATATTAGATAGTCCATTCTTATCAAGTATTTTTCTTGCAACTTCCGCACCAGATATACCTTTAGAATTTTCTTTTTTTAAATTAATACTATAATTAACTCTAACAAAAATATCTGCGATTAAAGGTAATATTATTATTAAAATAAATAAAATTAGTTCCATTATTTCACCTCGTAAATTGTTCCTTCCCTAGTATCCTTTAAAATGATACCTTGTTTTAAAAGTTCCTCTCTTATAGAATCTGCTAAAGCAAAGTCTTTATTTTTTTTAGCCTCAGTTCTTTTTTCTATCATTTCTTTTATATATTCTTCCTCAAGACCATGAGTTTTTTCTTTAGTTAAATCAAGTGATAATACTTCATCCCATCTATTAATTAAAGATAATTTTGTAGCACCATTAAGATGTTCATCTTTTAATAAATCATAAAGTAGTGTTATAGCATTTGCAGTATTTAAATCATCCTCAAGGCAAGATGTAAATCTTTCATTATAAAATTTATAAGCATCCTCATTAACAGCACCTTCATTTTTTAATGATAATACTTTGTTTTTTAATTTTAAATAAGCATTTTGAGCACCATCAAGTGAAGCATAAGAAAATGTAAGTTGTCTACGATAATGTGAAAGTAAACACATAAATCTAAATGAAAGTGGATTATAACCTTTTTCGATTAAAGAATTAACTGTTAAAATATCTCCTTTACTTTTACTCATTTTACCTGATTCATCATTTAAATGTTCATTATGAAACCAATAATTACACCATTTATGTCCTAAATAACTTTCGGATTGAGCAATTTCATTAGTATGATGTGGAAAAATATTATCAACTCCCCCACCATGTATATCTAAATGCTCTCCAAGATATTTAATTGAGATACCTGAGCATTCAATATGCCATCCTGGATAACCTGTTCCAAATGGTGATTCCCATTTTAATTCCTGACTATCAAATTTTGATTTAGTAAACCATAAAGCAAAGTCAGCTTGATTTTTTTTGCTTGCATCAAATTCAACACTTTCTCTTGCTCCGACAACCATATCATCCTCTTTATGGTTAGTAAGAACATAGTAATCCTTTAATTTTGAAGTATCAAAATAAACATTACCTCCAGCTTTATAAGCATAACCATCCTCTAAAAGTTTAGTTATTATTTTTATATATTCCTCTATATTATCTGTGGCATTACTAACAATTTCAGGTCTTTTACAATTAAGGGCATCAAAATCTTTAAAGAATGCATCTGTATAAAATGAAGCAATATCAAGAACACTTTTATGTTCTTTTTTAGCACTTGCTACCATCTTATCATCACCAGAATCACTATCTGAGGTTAAATGTCCAACATCAGTAATGTTCATACATCTTGTTACATCAAAGCCAATAAATCTAAGTGTTTTATCTAATATATCGTGACCAATGTAATTACGCATATTTCCTATATGAGCATAATGATAAACTGTTGGTCCACATGTATAAAAACTTACCTTTCCTTCTTCCCAAGGAATAAATACTTCTTCTTTATGACTTAAAGTATTATAAATTTTCATAAACATCACCTTCCATAACAACTATTATACTATATTTTAATTAAAACAAAAAGATTATATTAAAAAAAGTATATCAATCATGATATACCATTTTTACTTTTCAATATTAATAAGTTGCATTTTATCATTGAAAATATAATATATAGTTTCGTTTTCATTATAATTTGTTTTTATTTTATCAATGCCAATGTACTTGTACTCATGATTGTATTTTATAAATACAATATTATGTGTAATTACTTCAGGACTAACGCACATAGGAAATGGTGATGCTGTAATATAATCATTAGTTAAATTACTTTTTTTAAACATATTAATATTAATAAATGGATAAACACTAATAATTTTATCAATACTAGTCTTTGTAATTAACCTGCATGTTGGTGATCCTACTCCACATTCATCACTACTATATATTTCTTTGGGTGGCATTATAAGCATATTATTTCTTTCACTATACCTTGAAATAACATCCATAAAAGAACCATTATTGAAATAATAATCTTGTAAAGAATAATTTAATGTACATCCATATTTTTCTTGAACTTCATCTTCTTTATCAAGTCCAATATTAGAAAGTAATGATGTTACAATGCTATTATCAGTAATAATATCACTTTCAGTGTAATTATATTTTAATTTTACACTTTCATTTTCAGTTACATTGTTTTCAGTTACATTTTCATTTACATTATTCACAGTATCATTTTTATTAATTAATGATTTTCCAATTATTATGCCAATAGGTATACATAATATAATACATGCAATTGCCACTATAAATAATTTTTCATTTTTATTTTTCATATCCCCTTCTACCCTTTCTATAGTAATTATATCATAAAAAAAAATATATGTAAATCAAAATTTTAATAAAAAAAGAAGGATTTACCTTCTTAAATTTTCAAGTGTTTTTTCTTTACCAAGTAAATATATACAAGCATCAAGTTCTGGACCATGCATAAATCCACTTGCCTTAATTCTAAGTGGCATATAAAGTAGTTTACCTTTAACATTTAAACTTGTTTTTACATTATCAATTGCAATATTAATATTATCTGTAGTAAAATCTTCAATTGCTTCGATTTCACGGGCAAATGTGTCAATTACCACTGGGATAATATCATCACTTGCAAGAAATGCTTTACATTCATCATCAAGTTCATACCCTTCGAAAAAGAAATTCTTAACAACATCATTAATCATTTCACCACAGTTAATATGAGTTTTATATGTTAAAAGTAGCATTCTTACCCAATCTTCACTCTTACCTGATATATCATATTTTAAAAATGGTTTTATCCACTCTAAATATCTTTCATCATCCATTTCTTTAATGTAATGAGCATTGAACCATTCAAGTTTTTTAATATCATAACATCCTGGTGCGGAAGAAATTCTATGAATATCAAATTCTTTTTCAAGTTCAGATAAAGTAAAGAATTCTTTATTTTCTTTCGGAGACCATCCAATTAATGCAATATAATTTATAATTGCCTCAGGAAGGAAACCTCTATTAATTAAATCCATTAAATTATCGTCTTTATTTCTTTTACTAATTTTAGTACCATCTGCCTTTATTACAAGTGGTTGATGAATATATACAGGACTTTCCCAACCTAATGCTTTATATAAAAGTAAATATTTAGGTGTTGATGATAAATATTCATTACCTCTGTTAACATGACTAATTTTCATTAAATGATCATCAATTACATTAGCAAAATTATATGTTGGAAATCCATCTGATTTAATTAGTATTTGATCCTCTAAAGCACTATTTTCAACTTTAATTTCACCATAAACAGTATCAATATATGATGTTACTCCCTCTTTAGGCATTTTTTGACGAATAACATATTTTTCACCATTTGCAATTCTTTTTCTTGCTTCCTCTAAAGGAATATGTGAGCAGTGTCCATCATATGTAAATGGCACTTTTCTTGCTGAGGCAATTTCTCTTAACTTTTCAAGTCTTTCTTCATCGCAAAAACAATAATATGCATCGCCTTTTTCCACTAACTCTTCGGCATATTTTTTATAAATATCTAGTCTTTCACTTTGATAGTATGGTCCAAAATCACCACCTACACCAGCTCCTTCATCTGGATGAAGTCCAAGCATATTAAGTGTATTCAAAATAAATTCAACTGCACCCTCAACTTTTCTTTCTTGATCTGTATCCTCAATTCTTAATATAAACTTTCCGCCCATACTCTTTGCTGTTAAATATGTAAATAAGGCACTTCTTAAATTACCTATATGCATATATCCAGTTGGAGATGGAGCAAACCTTGTTCTAACTTCCATTTTAAAAACCTCCTAATTTCTAATTTTTTCAATATCTGAAACAGCAATACAACCATCACTTGCAGCGGTAACTAATTGATATACATCTTTTTTAGCACAATCACCAATTGCATAAAGCCCATCAATTTCTGTTTCAAAATTTTCACTTACTATAATATCACCATTTATATTAGTTATGTCAAGTTTTTTAAACATTTCTGTATCAGGTTTATAACCAATATAGATAAATACCCCTTTTACATTTATAGTTTTTTCATTATCAAGTGTTACACTTTCAATCTTACCTTCAACTTCATTTATCTTTTTAATATTTACGCCATCAACAATTTCAATATTTTGAGTATTTCTTACTTTTTCTACTAAAGCATCATCACCTTTAAAGTTTACTCCCCTATGAAGAAGATAAACTTTATTAACAATATTTGCTAAATATAAACTTTCCTGAAGTGCAGAATTACCTGAACCTACTACTGCAACATCTTCGCCTTTATAAAAATTTCCATCACAGCTAGCACAAGTACTTAAACCTCTTCCTAAATAATCTTTTTCATTATCAAGTCCTAAATATTTAGGTGTTCTTCCAGTAGCAACAATAATATTTTTTGCTTCATAAGTACCATTTTTAGTAATAACTTTTTTATATTCTTCAGTAATTTCTACATCAATAACCTCTTCGAATTTAAATGGTACGCCGACCTTTTTAACTTGATTAAATAAATTAAGTGCAAGGTCTGGTCCACTTATTTCAGAAAAACCTGGATAATTTTGAATCTTATCAATTTTCTGAAGCATTCCTCCAGGAGCACTTTTTTCAAACATTAATACATTTAATCCAGCTCTTTTGCCATAAATTCCTGCAGTTATTCCCCCAATACCCATTCCTATAATTATAACATCATACATAGACATCCTCCTTTTTAAAATCTCATTTCATTTTTATATACATTATTATATAAATCTTCAAACTTACTTTTTCTTGATATAAGCATTATATTACCAAGTCCTATTAAAAACAATATAATTGAAATAATTTGAGCCACTTTAAATCCTCCAAGCATAAGTGAATCTGTTCTCATACTTTCAATTAAAAATCTTACTACTGAATAATACATTAAATAAAATGAAGTAATTGTTCCAACTTTAGTATATTTACCCCTACGAATGAATAAAACAATGATAAACCCAATTAAACAAAGAAGTGATTCATATAAAAATGTTGGTTCATAATATATTCCATTTATATTCATACCATTTATAATAAACTGTGGTAAATGAAGAGATTTTAAATGTTCCAAACTAGTTGCGGCACCATGTGCCTCTTGATTAAAGAAATTTCCCCATCTACCTATGCCTTGAGCAAATAAAAGTGATGGCACACATATATCTGTTATTCTAATAAAACGCATCTTATATTTTTTAGAGTATAGTGCAATTACAATTAAACCTGCAATTATACCACCATGAATAGCAAGTCCGCCTTCCCATATTTTAAATATTGAAAGTAAATCATTTTGATAAAGATTAAAATTAAATATTACATAATAAAGCCTTGCACCAATTATACCTATTATAATAGCCCAAAAAGCCATATTAAATAAAAAATCCTTACTTATATTAAATTTTTTACCCTCTTTTTCAATCAAAAGAATACCCACAATTACACCAATAAGTATAAGTAGTGAATACCATCTAACACCAAAATTTCCAATTTTAAAAACATATGCATTCATGTAATTAATTATAGCAAATAAAAAGAAAAATATAAATATTTTTTTCATATTTTTACCAGTTGATTTTTACAAAATTTTAGATATAATATTGTTATAAACATTTGTTTGTAAGGAGGTATTATGGAAAACAATCATATTATTTGTATAGATTTAAAAAGCTTTTTTGCATCTTGTGAATGTATTAGATTAAATAAAGATCCATTTTCTTACCCTCTTATTGTGGCAAATCCTAGTCAAGGTGGTGGTGCTATTACTTTAGCAGTTACCCCCTATTTAAAAACTTTAGGAGTTCCCTCAAGAGGTCGAGTTTTTGAAATACCCAAAAATATTAAATACGATACCATAATGCCTCATATGAACTATTATATTCAAAAAAGTAAAGAAGTTGTCTCTGTATATTTAGATTATGTTTCTAAAGAGGATTTACACATCTACTCTATTGATGAATGTTTTTTAGATGTTACTCATTATTTAAAGTTATATCAAAAAACAGATTATGAACTTGCAAAAGAAATACTTGCTAAAGTGTATGAAAAAACTCATCTTACCGCTACCGCAGGTATTGGTCCAAATATGCTACTTGCTAAAGTAAGTATGGATATTGAAGCCAAACATACAAAAGATAATATAAGTAAATGGACATATGATGACGTAGAAAAGAAACTTTGGAAAATATCTCCCTTAAGTGATATGTGGGGTATAGGCAAAAATATGGAAAGAAATCTAAATAAAATAGGTATTTTTTCAATCGAGGATTTAGCTAAAACAAATCCCGGTATTCTAAAAGATAAGTTTGGTGTTATGGGGCTTGAACTTTGGAATCATGCTAATGGTATTGATACAAGTAAAATTTCTGATTTTAACGGCCAAGCAAAAGATAAATCATATTCAAATTCACAAGTTCTATTCAAAGATTATAATGAAAAAAATATTTTTATAATTATAAATGAAATGATTGATAATTTATGTGCTAGACTTCGTAATAGTAATAAAGAGTGCCAAAACTTTGGGCTTGGAATTGGCTACTCAAAAAACACCCCTGGAGGATTTTATCATAATATAAAACTTGATAGTCCAACAGATAAAAATAATGAACTTATTAAATATGCAAGTATTATATTTGACAGATTTTATGAAGGATTACCCATAAGAAAAGTTACTGTTTGTGCTGGCAGTTTAAAAGATAAAAAAGGAACACAACTTAATCTATTTGAAAACTATGAAAATATTAAAAAAGATGATGAAGTTAATTTAACTATTGATAAAATAAAACAAAAATATGGTAAAAATAGTATTTTAAAAGCCTCAAGTTTACTCGAAGATTCTACAATTAAAGAAAGAAATAAAAAAGTTGGTGGTCATAATGCATGATCGTGGAATGATTAAATGGATGCCCTTTAATTCAGTGGTTTCTAGTAAAGAAATTATAAATAGTATTTTAAAAAATAAAAGTAAAATAAGTATGCCAATTTTATCCGAAGAACAAAAAAATGTTAACGAACAAAAACTTCTTATTGCCTACTATAGTAAAAGTAAAATTAACATTTCATATTATCAAAATGGAAATATTAATTTAATAAATAGTTACATAAAAAAAATAGACTTTACTTATCATAAAATCTATTTTGAAAATAATACAATCTTATTTGACCAAATTGTAAGTCTTAATTGACCATAAAAAATCTTTTTACCAAAACAACTACTAAGATAATAGCAACAAGAAGTACTACTACAGTACAAATAATTTTAACTGGTTTACTAACTTTAGGTAAGCCATTTTTGTCTGTTTCTTCCTTTTTCTCACCCTCAACAACTGGTGCTGTTTCCATAATTGGTGCAGTTTGTGTTATTGTTGGTGTTACAGTTTCTTGAACTGGTTCAGCTGGAGTCTCAACTACTGGAGTAACTACTGGTTCAGCTGGAGTTTCCATTACTGGAGTAACTACTGGTTCAGCAGGAGTTTCCATTACTGGAGCAACTGGTTCAACAGGAGTTTCTGCTACTGGAGTAACTACTGGTTCAGCAGGTGTTTCTACTACTGGAGCAACTGGTTCAGCAGGTGTCTCAACTATTGGAACTACTGGTTCAGCAGGTGTTTCCACTACTGGAGCAACTACTGGTTCAGCAGGAGTCTCCATTACTGGAGTAACTACTGGTTCAACAGGAGTTTCCACTACTGGAGCAACTACTGGTTCAGCAGGAGTCTCTACTACTGGAGCAACTGGTTCAGCAGGAGTTTCTGCTACTGGAGCAACTGGTTCAGCTGGAGTTTCTACTACTGGAGTAACTACTGGTTCAGCTGGAGTTTCCACTACTGGAGTAACTACTGGTTCAACAGGAGTTTCTGCTACTGGAGTAACTACTGGTTCAGCTGGAGTCTCAACTACTGGAGATTCCACAACTGGTTCTACTACCTCCTCATTAATTTTTGGTAATTCAATTTTAAAATCGTTATTTTCTTCCATATCTATCATACCTCTATTATAATTATTACATAAAAAAGAAAATATTCCTAGTATAAATTGAATATTTTTTTATTTTTTAGTTATTTTTTTGCCTTAAAGATAATAGAAATGATAAAAGCAAAGATAATTGCACTAACTATTGCAAGACTACTTTTATCTAAAAGTTCAGAAAAAATTCCTAAAATACCAGCATTTTCATAGCCATTTATTCCAGATTGATATAACATATTACCAAAATTCATAATTAGTGATGTTGCACCTACTCCACATTTTTGAATTAATGTAGGATAAATTCCACAAAAGGAAAGAAGTGCTCCAACTACTGTAAAAAGTGAAGTAATATGTCCTGGTGTAAGTTTTGTATTATCTAAAATTATTTGTCCAAGCATACATATAAAGCCTGCAAATAAAAAAGCATTTAAATATATCATAATAACACCTCGATTTTAACTAAATGACTTATCGCAGGAATCTCTTTACCTTGATTTACTAAAGTAGGATTATGAAGTGATCCTGAGCCCACAATTAAAATTTTCTTATATTTTTTATTTTTTAGTATTTTTGTAAAGAACACTAAAGGAAGACATACTGGTCCACTTCCTCCACTATATTGGGAAGTTTCTAAAAATATTTCATCACCAGCATCCATTATTTTATTAAGCCTTTCATTATAAACTTTTTCATAATACTCTTTTAAAATATTTAAACCAACTTTTCCTAAATCACCAGTTAAAATTAAATCATAATCTTTGACTGTTTCATGCGCATTTTGTAAATAAGTATAAATTGTATCTGCACAAGCTGGAGCCATAACTGCACCCATATTATTAACATCATTTATTCCTAAATTTATAACTTTACCAATAAGCCCTCCACTTACTTTAATGTTAGTTTTTTCATTTGTTAAAAGCATACTTACACAAGCAGTAAGTGTACAAGTTGCTGTTCCTTTTTTAGGACAACCATACTCAGTAGGATATCTAAATTGTCTTTCAGCAGTCAAATTATGTGAGGATGCAAGAGTAATAATATTCTTTGCATTTTTACTTTCAATTAAGTTTGAACCCAAAAGTATTTGCAAAGGAAATCCAGCACACGCTGCATATACTCCAACAAAAGGTATGTTAAAATTACTCATAGTTTGGCTTGAAACTCCTAATTGATTTATTAAATCCGTAGCAAAAACATAATCAATTTTATTTTCAGAAAGCCTTTCATTATTAAGTAAATTTTGAATAGATACCTCTTGCATTTTAATTTCAGCATCCTCAAAAGTTTGTTTACCAAAATATAAATCATCAAATTTCAAATTAACATTAGATATTTTACTATCTTTTTCTTTAGGACCCGCTATAGTATAAAAATTTTTAATATAAACATTATTAAATTTTAAATTACCCATAAAAAACCACCTTAATTAGACATAGAAAAAATGATGATATAATTCCATATAAAAGTACAGAACCTGCAAGTTTAAAAAAATTTGCCCCAACACCTGTAATAAGGCCATCCTTTTTATATTCAAGTGCACATGATGTCATACTATGAGCAAATCCTGTTGTAGGAATAATTAACCCACATTTTACTTTACAAACCCAATCATCAAAAAAACCAAGTCCAGTAAAAAGTGATGCTAAAAATATTAACAAAAGACATACAATACTATAACTAATAACCTGTGAAATATCAAAACATATCATTAAAAGTTTTGATACTACTTGGCCTAATATACCTATACCTCCACCAACTAAAAAGGATGTAACAGCATTTTTCAATTTAGGCTCTTTAGTTTGCCAAGATTTAACTAACTTTTTATATTCTTCTTTATTCAAAATAAAATCACCACTATTATTATTTAATAAATGGTGATATTTATACTATAAACTCAAATAATTACGCATTTTTTCAATACCTTTTTTCTCATATCTTGAAACCATTACTTGCGACATTGAAAGTTTTCTAGCAACTTCACATTGAGTTAAATCTTCATAATATCTTGACATAATAATATTTTTTTCATCCTCAGTTAAAGTACACATACTATTTTCAAGTTCAATTCTTTCATCAAGAGAAACATCTTCCTTATTTGAAATGGTTTCATATAATGGTCTATTTTCATCATTATCAAGACTCATTATACTTTGCCCTGCATACACATATTCATATATTTTATTAGGATCAATTTCTAAAAAGTTCGCTACAGTTTCATAACTAGGAACAACCCCATTTTTTAAAGCCAAATTATTTTTAGTTTCTTCGATTAATTTATATACTTTTAAAATATCTTTATTTATTTTTATTTGTCTATTATTTGCCAGTGTATACATTTCTCCATAAATATATGTATAAGCAAAAGATGTAAATTTAGCACCATAACTTTCATCATAATTTTGATATGCTTTTAAAAGTCCTAAAACACCTGCTTGGAAAAGATCCTCTTTTGAAACATTATAAAACTTTTTAGCTATCATATAAATTAAACCAACATTCTCATTAATAATTTGTTCTTTGTTCATATTAGACCTCGATTAATTTCATACAAGTAAGTTCATTATCAAATTTTCTTGCACGAAAATGTTTTAATTTCCTTTCTAATCTTTTATTAACTTCACAAATATACATAACACCTTTATTAGTTTTAATTGCTTCTTCACTATTTAATAGTGCGTCAATCCCATCTTCATCAATATCGTCAAGGTTATAAAAATTATAAACTAAATATTTTATTTTATGTTTTAATATTACGGGTACCAAATAATTATTTATTTTATAAGTAGATCCTCGATGAAGCATTCCATCAAGTCTTACAAAAAGTATTCCTTTATTATATTCTAAATTCATTTTAAGCATAATAACCTCTTTTCTATATAATAATAAAGCACACTTTTAAAACTTTTTAAACAACTTCGACAAAACATGTCAAAACATTTTTTTATATAACATCTTATTCTACTTTTTTCGACATTTTTCGTAAAAAAAAAGAAAAGCATTTTATTTACTTTCCAAAAATTATTTAATAGTTTTTACAAAACATTTCATCATATTCATAGTCTTTACTTACTATATAATATTCATTGATATTTGTGCAATTTATTACATCAAAATATTTGCCTGAATAAGCAGTCATAATTTTATCATTTGAAAAATAACTTATCTTTACTAAAGAAAAAATATAGTCATTAACATTTTCTGTATTTATTAAATCATATATACTTTCATTTTTTTCATCAAAGTGATAAATCATATCTTTAATATTAATTAAATAATAAGTATAATTTGAATTACTAATTTAAATAATTATTAACTGAGTTTTCAATAAATACTATATAGTTTTAATATTTATCACAATTGTATTATCTTTTTTTAAAATCAAATCACAGGAATATAAGAATTATTATCATATACCTTTAAAACAATAAACTTATTATTACTTTCTTTTTCTTACATACTTAATATAGCAGATTTTTTACTAGTTATCTTTTTTAAACAAATTTTTAATCTTTGTCCATAAAGATGTTTTAGTTTCTTTAGTAGTGTTTTCTTTAACAGTATCTTTTTGTTTTTCACCATCGACTACCATAATAAACTTAGTTTCATCATTATTACTTAAATATTTATCTTCAATAGTTTTATATTCTTTAGCAAGTTTATTAAGTTCATTTAATCTTATTTCATACTCTTTAACATTATTATTAACAAGACTAGTTATAGCACTAATACCTTCATTATTATATTTAGTAATACCATTATTTAATAATGATGCACCGTTATCAAGTTTTGTAATAGCATTTAAAAGGTCAGTTAATGAATTTTTTGTACTTTCTAATGCTGCATTTTTAACTTTGTTTGCCACAGTAGTTGCTACATTTTCAGAAACACTTCCGGCAACAGATTTAGCAACATAAGTAGAAATATTTGTACTTACATCTTTTGCAGATACCTGACTTGCATTAACCACTATATCAAGTATGGTTAAAGTATCTTTATGAGTATAAGCAAATACTTTTTCTTCATCAGTAAGTTCTATATTATTTTGCATTTTAGTCATTATAGTTAAATAAGTATTTGCACTTTCTTCTTCATTAATTGAGGCTAAATAATTTAGAATAGCCTTTTTAACAGAGTTTGTAACAATAGTATTTACATTTTCATCCTTTGAACCTATTACATTACCATTTTTATCAGTAATAATATTTTCTTTCATTTGATTTAATGTACTATTTATAGCAGTTTCTTTGATATAGGAAACTTCATTACTTGTAAGTGTCTGTGTAGAGCTATCTAAAGCTGAAAGTGAAGTATTTAAAGTATTTTTTAATAATGTTAAACCATCACTAAGTTCTTTTGAGCCTTCGTTTATTTTATCGATTCCCTCTTGGAGATCACCTACTTTGTCATAGATAGTACTTATTTTAGAAAGATTAAAGTTTCCATCACTTATAAGTTTATTTGAAACTATGTTATACATTGTTGGAACCTCAAATTTAGTGGTATCATAAGTAATAACTAAACTATCTAAATTAATTTCATTTATATTAAGGCTTTCTCTAAGTCCTGGAATTGAAAGGCCCACAATTACATCTTTATTACCATTTGAAACAACTTTACCATTATTTATTGTTACGTTTTTGTTATAAGTACTATCTAGCATGGTACCATACATAATCATAAATGGTGTATAAATATTTGCACTTTTTCCATTAACATTAATAGCTTTTTTTGAACTATTTTTATAATTAATAGTAATTTCTACTTTACCACTTTTACCTAAAATATCTTTAGCATTAACCTTTTTACCATTTAATTTATAAGTTATGTTCATGGAAATTGGTAAGTTTTTTTGATATTTACCTTCATAATAAATATCATTTCCATTACTCATCCAAGTTAGATTATTTTTATCAAGTGTATAAGTTTCATTACCATTTTTATTTATAATATTTTCTAAAGTAGAATAATCTATAATTTCATTTTTACCTTCATTATTTTTAAGTATTTCTGAAACTATGATATTTTTAGTTTCACCATCATTATTTAAATGTGCATAAACTGTTTCATCTTTAGTAAGAGCATTTGCATTTAAAGGTAAACTAATTAGTAAACTTAAAAGTGCTGCACTTACTATTTTTTTATTTTTAATATTTTTCATATTATCAATTCCTTTCTTTCTAAATATTAATTTATCAAATGTAAGAAGTACTGTTGGAAGTGCTAAAATTACAACAGCCATACTTATAAGGGCTCCCCTTGAAATTAATGTACAAAGTGATGAGATCATTTCAAGTTTAGAGTAAATGCCAACGCCAAATGTTGCTGCGAAGAAGCATAAACCACTTATAAGAATTGAGGATGTACAGTAATTAAGAGTTTCTTCCATAGCTTTTTTCTTATCCATATTTTTTCTTTTTTCTCTATAAGTTGTAGTTAAAAGTATAGCATAATCAATTGTTGCACCAAGCTCTATAGTACCAAGTACAATCGGAGCAACAAATGGAAGTGTAATACCACCAAAGTATGCAATACTCATATTTATAAATATAGCAGCTTCAATTGAAATAATTAGTAAAAGTGGAAGAACAAATGCTTTTAAACAAATAACTAATATTATAAATACACATATTATGCTTGAATAATTAACATTATTAAAATCGGTATCGCTTATTTTTATTAAATCTTTCATAAGTGGACCTTCACCCGCAACTATAGCAGTTTTATCATATTTTTTAACAATATCATTTACTAATGTAATTTGATTATTTATTTCATCACTTGCAACTTCGTAGATGCTATTTACAAGTACCATTTGATATTTACCACTTTTAAAAATTTTAAGAAGTTCATCTGGAATAACATTTTCAGATAATCCCAACTTTTCAAATTCAGAAAGTGATAAAGCAAAATCAATACCTGGGATATTTTTAATCTCTTTAATCATATTTGTAACATCACTTGTTTTAACGTTACTATCTAATATAATCATTTCTGGACTTACAATATTAAATTTATCTTTTAACTCTTTATTTGCGCTAATACTTTCAAGCGTTTCCGGAAGAGTTTTATCCATTTTATAATAAACATCTATTTTAGAATATGCTAGATAAGCCGGTATAATTAAAAGTGCAAATATAATAAATATTACTTTATAACTTTTAACTATAAAATGATTTAATTTATCAAATACTAAATTTACTTTTTTATGTTTAGTTTTTTCTATATACTTATCAAATGTAAGAATGAGTGCTGGAAATAAAAGTAGTGTTGAAATAAGACCAATTAATACACCTTTTGCCATTACAATACCTAAGTCTTTTCCAAGTGTTAAACTCATAGTGCATAGTACCAAGAAACCTGCAATTGTTGTTAAACTACTACCAATAACCGAGGTAAATGTTTCTTCGATAGCACTAGACATTGCTTCTTCTTTAGATTTATATAATTCTGTTTTCTTTTCAAAACAATTATATAAGAATATTGAAAAGTCCGTTGTTACACCAAGTTGTAAAACTGCCACTAAAGCTTTTGTAATATAGGAGATTTCTCCGAAAAAGATATTTGTTCCCATATTTATTAAAATTGCTATTCCAATATTTGCAAGGAGTAAAACTGGAACTAAATATGAATCAAGTGATAACTCAAGTACTAAAGCACATAATATTACTGCAATAATAATATAAATAACTATTTCTTCATTAGATAAATTCATTGTATCAAGTACCATTGAACTCATTCCACCAAGTTTTATTTTATCACTAGTAATATTTCTAATTTTCTTAACTGCATTTATGGTTTCTTCAGAGGAAGTACCACCAGCAAAAGTAATTAAGAAAATATCTTCATCATCACTATGTAAATATTTTGTAACACTTTCAGGAAGCATATCAATAGGAATTACACCTACTGCATCATAAAGAGATACAACCTTATTAACTCCTTTCACATTTTTAATTTTATCCTCAATATTCATTATTTCTTTTGAGGACATATTTTTTGCTACTGCAATAGAATATGAACCCATTTCAAAATCATCAGTTAATATGTTTTGACCTTTAATAGTTTCTATATCCTCAGGTAAATAAACTAAAATATCATAATTTACTTTAGTTAAATTCATGCCTATAAATGATAAAACCATTAAAATACCTGTTATTATTAAAATTAGATTTTTATGTTCACATATTTTATTTGCAAACTTTTTCATATATATCTTTCCTTTCACACAAAACATTTTATTACAATAGTTATAAAAATAACACATACATATACTTAAGATTGTATGTTAAACAACAATTTATTATAT
>OGOX01001192.1_pt1 | contig 17405 bp, 18 predicted proteins | sample 1552761 | NCBI WGS metagenome assembly OGOX01 (sample SAMEA2580212, study PRJEB22360) | human gut metagenome | biome: human gut; feature: human-associated habitat; material: faeces | place: Denmark | collected 2008/2010
TGCTTTTTTTCCTACTTCTAACATATTTTATTCCTCCAAATTAATTAAGCTGTTTTCTTCTCTGCTATACAAAAAGGCTCCTTCCCATAATTAATATAGTCTGCTCAACCTTCTAATATATGCTCAGAGCCTAAATTTATTGATTGCAGAAACCGAAAAATATATCGTATTTTATTCTTTTACTTTTATTTCTAATCTGTCAAAACATTCCTTAGCTGATTCCTCAGAAATATTATTAGCAATTAACATACCGGTATTTGTGCCATTAATCATCACTACGTAATTAAACTCAGAATCATTATAATTCCACATTACATAACTACAATCCGATTTAGTACCTTCATCAATAATTTCTGCTTTTTCGTTATTTTTTACACTATCAACATATGCAGTAAAATACTCAGCTGAAATAAATATACCCTGACTTAACTCCTTTTTATTCTTAGAAATGACAAAAGGAATGTCCGACGTTAACTCATATCCATCATTTGTTGTCAACGAAATTGTAATGTTATCACCTGTTTCGACCTTATAGGTATACGAAACAGTTGTTTTTGAATTACCACATCCCGTGACAAATAACATAACGACCACTATTAGACTAAAAATAATATTTAATTTCTTTTTCATATTTATGCCTTTCTAATCTCATCAGTAGTTTTTTCTGCTTTCTTTTAAATGCCATCTGATCTTCATCCTAATTACTGCTAGTATACCAAATCCAACCAGTATTCTCAACTCACCTTTTGTATCATCTCTACATAAAATTATATTTTCACCAACAATTTCCACTGATGCAATTCCTTTAGGTGACACCATGTAATCCACTTCTACTTTTTTTCCTGTTGGTAAACTTTTAGTCTTTGACGAATAAAAATCCGACTTAACATTAACTACTTGACCATTAATATCAACATCAACATAATATCTTACAGTTCCTCCGTCTCCATATATTTTTCTTTCAATAATTCCTGTTGTGTTTTCTTTGAAGAAAAGACGGACATGCATGCCCGCCTTCTCCATGGTTATTTTCTCGTTTCATTTTTTAACTATCGTTTCTATGAATTCAAATTTTCTCTGCGTTTCTTTACGGTAATAATCAATCCCGTTCCGGAAAGAATTGATAGTATAAACAGCCATACACTCGGTGTGTTGTCCCCGGTTTTAGGTGCATCATCCTTCTTATCAGTTCCACTCGATGGCTTGTCATCAGAGGTATTTGCTTTGATGGTAAATGTGGTGCTTGCAGAACCATCCGTCCAAAGGATTTCAACTGTATGGGTTCCTGCCGAAAGTGTATTCAGGTAGGAAGCTTTCAGTGTGATAATGGTAGAGCCTTCCTTTGCAGTGTAGTTGCTCTTGTCTATCAAATTTCCGTCCACCTTAACTCCGGTAAACTTGGAGAAGTCTCCGTTACCCCGGATGGTGATATTACCATCACTATCAGGCGTCCAACTACTGTTTGCTCCATCAATAATCTGATAGGTGTTATCCGGTGTCTGGCTTTCCTGTTTAAAGGTAACTTCTATGGTGTGATCAGTATTCACATCACTAAATGTGTAGCTTGTGGTTGCTGTCACTTCCGAACCATCCACCTTTACGTCCGCAATATAATATCCTTCGTTCGCCTTGATTGTATATGTAAGCTGACCTGCGGCAGATACCGTTGTCGTGCCACCGGGAGAGATTGTTCCACCGATACCTGCCGTTGCGGTAATCTTGTAGCTTGCTGTACCGCTCGGAGGCGTTATCGGCGCTGTATCCGCCGTAAAACTCCAACTTCCACGGAATACCACGGTTGTGCCGTTTAGGTTGCCGGCATCCCAGCCCGAAAAAGCCCATGTGCCGTTTTTACCATCCTTTTGTGCCTGAATGCGTGTTGTGGAGGTATATTTCTTATCCACAGCCGCCTTCGCCTGTTGCACACTCGAATAGGAGCTGCTATTTAGCGGCAGCGTTGCGCCTGTCGGGAATACAGAGCCCCAATTGTATTGCACCGTATAATTTTTTGTCACCGGTGGCTCGGGGCGTTCCTCAGACCTTTTATAAATATAACGAATCGTCATACCACTGTTCGGGACAGCATTTTCCATCCCCTCCGCTTTAACAAAAGTGTAGCCGTGCAGTTCCTGCGGCGGCTGCCAATCAACCTTTTTGCCTACCGGAACAGTAAAGGTAGTCGGCATGGTGTTTGGAACATCTGTGCCATCCTCCAGCTGATATTGGATGGTGACATTGACATAGCGCTGCTGCTCCGTATCATCATCAGCCAATACCTCGCCTGTCGCATGATCTACAATCTCAAAGCCGATGGTATCGCCGGATTGCAGAATGGCATTCTCCGGAATCGTGTAAACCAGAGAGCAGTTGACAAGGCCGGAATTAAAGTCGCTGCCCTCGTAATCCAACGCACCCTTTGTCCAGAATTTGCTTTTCTCTTTCCAAACAGGGATGTCAAACTCCTGCGTAGTGAAAACCTGCTCCCCATCTGTCGTGACCGCTTTTTCGCCGTTGGAATGTTCCACCCACAGGCGCAGGGTCACAGTCTTCGCTTGGGTATTCGAAAGATTTTGTATAATGGTGCGCAGCTCAACCTGCTGCCCCTTCATGCTGCTATAATCAAAGCTGTTTTTACTGCCGCCGCTTAATAGACGGCTATTCCTGTCATTTTGATAGCTCGCATATGCGGAGGAATTCGCTGCCTCAAAGGCAGAAGGATCTTTTGTGGGATTTCTGTAACCGCCGATATACTTTTTCACCTCAGGAACAGCCACATAAAGCGCAGGGGGATTTGTAATGAGCTGACTCATGACCTTTATGCCCTGTAGCTTGCACACATCGCAAAAATCATTCTGAAAGGTCTCTCGCATCAGACAATCCCTGCTGGAATTATAGGTATAAGGATAGTAGTCAAGATGCGGGCAGGTATAGGTATTACGGAAGCCAAGCAGCTGCTTCCACTTCACTTTCGTGGGATCTTTTGTTGCAGTCATATTCAGTGATGTAGTGTAATTCCACTCATCTACAGGAACAGTGCTATAATTATATTCATCTCCCAGATGGAACAGACCGTGTCCCAGTTCATGCCGCTGGGTAAACGCAGAATATGCGTTTCTCGCTGACGCAACAATATAGTGAATACCATATTGTTTATTATCATGAGAGCCACCGAAATACTCACCGCTATTCGCCAACACAACGAATTGGTTGATATTTTCATACACATAATCATACTGTCTATAATTATGATCCATCGTGTTTTCGTTTGGATGCGTTTCATTAGGAATATGTGCGTCATGAATCTTCTCGATAAACGCAGGGCCTATGATGCGCTCCAAAACATGGTTGCGCCAGTTCCCTTTGTTAGTAGAAATTCCTCCTTCGGCGGTCGCAGCAAAAAATGTGCTGGTACCGCCATAGCCATCCACCGATGCCGTGCAGAGTGCATAGACATTAAAGCGATCCGCCATGCTGCGATATGGCTCTATCTGCAATACCTCCCCCCACAGCTTTTTTACATCCTCGACAAACTGCTTTTGCTGGCTTTTGGTGTAGCCCTCGGCGCAGTACACAATCACCATGTTCTCCTTATCGCTGCGAGGCTTCTGGATTGTATACACCGGTACGGTTACATTTGCATATGCAGGATCCTCAGTGTAGAGGGTACTCATCTCCAGCTGTAGATACTCATCCGTGTTCACATTCCAGTCACCATTCACATCCTCTCGCACAGCGCCGGATATGCCAATGCTGTCATCCGGCGCATCCGGTGCGGAAACAACATAGGGGTCCTGTGCGCTCTGTCCTGTGCCGGATGATACGGTGTAATTTTCCGTATTCAGATAGAAGGCAGGACGAACGCCGTAATATCCCTTATAGGGTGCGTCACGCAAAATATTCCCTTGAGGGGTCACAAATCGCATATCATGGTTACAGGTTGTAATCGGTGTACGCAGCCAATAGTTCCATGCTACACCGCTTCTGTTTTTTGCGATATGGTAGCCGTTCAGGTTATCATTAACCGTTTTGAGCTGCTGAACATCCAGCAGAAAAACTCTATCCCAAATATATTCATAATGGGCACTGTCATACCCATCCGCTACCGTATCAATTGTGGTGTTATAGGGAAGATCAACACCGGCTACGTCGATATAACCTGCCGTATACTCCGGATGGGAAACGATAGAACGCTGCTTCACCGTTCGAATCGCTCCCAGCTCATCCGAACGAAAGCTGCGAAGGAAGCCCTCCTTTTGGTCATATGCTGCCGTTTTAGGATAGACAGAATCCTCTGTTGGCGGATTTCCGCAAAGCCATTTCACTTTTCCTGCTTCAGCGTTGGAATTGAGCCAAGAACGTATGTTGCTGTCTCTCCAGTGGTTAGAACCAAAATTATCTCTCCAGCTATTGCGCCGGTGCGAGCCTGTTTCGGCATTTTTGTTGGTTTTTGCATCATAGGGCATGTAATCACACAATACTCTATCCGAAAGCATCAATGGCCCATTGCTATCCTTCGCTACACAACGCCACACAATTGGCACTCCCCCATAAGTACCCATCTGAATGTAGTCACCAATTTCGATGGTTGGCTTGTTATCTGCCGCCCTAACCTGCAAAGGGCATAGCACCAAAATTACCGCAAGCAGCAGAGATACCGTTCGTTTGCCATATTTATGTTTGATAATATTCATAAAGTCCTCCTTAAATTATGCTTTAATCTTTTCATCTGAATCCTCCTTTGATTTTGTAAATATTGTATTGGAATAGATATGTTTTCTTAATTTCCATGTATGTCCATGCTTTAAATTTGATGTCCGGAGTCTTTTAATCACCTTTCCTGTATCTGTCAGATAAAAATGAAATCCAAGGAAATCCACTCCCTGTGATATAGGAAAAATTTGTGTCTTGGCTAACGCTTTCTTTAGAAACTCTTTATCGTGGTGAATGAGCACTCCGTCATCCATGTATCTTACATAGTATTTTACTTTTAGCCTCTCCTTTATAAATCTGTCCAGCCTGTCCAGATAATATAAAGCAAACCACTGGCTTGACTGATTGCCCATTGGAACACCTCTGTTTTCACTGTGTTCATAGCTGTCAATAATATGATTATACCAAAAAAATTGGAAAAAGGCATCTGTTTTTGTGATAGTTTTAAGATTTTGGTTTTAAGATTTGTTCACTGATTATATACAATACTATTACATTCAAAGGGATTAAAGGTAGAATATTCCCAAAAAAAAGGCGTACCACCATTTCTGATGATACGCCCCTCGCTATTTGGCTTCCTGACACTTTTTACAAAGCAGCCCTGTTATTCGAAAGCTCTGCTTACAGGAATGAACACATTTCTTTCACTGCTCATAGTATTCAATCTTTCCATGCACATTCAGAAAATATGCCCAGTACCTTTTCTCCTTATCCGTCATAAGCCTCTACCTCACCTTCCCGGTCTTAGGAACGGAAGGGTCTTTTTCATCCGGCTTGATGACAGAATCCATTTTAGGATATGCTGCCTCAAATGCCTCTGCTCCAAACTGATACTCCGTCGGTTCTGCCACGGAAGATACCGGTGCGATTGTTTCCCGGATATCTGTCACCTGCTGCAAAACAAGTAGTGCTCATAAGCATTACTCCCATAAGTGCTCCGGATAATGCCGGAACGAATCTCTTCTTAAAGTGAATGAATCTGCTCTTCATGCCTTTCTCCTCCATCTGATTGTTGTTTGTTGTAATAATCTGTTCTTTTCTCATGTTGTCTCTCTCCTTTTTGTTAAAAAAATAAGCCAGCAGGGATAATCCCTAACTGGCTGTTAAAAGTTACTCTATATGATCAGGCAATGCCTGTTGTAATGATTAAATCGGGCTTTCCCCGATGTGGTATGCTTCAACCACCTCCTTTCAAGGCACAAAAAAGCACCTTAACCATATTGGCTAAAGTGCTTCACTAAATATATTATACTAACCGAACAAATCAAATTTTATAAAACCTCTATGCTACCTACCGCACCGCCGACAATGAATTTTGGAGTAACCTTGCAAGGGAAAGCCAGCAGGAATTTAAGCGAAGCGGTACAGAGGGCAAATGTATTGAAGCAAGGGAATTGATTATCGCCCTGCCCGAAGTATATACAAGATACGAGCCGCAGGAAGTCCTTGAAGATTTTACAGAGTAGTTCCACAGGCGGTATGGTGTGGAGTGCGTGTCAGCCCTCCACCACAACAAACGTAAGACGAACTATCATATCCACCTTATCTTCAGCGAAAGAAAACTGCTTCCTGAACCTGACATCAAGATAGCCACACGCAGCGTGTTCTATGATGAAACGGGAAAAAGGGTACGCACCAAGAAAGAAATCACAGGGGAGGACGGGCAGATACGAAAAGGCTGCACTGTCATAAAAAAGGGAGAAATTTATGAAAGCCACCTTTTTACCGTGAAAGATGATAAATTCAAAAGCGAGCCTTTTCTTCGGGAGGTAAAGGAGATTTACACCGACCTTATCAATCGACATATCTCTAATCCTGAACAGCAATTAAAGGTATTTGATAAGAACAGCGTTTATCTCCCTACAAAGAAAATCGGTAAGAACAATCCCAAAGCCGCCGAGATTGAAACGGATAATGCCGCAAGGCAAGAATGGAACAGGACAGCGGATATGGCACTCATATCGGGTATTTCCGAAGCAAAGATTTTAGAAGTCAAGCAGACCGAGATACACGACAAAGCAAGCCAATCTATCAAAAGCAAAGGCTGGCTGCCCAATCTATTCCGTGGGATTGTGACAAAGGCAAAAGATTTTCTTCAAAACCTTATTCAGGAAAAAGATATGCCGCCCAAGCCTACACTTGATATTAATATGGCAGAGTTCCGCACCATGCAAAAGCTGATGATAAAAGCGCAGGATAAGGCGAAAGAAATCCGGCATTTGCAGGATACGGTACTTCCGAAGCTGAAACAGCAGCTCGCCGACACAAAGGGAATTTTCAAAGGTAAGGAGCGCAAAGCGCTCACAGAGCAGATACAGCGGACAGAAAAGGAAATCGCTGAAAAGCTGGATAAACTACCCGATGTTCTGAAAGAGGACGGTTATCCCGATGTGCAGGCGTTCATGGCAACCTACCGCAAGGCGGAGGCTGTTGTGGAGCAGTACAACCGTGACCTTGCCGCATGGGAGCGGGAGGTCAGGGAGAACCGCAGACCAGCCGAAAAAGAAAGGCTTACACCGCCCGAAAAGAAAAGTATTCGTGACCAGCTCAGGCGGCTACAGGCAGAGAGCAGACAGAGAAGCCAGCCAAAGCGAAAATCCCACGACAGAGAAAGCAGGGCAGTACCCCTGCCTTGCGGGATTACATACATTTTAAGACAGAGAAACACCCTGCAAGATTTTGAAGTCTTACAGGGCATAGGTGGTTCATTCAGGAATTAATACATCTCCATCGGAGATTGTTGCCTTAAATGCCGAAATTGCACCTGCAATGGTGTTACCACTGGTTTCATCAATTTCGCCTTCATAGGAAATTTGCACGGTATCACCAACCTTGACAATTCCATAATCTACATAACGGGAGATACGAAGGTCATTTAGCAGAACCTTGTAGGTGATACCGTCCGCCGGATTCTTGCACAGGATAGAATCATCCACCAAGATATATTCTTCCGTAATCTTAATGATTGTACCGGCTACCGAGTTTCTGTACGGTTCATACTCTACTTCAGTGGAATTCTCTTTCGCATAATGGATAATCCTGCTTGCAGCATCCTCGCCGATGTTGAATAGATACTGCCAATTAAATGCGTTTGTCCACAGATAGCCGTCTTCCGTCACATACAGAGCAACTTTGTAAACACCAAGTGCTTCGGAAGTAATCGTAAAACTGAGGTAACTTCTGTCACCAACCGTCCATGTTTGATCTTCAACGAAAGGGGCGTTCCTACATTCGGACAGAACTTCCCACACATAATCGTCACTGCTCAATGCAAAATGTTTGCTATCAGGACTATTGTCTCCTTCGGAAAAGCGCTGAAGCTCCACGACCTCGGACAGATTTACGACATCCATAAGCTCACCAAGGGTGTTCGGAGGAGCATACTCGTCATTCTGAAAGACATAATAACTGTCCTCCATCTTTACGGCTATAAACTGACATTGAGCAATATCCTTCAGTGCATATGCTTCAAACTCGGCAGAATATTTTTTTCCATTATTGACTTCATCATATCCAACCACAGTGTAGTTGCCAATTCTCTCGCCAATCCATGCTTCTGATACCGCACGGCCTTTTCCATGATACTCAATACCGTCAATTTCGACATTTCTATATTTTTCATATACAGTCTGATACTCCCATGGCCATACAATTGCAGATTCGCTGGCTTGGATAGAAAAGTCCTTGTATCTGCCGTCGGTTCCCTCCGGTGTTACATTTTCCCGAAATAGCGATGGGAGGATTGCCGCCCCTACAATTACAATCACTGCAAAGCATGCTGCCAAGGAACCCCATTTTAACCAATGTTTCTTATTTTTCTTCTTGCACTTAGCTGCGTCGGCGACAAGATCGTCATCAATTTGCCCGATGGCATTTGCGATTCTCGGTGTTTTCATATTTCAACGTCCTCCTTAATCAAGTAATCTTTTAGCTTGTTTCGTGTGTAGAACAACATATTTTTGACCTTACTCTCAGTAAAAGAATAGCGCTTTGCAATCTCCCTTATAGAATCGAAATAGAAATACTTGCGGATGAAAACATTCCTGACATATTCCTCCTGACTGCGAAGAAACTTACTGATCAGCTTACCTACATCCTCGTCGCTCACATCGGGAGCATATCGTTCATCCGGCAATACTGCCGCAAGCTCATCCAAGGATAAAATGATTTCCGCCGACCGTTTCTTTCGCTTCATAAACTCCAGTCGCTTCAAAGAGAGATTTCGTGCAATCTTGCAGATAAAGGACATGAAATTGTGCGGTCTTGTAGGCGGAATGGTGTTCCACACACTCACATAAGTATCATTAACGCATTCCTCAGAATCTTCGTGATTATTTAGAATGTTATAGGCAATACTGTGGCAGAGTTTTCCGTACTTTGTATCCGTCTCCTTGATCGCCTGTTCATCTCTATTAAAGTAGAGTTCTATGATTCTCAGATCATCCATGTTGTTCACCTCCCTAATTTGACCTAAAAGCGCTTTCACCTATTAAGTACGTTTTTTGAGGCGATGGTCTTAAAAAAATAACTCTTTTAGAATTATACCATAAATCTTTGATTTTTCGGTCATATACATAAAAACGGCGGCAAGGTTTTCCTCGCCGCCGCTCCGGCTTAACTGCAAATCAGTTCTGCATTTACAATCTCCACCGCTCTACTGCGAATATTATTCATCCTACCAACCCACTCCATTTGATTTTCTGTCTTTAGTTGCTCGGTTACGCCCTCACGCTCCGACATCTGTTTTATCAACCGAAGGAACATATCCTTTGCCTGTTTGTCTATCTCGGCAATGTATTCGTTCAGCCTTCCGCTTGTGAGCAAATTGGTATATGTAAGCCTGTGATATTCTTTCAGATAGTGCAAATGCCGCTGTCCCCACAAACCGATAGGCTGTTCTTTTTCGGTTGGTAAGATAAGACAAGGAATATAATAATCTCCTTGCAGTTCATACCACAGACCATTTTTATCATCGTAAATATACTTGTCCATTGAAAATCCTCCGTTATAATATATTCGCACATACATCACAGTTCTCCGATTGCCACACTCTGTTATATCTTGTTATGAGATTTTCTTGCCCTTGCATTTGCCCTTATGAGCAAGGAGGGAAAGAGTAAACTTGTGTGTAACCGTATAAAGAGATAAGGCGAACACATTGCGATAAATCCTTTGTTTTCAAGGCTTTTGGAGGATTTTATTAAAGCACTGTAACCTCTGTTGAAAGGTCATAATTTACTGATATTCAAATTCCGATTTTCCAATTTAACAAACTTGAATTTATATATGTCTTTGCAAATATACCATATCTATTAGTTGTACACCGCCCTCATAAATTGTATGGTCATAATTGTCAGTAAAAAAATTGGGAATCTTGTGAGAACGAACAAATCCACATTTTTCATAAAATGGTATCGTCAATGGACTGTCACCTGTTCCAACTTGCAAAACAGAATATTCATCTGCATATTTACTGGCAAGAAAATCAATTAGTGCTTTGCCATAGCCCTTTACCTGGTTTTCCGGATCGACTGCGATATTCTTGATTTCAAGTATTCCGTTACCTTCATCGGTGACAACACATTCAGCTTTTACATCATTATCTTCAAGCACATACATAGTTCCTTTTTCAAGATAACGATCAACCATGCTCTCCTGTTCATCAGCTAATAACAATAATGATATAAACTGCTTTTTATTTTTGTTAACTTCTCGAATTTTCATACAACTTGTTACTCCATCAATTGCCATCTAATTTAATTCATCAAACTTGAAGTTGTAAATATCATTTTACATTTTTATATGAAATCACAATATGACTTGGTGCAAATAATACTGATGCAATAATCAATAGCACCGACCTACTCATAATCCCACTAAATAAGAACAACATTGAAGGAATAATAGAAAGTGCTAATGCTCTGAAAACGCTGTTTTTCTTAAAACATATAATCCAAATAGCACAATAAAATGATAAATAGAAATATAAATGCTGCACAACCTAATGCAAAAATTGCTTCCGCATATTGACTAAATATAATACATGACAAAGCGATTATGAGAACTGCTGAAATTGGAAGTGACAATTGAAATCAAAATAACTGTCTATACGACTTATATAATTTTCTAAATTGCTCTTCATTCATAGTCTGTCTGGCAAACTTGAGCATTTCATTATTTTGTATTTTACTATCAATAGAACCAATATATGAAATCTTTGAAATAATTATTTTTCTCCTATTTTTTCATGTTTTTTATGCTTTTTCTGTTATTTGCTACTGTTTTCTCCAACTTTTGAACATTCTCATATGCCATTCCAAACTTGAACAGTTTCTTTTCATTGCTATCATAAAAAGTTGTGACTTTATCATATGTTGTTGTCCATCCGCCAAGTTCATCACGATAATCTGTCTCAACATAATTCTCTTTTGAAGAGTATACTTCCGAAGGCTTATACTCGATTGTTTTTAACATTCTGCGATATATTATTTTTCCCTTGTACACTTGAACTTTCTTTGTAACTTCATTACACCCAAGAATTGTTATGACAAGAAAGAAACCAGCAATAAATAAAGTGGATAAATAATTTCCCAATGATTTACATTTAGGCAATCCGAAGACACAAATATAAAGTGCGCAAATAAAACTAACTGAAATGCATATTGCATAAAAAATCTTGTATCCTCTTTTCATGCACACACAATATTTCAATGATTCCATTCTTAACCTCGCCATTTTTATCATTTCTCATAGGCACAGTATACCACAGTTCCTGTGTCTATGCGATAACATTTACTGCTTCATCCTGCATGGAGAATCTTCTGCTTAATTCCGCATCACCAAGCATTATAAATTGCTCATAGGTAAGAGTGTCTATATACACATTCTCGCCTTTATCTTTCAGCTTTTTATAATACTTAAGAGGTCATTGAAGCAGCAACCAATGAGGCTAGAAAAGAGGTAATAAAGCTGTTAGGCGGAGTGATATCCGGGATGAATGTTGGTCAGCCGGTAATAATGCAGACAGCCAATAGTGAAGCACAAGAACCTACCAATAAATTTTTCTTTATTATTTGCCAAGTCAGTAAGTAACTTTCTATTGGAGGGCGTATCCTTCAAGTGTACTTTGATTACCCAGATATGTCTTTGCCTCATTCAAAAACTTAGCCGCTTGCCCATTCGGAAGCCGGTACTCAAGATTCACATACTTTCCCACAAGGGTATTCAGTTTTTCCACCTTTGGCATTCCGTCAACATTCAATTCGTTAATTTCATTGATTAACTTTTTCTTGAATTCTTCAAACTGACCGTTATCACTAAGCCCATCATATTTCTTCCAGTAATCCAAAGCAGGAAGCAACTCTTTCATATAAGAACGGGCTTATTCCTCCGTGAAATTCTTTTATCTCATAACCGAGCATATTTTAACTCTATCTCAGCTAAAGAAATCCATATACAATTACAATTTTTTCCGTAATCCCTTATATATCTGTAATAAAAAATTACCTTCTTTACGAATATTACTATAATATATATATAATTTGTTATTATCCTTATCTCTTTCTTTGAATTCAATGTAAAATTTCGCAACTAATGCACAAAATTGTTCTTTATGTTTTTCTAAATCCCCAATATTTTTAACTCTTGAATTAACAATGCCAGTCTTTGAATCAAACTCCTCTACCCCAGCAATAACTTTATTCATATATTCGTCAGGATTTTCTTCCTTTTCACACTGTTCAAGAAATTCAACTATATCTCGAAGTTCTTGCTCTATACCACTTTTATTTGAAAATACATCTTTCGATTCCATCACTTCTACATCCTGTGGATTAGCTTCATGTGCATTACACTTACTATTTTGCATAGATTCATTTTGTTCTGATTCAATATCCTTATATTTTAACTGTATTTATTTAACTAACATAATAACATTAGTAAGTTTACCATCTAGTTCACTAACTATATCGCAATGCAATTTTGACATTTATCAATGTTATCAACATAATTTTCATCTATTAAGGTGTGCATATATTCATAATTCATATTAATGATATTATTACTTCATCAATGCATTCTTCAACTATTTTTTTTGCACGTGCATTCCATATTCCATTAGATGTCATTCTAACAATTGACTTAATCCTATTTTCCCTACACTTTTCCCTAAAATGAAATACCACCTTATGTAATACTTCAATCTGACTTGTTGGTTCTCCTCCATAATCAAACGTTAATACAATTTCATTAATAACCTCCTAGTAGAATAACAAAAGCCGGCATTTACTGCCAGCTCTCTGTTAATCAAATTCGCTTCTACCATCCAAATCTATGATACTTATTGTATATCTCATTTAATGCTTCAATGTAGCATACAAACGCTGGATGGAAATTGTCTTGTTGACACAAATATTCATTTCTTTTTTCTAGATATCGCTCTCTTACTTCAATCCAATGATCTGGTTTCAAAAACTCCTCTTTTTCATCAATTCCTTTATCACTTGGAGACTGATTCCAATAATATTTATCGTATCTGTTATCCTCATGTTTCTCATGAATAAGTCTTTGGTAATTCCCCCAACCATCAGATGTAATAATGCACACATCAATACTGTATGGAATCTTCCCAGGGTTCTTTGGCCCAGTTGTAATAACAGATGTTGAATCTTTTGACGCTCTCCATTTCTTATTTTTAAGAATTTCATTAAATATATTCATTATATATTCTTTCAATTCTTTGCAGTTATATCTCATTTCATTTTCGATGAAGAGATTAAAATCGAAATCAATTGGAGCCTTTCCATTTCTGGTAATCATATTTCTTCTTTTGCTTCCAACATCAAAAAAATATGAATTGATTCCTTCCTTGTTCAAACGCTGGACTAATTGATTTACAATGTCTGCACAGATGCTGTAGGTTTCCTTAATGAATTTTTTGTCTGTTACCCATTCGTACATAATGTCTCCTTTCAGCCACATACCGTCCATCTAGCTTCTGTAGATCATTGTAGAATATCATTAAAAAAATTCAATGTCAACGAGTTTTTCATAATATTATCCCAGCCCTAAAACCTTCTGTGTGAGCTGCTGTGCTCCCTTTACGCTTCCAACCGTAAGTGCTGATATGAAACACATCTCAAGCAAATACAGGATTGAACCCGTCCATCCGGTTCCTCGACCAGAGATATCAAATATTCCGTAGCTTAGGATTGCATTGCTTACAATAATTGAAAGTGCTATTGTAACTGCTTCAAAAACTACTGAAAGAAAATACTTAAAGTAAGATACTGCTGTATGGCTTACCATACGGTTTCCAGAAAGTGTTGAGCTGGCAACTGAACCAAATGGAACAATTACAAGAATCTTTAAGAATCTTACATATAGGTTGCTCCGGTAGCTCTGGCCATTTCGATGAATCTGTGATGCCCAATTCCATAAATAATGGAGCCCTCTCCGATTCTTACAAATTTCCGCTTTTTCTTTATAAATATTATATTTACTTATTATTTTTATCATGCAAACGATATTTTCTATTTTTATTTGCTCCTTCTATTATCACATCTTCCATTTCTGTTAAAATAGCTCTTGTACGTGCCGGACTCAATCCTATATATTTTGCTATTTCACTGGTTTTTGACCGACCATTTTGACTTAAGTATTCTCTAATTAATAACCGGTTTTCTTCTGTTTTTTCTTGTTTATTTTTTGCATTGGTTTTTATCGCTTGTTTTTTTACAAATTCAAGCGATAAGCGAGTTCTATCCGGATTATAAGTCTCTTCAACCATAGGAGTTTTCCATCCTTCATCCTCCCATATCTGGTAAATGTCTGGTATTCCACTCCCGGCTCTTTCGCCTATACCTATTAGATTAAACATTTTCATCAATGTTTTATTTCTTGGATCAGATATTCCTCCGCGGAGCATCTGCTTCTTACCTGTTCTAATACTCCCTGGATTTTCTATAATTAATGAATCTACTTCTTTTTTTACCACAACACCCTGTGGCAAAAAATAATCTGCATTAACTAACTTTCTAAGTGCAATTGCCTGTCTCTCCACATTTTCTACACTCATCATAGATTTGATGAACAAAAATCCATTAAGTACTTCTTTACCGTTATAATTTGTCATTTGGCTTTACCTTCCTTTTCATAAATTAGAACATTGTGCTCACATTTTGTGATATGGTGCTCACAAAAAAAGCACACAAAAAAGCCATCTGACCTTTACGATCAAACGGCTTGTGTATATTTTGCGTCTATATTAATTTACAATCCTTAAAAATTTTTTCAATAATCTCATTGATTGCTAAAGATGGATTTTCTTTATAATACTTATATCCCTTGTACTCATAAAGGCAATAACCATTATTTTTAATTTTTCATAATGGTACTTGTTACCCCTTAGAAATGGAGGATTCTTTATGACATTCGGTGAAAGAATTAGAGAATTAAGAACACAAAAGGGCTTAACCCAGCCGCAACTTGCCGACAGCATTGGTGTTTCCGTAAGAACTGTTAAAAGTTATGAATTGGGAACCAGCCTGCCTAAAACAAGAGAAACATATCAGAAGCTTGCAGAATTTTTTGATGTTAATATCAATTACCTTCTTGCTAAAGATGAACAATTCATATTAGACGCCGGAGCTACCTATGGCTCACGAGGTAAACATAAACAGCAGGCTCACGCACTTATTGCCGAAGTAAGCGGACTATTTGCCGGCGGAGGTATAGCAGAAGAAGATATGGATGAAATGATGAAAGCAATTCAGGATGCATACTGGATTGCAAAAGAAAGGAACAAAAAATACACACCTAAGGAATACTCTGACAAAAAGAAAGAATAATAATGTGCAAAATTGTTTTATGTGTCCTAATAATGGTACACATATTTTGCGATACTATGCCATGTAGAGACCTAGATTGAAAAATTAAACCTGTACTTTGACAACTGAAAATGGCTAAAAAAGTCTAATTTACTTTTGCAATGGCTTCTTCTGGCAGACATGATATAGTTAAGATATCGATTGCTATCTGCTAGAAAGGGGCAGATATGACTTATTACAAAAAAGAAGGACAGATGGATCTGTCTGACAGGATTGCGATAGAAACCGGAATTAGCAGTAAAGATTCCTTCAAAAAAATAGGAAAACTACTCCATCGTCATCCGTCAACGATTGCACATGAGATTAAAGAAAATCGTACATTCATTCCGGGTAACTATTTTCTAAGAAAGGACTGCAGATTTGTAAGACAGTATGTACAGCGTCACGTTTGTGGAGATGAATCCTGCGAAGAAAACTGTTGTAGATGCCGAAGTGTGGACTGCCAGAAATACTGCGATAAATATGTATCCCGGGCATGCCATAAATTCGAAAAGCCTCCATATGTGTGTAATAACTGTTCAGAGAAAAAGCTTTGTTCAAAAGACAAATATATTTACAGTGCAAAGCATGCTGATGCAACTGTCACACGAAGACGAAGCGAAAGCAGACAGGGAATTCGCATTTCTGATGAAAAGAAATCTGAAATGGATGAACTGATTACCAAACTTGTTAAAAAGGGACAGCCTCTTACCCACATATATGCTGAGCATAAAAATGAAATACCAGTATGTTTGCGGACTCTCTATAATTACATAGATGATGGTGAGTTGACGGTCAAAAACATAGACCTGCGCAGAAAAACCGGGTATAAGAAACGAGGAAAAGGGTATCAGCCATCTATTGGATTTGCAAATATAGAATTCCGCCAAGGCAGAACTTACACTGATTTTGAGTATGCGATGAAAGTAAAGTATACAGAAGATGAAGTGGTAGAAATGGATACTGTAAAAGGTGTGAGAGAACAAGGGAAAAGGCTTCTTACAATGATATTTAGGAAGAACAATGTAATGCTACTTTTTCTTATGCCAGATGGGAAAGCAGAATCTGTAAAAAGAGTGTTTGACTATCTTGAGACAGGGCTTGGAATAGAAGTATTTAGAAGATTATTTCCAGTTGTATTGACTGACAATGGCAGCGAATTCAAGAAAGTTGATGAGCTGGAGCTTACAACTGATGAGGATGGTTTTCTGATTTACAGAACAAGTCTTTATTACTGTGATCCAATGGCTTCATGGCAAAAAGGATGTATCGAGAAAAACCATGAATTTATTCGTTATGCGATTCCTAAAAAGAAAAGCTTAAATCCTTATAATCAGGATGACATCACTAAGCTCATGAATCACATCAATAGCGTGAAACGACCTGGACTTGGAAATAAAAGTCCATATGAGTTGGTTGAGGAAGATGATGAAGATTTTCAAGAATTCATGAGATTGTTAAAAATGCACCTCATCCCGCCAGATGAAGTGCATTTGATGCCAGACTTATTTGTTAAAAAGTAATTAAAAGACTTAAATGCAGGTAGTAATCGATTTGTCAATAGGTGTTATTAGACGGGTCGCGTTTACTTTTGCATAAGAGTTAGCCAGCCGTCTGTTAGCTATGCGATTTTCGATATACCCATTGTCTAGAATATGCTAATTATAGCACCTTTTCAGAAAACAGGCATCCTAAAATGAATTAAATTTGGGCTCAAAAATCGATTTTGTGTAATCAGACGATATTTCAGTTAGGTTTTAGTTTTTCATTCAAGGACCTACATCGGTATACTTCTTCGGATTGTGAAGATAATCAACGATCTCTGAAAGG
>OGOX01001204.1_pt1 | contig 17300 bp, 20 predicted proteins | sample 1552761 | NCBI WGS metagenome assembly OGOX01 (sample SAMEA2580212, study PRJEB22360) | human gut metagenome | biome: human gut; feature: human-associated habitat; material: faeces | place: Denmark | collected 2008/2010
TTCTTCCTGCATGGTATCCACCACCTTTCATCTTCATAGACCGGATTGGCTCTGATTAGGTCACGCAGTTCTGTAAAAAAGTTTCCGGAACGACAAAAAAAGACTGGAGCAGACTTCTGTATCCTCCAGTCTTTTTGTTGATGGTATGCTTGTATGAAAAATTAGTCGCCGAACGAAATGCCCAGATTCCGAGCCGTTGCAACCAGCTGGTCATCCGGTGTGACGAACTTCGTCTTTCCGGCAATCTCTGCCAGCGGATTGGCGGTAATCGTTCCGCCTACCTTGGCAACTGTCATGCCATAGTGCTCTTCTTTAATCAGCTGTGCAGCGTATACGCCGAATTGGGTTGCAAGAATCCGGTCGTATGCACTCGGACTGCCGCCTCGCAGCATATGCCCCGGCACACAAACCCGTGCTTCCAATTGTGTCTTCTGCTGAATCTGTGCAGCGATGCGGTTGGTTGCGGTAATCACGCCCGCTTCTGCACGGAGTCTTGCCCGTTCTTTCTTTTTCAGCTTGGCTTCTTCCTTGTCAAAGCAGCCCTCTGCAACGGCAATAATCGAAAAGTTCTTGCCGCTTTCGCTCCGCTTCAGAACCGACTTGCAAACCTTGTCAATGTCATACGGAATCTCCGGAATCAGAATGATGTCTGCACCGCCGGCAATTCCGGCATTCAGGGTCAGCCAGCCGGCTTTGTTGCCCATGATTTCACAGAGCAGAATGCGGGAGTGGCTGTTTGCAGTCGTGTGCAAGCGGTCAATTGCATCCGTTGCAATGTCCACTGCCGTATGGAATCCAAAAGTAACGTCTGTCCCGTAGATGTCGTTGTCAATGGTCTTTGGCAAGCCGATGACGTTCAGCCCCTCTTCTGAGAGCAGCTGTGAGGTCTTGTGTGTACCGTTTCCGCCCAGTGTCAGCAGGCAGTCCAGCTTCTGGCTCTGGTAGGTTTTCTTCATATTTTTTACTTTATCGATATTGTCATCGCCAATGACTTTCATCATCTTGAACGGCTGCCGTTTTGTTCCCAGAATCGTACCGCCACGGGTCAGAATCCCAGAAAAGTCATCCGGTTTCATTTCCTTGCAAATATTGTGAATCAGTCCGTAGTAGCCGTCTGAAATGCCAACGATTTCTACATTTTCCGTCCCCAGCATCTGGTAGCATGCCTTTGCAACGCCACGAATGGTTGCATTCAGTCCCGGGCAATCGCCGCCGCTGGTCAAAATTCCAATTCTCCGTTTCATCAAACAGAACCTCCCATCAGAAATTTTCTTACAGAAAGCATGTCCGGATTTTGCCGGAACATGCAAATGATTGTTATAATTGTATCATTTTTTCTGCATTTTGTCAACGGGATTCTATGAACAGTGCGAAAATCTGCGGTAACATTTTCCGTTTTTCGGATTCTGTTCTTTTCCGATTCTTTTCCAAACGGGGGTTTTATTGAGGGGATGTAAAAGCATCGTTATGCCCGATAGACTTTGTAGAACGGTGCACAGGGATTCTTTTTTCTTGCCAGCTGATGCAGCAGCCGCAGGGCGGAGGGGCAGAATGCCAGCTGCAACATCCATTGTTTTGCCCAGAACTGGTCTAACAGAATCAAGCGTTCCAGTTCTTTTTGATATTGGGTCGGAATCGACCGTTTCCAGTACCAATCATCGCCCCTGCCACTCGATTTCCACTCCCACAAATCATTGCTTGTGTTTTTGGAGATGGAGAACGCCCGTTTGATTCTCTTCCATAAATACGGGCTCATGTGGCAGGTGTAATAGGTCGTGAGTAAATCTTCTTGCATCACGAACAGTTCCATGGATTGTTCGTCCGCCATTTTTATGAGATAAACATCTTCTGGATGGATGGTCGGGATAGCTGCACCGTCCAACGGAAAACTACAAATACGCATCTTCGTTCCACTCCTCATCTTGTGATTTCTCTCTATTATACATCAAAAGTGGAACATTCGCCCATCTATTCAAAAAAAATTTACGATTTCTCCTGTAAAATCTCGTTGGCTTCCGATTGGGTCAACTTCTGATTCGCAACCATCGCTTGCAAGACCTGCTGCATCCGCTGTTCTGCTAAATCTGCATGCTCCTGCAACGCATAGGCGGAGGGGGCGTTCGGCAGTCCGGCAAGCATCACGGCTTCATAATCCGTCAGCTGCTGCGGGGTCGTGTGGAAATAGCCCTCTGCTGCCTCAGAAATGCCCGTATAGCCATCTCCAAAGTAAATCGTGTTGACATACAGGGCGAACAGCTCCTGCTTCTCACAGACCTGCTCCCAAGCGTGAGCAAGGAACATCTCTGCAAGTTTCCGCTGCAAGGTTTTCTCCTGCGTGAAATACTGGTTCTTCGCCAGCTGCTGGGAAATGGTACTGCCGCCCTCTGCAAACGACCTTGTTCGCAAATCGTTCCACAGTGCCCGTATCATCGCCGAAATATCTACGCCGGAATGGGAGAAAAACCGCTGGTCTTCCACGGAAATGACTGCATCCACATAAATTTGCGGCAGGGCATCATAGGGGACAAATGATTCCTGTTGTTCAATCGCAGCGGTTTTCTCGGCAATCGGGGTTTCTGCAAGGACGTTCCGGTACATCTGATAGCCCTGTACGCCATACCAAAGCCCCATGGCAAGCAGAAGCACGCCCAGCAGCAACAGTATACGGCAAATGTAGCTTTTTGTTTTGGATGTTGTTCGTTGTTTCTGCATCGTTTCTGCTTGCATGGTGTTCACCTGTCCTTTTCTTGTTTTTGTTCTCTATTTCTCTCTTCTATTCTGTTTTTCGATTATGTCGGATACTCGCTCGTGAGTGTCACTGTTCCGGTAAAATCTGCGTAATCTACCACCACATAGCAATTCCCGCCCTGATTCTGTATAATTTTAGAGAACATGCCCTGCTCGTTCGGGGTCAGATATTCTTTCTCTTTATCGCCGTTTAGCACATAGATTTCTACAATACCGTTTCTTGCTCCAACCGTTCCGGTTAGCCACAGCGTTCTTGTCTGAATCGAACAGCCACCAAATACCACATCTTTCCCCCGTACGTTCCGACAATCTGCCTGATACGTTCCCGTATAGGCATCTTCTCCATCCAACCGCATTCCATACAGCTGCTGCTTGCTGGTTCGCTGAAAGCCGCCTAGGCTGGATCGTGTCTTTTCGTATCCATACAGCAGCTTGCCTTTCCAATCCCCTCCGCAGCCCGTCAGGCTGCCGAGAAGCAGACAGCTGCACAGCAATCCACCCATAATCTGTTTCTCTCTCATTTTCGCCTGCTCCAAAACCGAAAAAGTACATCCATGCCGTTCCAAATCAGCGTTGCCAACAAAATCAGCATGCCGATTGGAATCGCCAGTATCAGCAGGCAGCCAATCCCAATTCCCATAACAAGTTTTTCTTTCATTTATGATTTCACCAACTGATAATAGCTATGCGAGGTCAACTTATACATCAACGCATACAAGGCAGCAAACACAAGAAAACCGCCAACGGTTATGATTGCAAACAGAGAAATATTGATCAGACCCATCACCGCCAGCAACCGGTACAGCATCGGAAAGGCAAATGCCAGATGCACCCCAGCCATGAGCAGCGGAGCAGTAAAGACCGTTAAAATCTGCGAGTTGATGCTTCGCTTGATTTCTTTTTTCGTCATACCGACTTTTTGCAGAATCTCAAACCGTCCGGCATCTTCATAGCCCTCTGAAATCTGCTTGTAATACATAATCAGCACCGTTCCAAACAGAAATACCACACTCAGCAGAATGCCCAGGAACAGCAGTCCGCCATACAGGGCATAGAAGCTCGAACGCCCACCTTCCCGACTCTCACAAACACAGCCTTCTTCCGAAAGCTGCTGCTGCAACGCTGCTTGAATGGCAAGCTGTGTATCTGCATCCGCATCCAAATCAAATCCCTTATAGAATTGAATGACGGAAGCATACCCATTATAGGCTTCTGCCTGTCGTTCATTGAGTTCCTGCATCATCGCCATATCCGGCACAATCAAATACAGCATCCGGCTGACATTGGCAAAAGCATCGCCGTCATCCACAAACTGCGGAACTTGTTTCTGAATCTGAAACGGCTGCATCGTTCCGATTTGAATCGTATCTCCGGAATACGAACCATCTATCACAGATAGCAATACTTCGCCATCCTGCAATGTTTCCGACGTTCCGGCTAAACGATTGTATTCTTCCAAAGTGAATATCTTCACAGTTGCAATGTCATCATAATCCACAAGGGAATCCTGTTCAAACTGTAACCGATTTCCGTTCAGCACCCCACTGATTTGCAGCGTGGTTTCGTGTATTTCGTTTTTTTCCTGCAGAGAATAACGGGATACGACTTCTGCAATTTTTTCTTCCAATGCTTGTTCGTCAAAATCGGAATAGGCTGTGACGAAAATATCCCTTGGGTATCGCTGATACAAGCTGTCTTCCGAACCCAGATACAAACAAAGCGTGCTGGAAATCATCACCAGAACCATTGTGGACAGCACACAGATGGAAGCCAGACTCGAACCGTTCCGCTTCATCCGATACCGCATGGACGAAACCGAGATGAAATGCTGTAACTGGTAATAATACCGCTTATTCTTCTGCAACAGCTTGCACAAAGCTACAGAACCGCAGATGAAAAGCAGATACGTTGCCAGAATGACCAGCACCACCGCCAGAAAGAACATCGAAAAGGCAGCAATCGGCTGTTGAATTGTCACGGCTAAGTAATACGCAATGCCCAGCATCACCAATCCGCAGAGTGTCAGCAGCCAACGGGCTTTCGGGGGCTTTTCGCCCTGTTTTTCCCCTCGCAGCAGGGCAATCGGCTTGGAAACGTGAATCTGTCCGAGCGAATACAGCAGGATGATGCCATAGGAAACCGCTGTCAGCAAGACCGTATTCCGCACAGCATTTGGTTCAATCCGGAAGCCCATCGGGCTGCTGTTGCCCAGCATCTTCGCTGCCATCAGTTCCGAGAGCTTCGACAGCAGAATGCCCAGCCCCAGACCGCCAACCATGGACGTTCCAAACAGCATGCCATTCTGCCAGCATAAAATGCGGGCGATGTTCCATTTTCCCATGCCGAGGATATTATACAGCCCGAATTCTGTTTTTCGCCGCCGCATCAAAAACGAGTTCATGTAGAATAGAAAAATCGCTGCAAAGATGGCAACCACACCCGTTCCCCACGAGAGAATCATTTGCATCTCCTGCCCGCCGTGCATTTCATAAATGGCTTTGCTATACGTCAGATAGGATACGATGTAATACATCATGGTAATGCCGATACTGGTCAGCAGAAACGGCAGATAGATTTTCTGGTTCTTATAAATGCCGTGCCACGCCAGTTTCCAATAGAGCGTTTTCATGCCTGTTCCCCTCCTGTTGCCAACATCGTCAAGGTATCGGAAATCTTCTGATACAACTGTTCATTCGTGCAGCCGCCCCGATAAATCTGATGGAACAGCACGCCGTCCTTGATGAACAGAATCCGGTCTGCACGGCTTGCCGCCTTGGTGGAGTGTGTTACCATTAAAATTGTCTGTCCGGTCGCATGAATTGCGGAAAAGACATCCAGCAAGCCATCTGTGGACTTGGAGTCCAATGCTCCGGTCGGTTCGTCCGCCAGAATCAGCTTCGGCTTGGAAATCAACGCTCTGGCAACCGCTGCACGCTGTTTCTGTCCGCCGGAAACTTCATACGGGTATTTCTCCAGCAGGTGCGTAATCCCCAGCTGTTCCGCAATCGGATTCAACCGCAACTCCATCTCTTTCGGCGACTTCCCAGCCAGCACCAACGGCAGGAAAATATTATCTTTCAGGGAAAACGTATCGAGCAAGTTGAAATCCTGAAATACAAAGCCCAGATTATCCCGCCGGAACGCTGCAATTTCCCGTTCCTTGACCATCGTCAAATCTTTTCCATCCAGAAAAACTTTTCCGCTGGTCGGCTGGTCGAGGGCTGCGAGTATATTCAGCAGCGTGGTCTTCCCCGAACCCGATTCCCCCATGATTGCCACATATTCGCCCGTTTCGACGGAAAACGAAACGTCCGAAAGTGCCTGCACCTGATTCCCACCAAAGCGAGTGGTATAGATTTTCTTCAAACATTCTACTTGTAGCATTGCCATTTGCAATTGCCCCCTTCTGTGTTGTTGTCTTTATTGTATCAGAAATCCCATCGCTCCGCCATTGATTTGTGTGACATTTTGCCGGAGGAATGTGACATTTTTGTAAGGTACAGAAAGAAAAATTCCGCCGGCTGCCTTGTGTTTTCAGAAAAGTATCTGTTTTTGTGTAAATTCTCTGAAAATGTTTAAAAAGCGATTGACTTTGCACAAATTCCGGATTATACTGGGAGTAGTTGCGTACGCAAACCAACACAAAAGGAGAAGCAACATGAAAGCACCCCAAAAAATCCTTGCAGTTGGCGTGGCTTCCCTGCTCTGCTTCGGTTCTGTCTGTACCGAACTGTCCCTGCCCAACACGACTGCAACCTTGGCTGCTTCCACAGCCTCCACCCTTGCGGACTTCCCAAGCAGTTACCAAAGTGCAGCCGATTGGATTTGGACAAACCGCATCGAACGGGAGCAGTCCACCGTCCGCCGGAATACCTTGTTCGACCAGATTATTGCCGGAAATGGCGAACTGCACTATGTTGTCCGCTGGCAGTCCTACAAGACCGTTACACTGGAACAGCGGCGACAGTTCCAACAGCTCGTTGAAGACAGCGTAAACGCCTGGACAGACTGGCTGAGAGGCTATGATGACTGGCCGTATGACCATGTCACCGTAAAAATTGTCGGCTGGGCAGTGTTAGACCGGAATTGCCTGCTCGACTTGCAGCCGGATGAAGTGGTCTATGACTCCCTGATTAGCGACTACGACAGCACCTATGACACCTCCAATGGCTATGAAACCATTCCGAACAAGCTGCCAAGTGCACCGTCAGAACGCTCTCGAATGAATCACTTCATGGATACCAACTATGTTTATCCGGTCGAACGGTTCGATATGTACCTCTGGGCAACACAGGGCTTCCCGTCCATCGGCGGATGCGGCGGTGACTGGGGGCAGAGTCTGTCGGATGATGCTTACTTGAATATGCTGAACGGCACAAACCTGCACGTTCTGGAACATGAACTCGGTCACGGCTGGTGAACTGGTATGCACGGTGGGATGAATCTGCCAATGACATGGTGGAACGGGATGCTTCTACGCTCCAGTTCTCTGCTGTGGGAAATGCAGCTGCTCCGGTAACAACCACCACTCGTGCGACTACAAGACCAACCACCACCACTACCACGACAACCACGAAAAAGACAACCACCACCAAAAAAGCAACCACAACAAAGAAAACAACTGCAACCACCAAAAAGACAACGACAACCACAAAAACCACGACTACCACCACAAAGCCAAGCTCCGGCAAAAAAGTCGTTCTGAAAAATGTTTCATACAGAACAGCGTTTGACCTGACACCATACAACAATCAGAAGATTCGCTTCATCACGCTGCAATTCCAGGGCAGCATTCCAAATTCCGGCGGCTGCCTCGTATTGGGAAACTGCTGGAACGAACAGCATCCGATTGCATATTCCGACTTGCAGAACGGGACGATTACCTTCCAGATTCAGAATCCGCAGGATGTCATGACCATCTATAACTATTACGGACTGGGCAGCTTGCAGGCTGTTACCCTGAACTACTAATGCTCGTCTAACGCATTCATCAAAAAAATCCACAGACAACCTTTTGCCTGTGGATTTTTCCATTCTGAAACATCTGAAAGCATGCTTTCTGAAACGCCGGCAGTTTGTTTTCATGTTTCCAAAATTCCTGTACAATAATAAGAGAAATGGAACAACCAACAAGGAGGGTTTTCTCATGAAAACGATTCAGTATAAAGAAATGGGTGCTCGCATCCGTGCACAGCGGGAACGCCTGGGATACACCAGAGAGCAGCTTGCGGAAAAATTAGATGTTTCGACAAAATTCTGCTCCGATATTGAACTGGGCATCAAGGGCATCTCCATTCAGACGCTGGCAAAGCTTTCGGATTTGCTCTGTCTGCGGACGGATTATATTCTCTTCGGTGAAGAGCAGCCCGACCATACCGCAGAACTGGAAATGATGGATGCTCTCATTCAAAAGTGTCCGGCTGACCGTCAGGACGACCTGCTGACCATCATTCATGCGTTCATCCATGCTGTTTCCGAACCGCAAGAACCAACCGAATAAAAAAGAAAGCGGTAACACAGGACGCACTTGTCCTTGTTACCGCTTTTTTCCTGAAAAATTTTCCGCATCTTCGTGCCTGCATCTGCACCAAAGCAACCCTAGATTTCCTGTGAAAAAGTGTTCTTCCCTCGCTTAAACACAGCGTTTCCAATGCTGTTTCAGATTCGCACACGCTCCAACCACCAGCATGAACGATGCGGTGAGTAATCCAAATCCGATAATGGTTACCAGAAAGTTCCGGTGCAGCAGTGTCGCCAGCAGAGCCGCAAGCAGCTCAATGCCTAAGACGATTCTGGTTCTTCTGCGATAAACCCGAACTTCTGTTTTATCCAATGGATTGTTTTCTGTTTCCACTGGTGCAAGCCAGAGCAGCACCGCACTTGCAGCCAGAATCAAAATCCAAGCGGCAAGCAGCGAAACAGAAACCCACTTCAGAATTGCCAGCAATGCTGCAATCAAAAGTGTCGATAACACATAGCACTTCACGGGGGAATCCGCATGGTGTCCGCCCGCAGAAATGCGAATGGGAATAAACGACAGATTTAACAGCACGCATGGCAAAAAAAGTCGAAACAGAATGCCCAAACCAATTGTCGTCACAATGTTTAAGAGCATCATTCCAAACTGATAGCATCCGAACACATAAATATCTGCATCGGATTCGGGAATGATTTCCGCCTGTATCAATTTCTTTGCAAATTTTTCCGAGCATGTTTGCAGCATCAGAATTTCCGCATCTTCTTCACGGATTTCGGTGTCTTCGGCTGATATTGCCACCAAGTACAAGGGAAATTTGCCCAGAAAGAAGATGATTTTTTTGCAATGGAAGCTGCTACCTGTAATACCTTTTTGGAAGTCTGTTTCATTCAAATACACCTTTTTTTAAAAACAAATTCAAGATATCTTGTGAATTCAGCGTATCACAAGCATCACAAGATGTCAATTTTTTTGCATCAAACGGGATTCTTTTGCATGAAACGGGATTTTCAGGTTGATTTTCACAAAAAGTTCATTTAAAAATTCGTTGCTGTTGGAATCGTAATCGCAGCAGTGAATATTCCATCTTCTACATCGGTTTTAAAATCGCCTTTGTATTTTTTCACAACCATTTCTACATTCTTCAAGCCTAATCCAAAATGTCCTTCTTTGGTAGAAACAACAGTGTTTCCCTCTCGCTTCAAATCATTTTTTGTTGGATTTTCCACATGAATCATGATTTCTCCCATTTGAAACGCCACTGCAAAATGAATATATCGCTGTTCTTCCGGCAATTCTAAAACCGCATCTACGGCATTATCCAAAAGATTGGATACAATTGTAGTCAAGTCTACACCAGCTAACATTGACAGCTGTTCTTCTCCCTGTAAGTCCATTTTCAAAGCGATATGCCGCTGTTCCGCTTTTAGGAAAACATGATTCAGAATCGCAGAGAGCAGCGGATTGTCACACTGAATGGATGGCTGTAATTCATTCAGCTTTTGAAACAGGGATTCCTTGTATTGCTGTGCCTCTGCGAGATGGTCGGACTGAATCAGAGATTCCAACGCTCGCACATGCCGTTTTGCATCGTGAATCGTTCGCATCGAATTTTGATACCGCTGTTGCAAATCAGAGTATACTTCCAGCTGCATTTCTGATTGCTGTTGTAACAGTGCATTTTCTTTTTCGGTTTTCCGGACAATCGAAATCCGATAAAATACAACAACAATATAACCATCCAACACCAAACAACCTATCAAAAATAAAATCAAAAACATACCAGAAGAATACGCTTGAATGTACTTGCAAACATAGGCAAATACCGCAATCTCTCCAGTTGCTAACATCGTATAGAAAATCGCTTCATACCAAGAAAAAATTGCGTGTTTTCTCCGAATCAGCGTAAACAAAAGCTGACAGAGCAAAAATGTCATTAAACATGCAAATATACTCCGAACTAAAAAATTGTTTTCTTGTAGTGTAGAGGAAATACTACTATTATAATAAGTAGAAAGCAACAGGACAGAAAAAACATCTGCGATAAATCCGCAAAAAACAATCAAAATATCATAGACCAGAAAATAAAGTTTTTTACATTGATAGCAAAGCAATGTTGACCCGACAATCATAAGCACTGTTGATGTCATATTGAGAATCGGTATTTGCAATAATCCAAGAGCACCCTGCACAATTGCAATTCCCAATACGCCCAGTAATCGCCAGAGAAAATGAGACCGCCGTTCTAAAATTTGAAACAAGACCCACATGCCAGAAAATGCCGCTGAAATGCCGACAATCGCATTCGCTAAAAATTCCATCATCATCGTTTAATCCCTCCAATTGATATTCAAACTATTGTGTAGATATGCACTGATTTGTTCATGAACCTGCTTCCGGCGATTCTTCGCAATCGGAATCATTTCATGATTTTTCATCTCAATCTCTGCACCAAAGGAAAGGATTTGTCTGGGATTTACCAGAAAGCTTTTGTGCGGCACTAAAAAGCCATACGACTGCATTTGTTTTTCCAAGCTTTTCATGCTGCTGGAAAGATACCAAGTTCCCGTTGTTGCCACCAACTTCACACGGCGGTTCTGCCCATATTCAAAATAGAAAATGTCCTCCATGTTGACGGAAATCTGTTCCTCTAACGTCTGAAACACCAATCTGGTCTTTGGTTCTTCTGGCTGGGTATAAAGCAGGAAGTCCTCTAAATTCTTGTAAATGTCCGATTGTCGAATCGGTTTTGGTAAAAAAGAAAATGGATGTACGGTAAACGATGCAGCCATTTTCTCCGTATAATTACTGACATAAATCACACATACCTTTCTATCCCACGTCCGAATTTTTTTCGCGGTTTCAATGCCGTCCATGCCGTTCATCTGAATGTCCAGAAAAATCAAGTCATAAGCACGACTGCACGAAAGCAGGGATTCTCCACTGTGAAAGGTATCAATGCGATAGTCATCCGCTCGATTTTTTTGTCGAAAAAAATTCTGAATGCTTTGCTGGATGATTTTAATTTGTCTGCTTTCATCATCCACAATCGCAATTTGTATCATAATCTTCCCCCTTCGTACCCTTCATCATAGCATAAAAACAGGCAAAAAGCAAGCCAGCATGGCTGCTTTTCAGAGATTTTACATATCATAAGAAACTGTAAACCAATTGTTTTCATTGCGTGTTTGGATTCGACAATCCCCTTTCACATTTCTGTTTTATTTCTGATTTTTGGCGTTGCATTTTCGCCAGTTTTTTGTTATAATAAGCCTTAGAAAGGAAGATGCTCTATGACCACAATCGACCTCATTACTGGCATTCTTGGGGCTGGGAAAACCACCTTCATCCGCAAGTATGCCGCCAACCTGCTCGCACAGGGCAAGAAGATTGCCATCCTCGAAAACGACTTCGGAGCAGTCAATGTTGACCGGATGATGCTGCAAGACCTCCAGAGCGACCGCTGCAAGGTGGAAATGATATCCGGCTGTAATGACCCGACCTGTCACAAACGCCGCTTTAAAACGCAGCTGATTGCCCTTGGGATGCAGCAGTTTGACCGTGTCATCCTAGAACCCTCCGGAATCTTCGACATGGACGAATTTTTCGACACGCTGTATGAATCCCCCCTCGACCGCTGGTTCTCCATCGGCAGCATTCTGACCATCGTAGATGCGACCATGGACGAGGTGTTGTCTGCACAAATGGAATACCTGCTTGCCTCTGAGGCTGCCTGCTGCGGAAAGCTGGTGCTCAGCAAGCGTTCTCTGCTGCCGGACTGCTCCGAGGCGGAATTGACCGACCGCACGCTTCGCTGACCCTGAGTTGTTTTCCAATTTTGGAAGATTCCAGCTCACCGCGCTTGATAAGTTCATAGACCGTCGTCTTTTTGATCTTCAGACGGTCTGCGACCTCCTGAGCTGTGTAAAGTTTATTCATCAATACCTACCATGACATTAGTAGCCTTGATCACTGCATAAGCATCAGAACCTACTTTCAGGTTTAATTCTTCAACTGCTGCACAGGAGATGGTTGCTGTGATAATGTTTCCACCGCCGATATCAATAGAAACGATGGAGTTTACAGCTCCGTTATTGATACTTACTACTTTCCCTTTTAACTGATTGCGTGCACTTAATTTCATGATAATCACCTCACTGTTTATTATTTTTTTCTATAAATTTATCTGATACCCGATCAAAGGCCGGAAAGTTGTTTTTGCCGATAAAAATAAGGCTTTCAATCTGCTATCATTTACATGATAACATATACAAATAAAATTGACAAGAATACAAAAGTTTTGTACAATAGACACAAAAGAAAACAAAACTAAATAAAACAAAACAAAACTGAATGAAAGACGGTGAAAAACATGAGAAAGAAATTAATTGCAGCAATGATGGCAGGAGTACTGAGCACAGGAATGCTCAGCACAGGAGTTTTCGCAACAGATACAGACTTAAAAGGTGAAGTTAACACATTCATAGCAGCAAGCTTAAGCAATGCAATGGAAGAAATCCAGAAAGATTTCAATGAGACATATCCTGATGTTGAAATTCTCTACAATGCAGACAGCTCAGGCACATTACAGACACAGATCGAAGAAGGCGCACGCTGCGATATCTTCTTCTCAGCAGCTGACAAGCAGATGGACGCTCTGGTAGACGAAGATCTGGCTAAGAAAGATACTGTAGAAGATATCCTTGAGAACAAAGTCGTTCTGATCAAACCTAAGGATGGAGAAACAAAAGTTACAGGATTCGAGAACATCACAGATGCAGCCAACATCGCACTTGCAGGTGACAGCGTTCCTGTTGGACAGTATTCCAGAGAAATTTTCGACAATCTTGGAATTACAGATGAAGTAAATAAGATGGAAATCAATGAAGGTAAAAATGTATCTGAAGTTCTTGCTGCAGTAAGTGAAGGAAGTAATGAGATCGGTATCGTTTATGCTACAGATGCAGCTTCCGTTGCAAATAAAGTAGACGTTATCGCAGAAGCTCCGGCAGATGCACTGAAGACACCTGTTCGCTATCCGGTAGGCCTTATCGAAGACAAAGAGGCATCTGAAGATGATACAGCAGCTGCAGAAGCATTTCTTGAGTACATCAAATCTGATGACGCTATGAAAGTGTTTGAGAAATATGGCTTTACAGCATACAAAGCAGATGATGCTTCCGAAACAGATGATAAAGATGCAGAAACAACAGAAGAAACAGATGACACAGAAACAAATGCTGAGACAGAGACAACAGAGGAAGCTAAATAAGAATGAGTGAATTTCTGGCAGAAATAAACTGGAGTCCTTTATGGATTTCTCTGAAAACAGGTTTCGCGGCTACTGTGATCGCGTTCTTTCTGGGAATATTCTTTGCGAGACTGGTGATGAAGATGAAACCTGTTTCCAGAGGCATACTGGATGGTATCCTGACCATGCCTCTGGTACTTCCCCCAACAGTGGCCGGTTTCATTCTGCTTTTGCTGTTCAGTCTGAGACGTCCGTTTGGGGCATTTCTGCTGGATAATTTTGACATTAAGATCGTACAGACCTGGAAGGGCTGCGTGATCGCAGCATCTGTAATTGCGTTTCCACTGATGTATCGAAATGCACGCGCTGCATTTGAACAGGTGGATGTGAATCTGATCGCAGCAGGCAAGACACTTGGCATGAGTGACAGAAGAATCTTCTGGACAGTTGTCATGCCGACAGCAGGACCCGGAATCGCATCCGGTACAGTCCTTGCCTTTGCCAGAGCAATCGGAGAATACGGTGCTACATCCATGCTCGCAGGAAACATTCTTGGCAAGACCAGAACCGTTTCCGTTGCCATTGCTTCGGAGACTGCGGCAGGAAATTATGGCATGGCCGGTTTCTGGGTAGTTGTGATCTTGATCATTTCATTTGTGATCGTTGCGGCGATCAATATCGTTTCCGGTAAGGGAATGAAGATGGGCAGGTGGATGTAATGGCAATCAGTGTGGATATTGAGAAGAAACTTCATGGCTTCACTCTGAAAGTAAAGCTGGAGAGTGATGGTTCTCCAATGGGGATCCTTGGAGCATCCGGAAGCGGAAAAAGTATGACTCTGCGCTGTATTGCAGGAATCCAGACACCGGACTCAGGAAGAATTGTTGTAAATGATAAAGTTCTTTTTGATTCAGAAAAGAAAATCAATCTTAAACCGCAGGAGAGGAAGGTCGGCTATCTTTTTCAGAACTATGCACTTTTTCCTACCATGACTGTAGAGAAGAATATCGCATGCGGATACAGAGGGGATAAGAAACAGCTTAAGGCAAAAGTGGCAGATTACATAGAGCGTTATCAGCTTAACGGGCTGGAGAAGCGTTATCCGGGCCAGCTTTCCGGAGGTCAGCAGCAGCGTGTCGCACTGGCACGAATGATGATCGGAGAACCGGAAGTCATCCTTCTGGATGAACCGTTCTCAGCACTGGATGGATATCTGAAAGATATCATGCAGCGTGATATGCAGAACTTTCTTAATGAGTACACAGGTGATATGATTCTGGTCACTCACAGCCGTGATGAGGCTTACAAGTTCTGCGGACATCTGACAATTCTGGACAGCGGTCAGGCACTTACTACAGGAGAAACCAAGAAACTCTTTGAACGACCTGGTATTCTGCAGGCAGCCAGACTGACAGGGTGTAAAAATTTCTCAACTGTACAGAAAATGGGAAAACACAGTATTTATGCAGTGGACTGGGATCTGATGCTGCAGACCAAAGATGTGGTGCCGGATGATGTTACGCATGTGGGAATCCGCGGTCACTGGATGAAAGGTGCATCTGAAGGCGGAGAGAACCACATGGAAGTGGAAGTTATGGAATATATTGAAACGACCTTTGAACATCAGTATTTACTGAAGAACAAGAAAGGCGGAGACTGTCAGCCGGTCTGGTGGATGTGTCCCAAAGGAAATTTTGAGGAAGATCCGCGTGCAAAAGTTCCGAAATATATTCATTTTCCGGAAGAGCATCTGATGCTGCTGAAAGAAGCGAAATAGAATATATAAGAAATAATAAAAAGCGTTGTATTTTCAACAGAGATTTCTGGTGAAGATATAACGCTTTTTTAACCGAATCAAGTAAGTCCCTGCGGAGCAGTTATTCGGTGTAGAATCGCGTAGCCACGTAGCTGTAAGAGTCTGCCGGTTTGATCACGCAGATGGATGTTATCAAATTGTCTGAGAAATCTATGACGGATGATTCTTAGAATATTTTATGTAGTCCACAACCATCATCGCCAGTTTAAATGTTAATGCATCCTCAAACGCACGGATATCCAGTCCGAATTTTCTCTGCAGCTTCTCAAAGCGGTACACCAGAGTATTTCTGTGTACATAAAGCTGTCTGGAAGTCTCGGAGAGATTCAGGTTATTTTCAAAGAAGGTACGGATGGTGATCAGGGTTTCTTCGTCAATAGAATCCAGAGTTTCCTCTTTGAAGATCTCGTCGATAAACATTTCACATATGGAAACAGGAAGCTGGTAGATTAGTCTGCCGATTCCAAGCTGGTTATATCCGAATACATTTTTATCTGCGTAGAAAATCTTGCCTACTTCAAGGGCTGTATGTGCTTCCTTGTATGCGTCTGGAAGCCTGGAAATATCCTCTGCCAGATTACTGTAGGCAACCCATGCGGAAGTCATTGCTTCTGTATTTAACATATCTACAAGCATATATGCAATTGATTCCAGATCCTCATAAGTTTCTGTAGACTGTAATTCTCTGATGATGATAATCCCTGTATCATCAATAGCTGTGATGAAATCTCTGGTACGGGCAGAGAAAATATTCCGGATCGTAGCGAGAGCGTTCTCATCCTTGGTCTGTTTGGTTTCCACAAGAAATACGGCACGCTGAACAGAAGTTGCAATGTGCAGTTTCTTGGCGCAGTTAAAGGCATCTACATCAGAATAACTACCAAGGAGAAGATTCTGCATAAAGGTATTCTTGTCGCTTTTCTCTGCATAGGCAGCCAGGAGACTCTGTACCTGGCATACAGCCAGCTCTCCGATGGTAGCAGTACTTTCTGCTTTTCCCCATACGATCAGAATATAGGAGATGGAATGGTTCTCCATGATCTTATACAGGCAGCAGCTTGTATTGGAAACACACAGGGCACTGCTTTGGCGAAATTCTTCCAGTTTTGATTCTGCAGGAAGTTTTTTATCACAGGTAGAGAGAAAGATATGGTTATCAGAATCCAGCAGACAGAAATCAATCTGGCTGATATTCTTCCAGTCTGTCAGGCATTTCTGTAAAATCTGTTGTATTTTCATTAGGTCAATCCTTTCTTTTGGGGTATGAGTCAGCTTATAGCAATCCTTGCAAATTGTCTGATCGAAGTAATCAGGCAGCCAATTCTATATTATAACATAAAAACCCGGGGAAAACTCCCCGGGTTTATTAAAGATTCCTGAAAATTAGTTGCAGATTGTAAGTTCTGTTTCTTTATCAAAGAAATGAGATTTTTCCATATCGAATGCGAATTTGATCGGATCACCGGTCTTAGCTGTTGTACGAGGATCAACTCGTGCTGTAACCTGAGTTCCGTTTACATCGAAGTATAAGAATACTTCAGCTCCGAGAAGCTCGTAAACTTTAACTACGGATGTCATCGGTGCGCTTGGAGAAGCTTCGATGAACATCTGGGAATCATGGATATCTTCCGGACGGATACCGAGAACAACTGTTTTACCTACATAGCCGCCATCTTTAAGAGCTTTTGCTTTAGCAGCTGGGATAACCAGTTCATGCTCGCCAACTTTAGCGATAAGGTTGCCACCTTTTTCGGAGATAACAGCGTCAAGGAAGTTCATCTGCGGAGATCCCATGAATCCTGCAACGAATAAGTTGCCTGGTTTCTGATACAGGTTCTGAGGTGTATCTACCTGCTGAACAACACCGTCTTTCATAACAACGATTCTGGTACCAAGAGTCATAGCCTCTGTCTGGTCATGTGTTACATAGATGATTGTAGCACCCAGTCTCTGGTGGATCTTGGAAATCTCGATACGCATCTGTACACGAAGTTTAGCATCCAGGTTGG
>OGOX01001215.1_pt1 | contig 17181 bp, 8 predicted proteins | sample 1552761 | NCBI WGS metagenome assembly OGOX01 (sample SAMEA2580212, study PRJEB22360) | human gut metagenome | biome: human gut; feature: human-associated habitat; material: faeces | place: Denmark | collected 2008/2010
TGTAACTCTATTGTCGTCATATCAATTTCCCTCCTATATATTTATGCCCCAAAGGTATGTATTTTGTATGGGATAAAAAAGAAGGAGAGGCATACTTCGCAGCATCCTCTCCTTGTAAACACAAAACAATCAACAAAAAACTACTGTCTGAATAAGACTATCTGATGAATAAAAGCTCACGGTATTTCGGCAAGGTCCATATCTGGTCATCGACAACCAGTTCCAACTTGTCGATATGGTAACGGATGGCTTCCATCATCGGGACGATCTGGTCGTGGTAAGCGATCGCCTTTTCCCGCTCGCTCTCGATCTTGTTGGCTATCTTGCGGGCGTTGACCATCTCGTCCACTTTTTCCTTGATGAAGATCGTGCGGTTCGCTATATCCTCGATGATCTCCATGTTCTTGGAGGATAGATGGGCGGCTTTATCGGCGGGGAATAATTCACGCATCTTATATACGTTGTCGATCAAGGAAGACTGGTATTTGGTGGCCATCGGGATGATATGGTTCATTGTCAGGTCGCCTAATACACGGGCCTCGATCTGGATCTTCTTCGTGTACATCTCCCATTTGACCTCGTTGCGAGCCTCCAGCTCCTTGCGGGTCATGACTCCCGTGGACTCGAACATGCGGACGCTGCTATCTTTCAAATAAGCGTCGAAGATCAAAGGCACGCTGGTCTCGCAATCCAAGCCCCGGCGTGCGGCCTCGGCCTTCCATTCCTCGCTGTAGCCATTGCCGTCGAAATGGATCGCCTTGCATTCCTTGATATCCTTGCGGATTACCTCGATGATAGCGGCGAACTTATCCTTTCCGGTGGCAATCTTAGCGTCTACCTCGGCCTTGAACTGCCTCAACTGATCCGCTACGGCGGCGTTCAATACCAGCATGGCGGCAGCGCAGTTCGCCGAGGAGCCTACGGCACGGAACTCGAAACGGTTGCCGGTGAAGGCGAAAGGGGAGGTACGGTTACGATCCGTGTTATCGATCAATAACTCGGGGATACGGGCGATATCGAGTTTCATGCCTTGCTTTCCCGCTAGGTTGAAATCTTCCGTATCGCTGTTCTCCAGATGTTCCAATACCTTGGATAGCTGTGTCCCTAAGAAGCTGGAGATGATCGCTGGGGGAGCCTCGTTCGCTCCCAGACGATGGGCGTTGGTCGCGCTGGAGATGCTGGCCTTCAGCAATGCGTTATGGGTGTACACGGCTTTCAGTACGTTGACCACGAAGGTCACGAAGCGCAGGTTGTCTTCCGGCGTCTTACCCGGTCCCATCAAAAGGATTCCGGTATCGGTTCCCAGCGACCAGTTATTGTGCTTGCCGGAACCGTTCACGCCTTTGAACGGTTTCTCGTGCAACAGGACACGGAACCCATGTTTGCGGGAGATCTTGCGCATTAGGGCCATGATCAGTAAGTTATGGTCATTGGCGAGGTTGCATTCCTCGAAGATGGGAGCCAGCTCGAATTGGTTCGGGGCGACCTCGTTATGACGGGTCTTTACGGGAATGCCAAGTTTCAATGCCTCAACCTCGAGGTCTTTCATGAATTCCATGACACGGGTGGGGATGGCTCCGAAGTAATGATCCTCCAACTGTTGGTTCTTCGAGCTTTCATGTCCCATCAAGGTTCGGCCGGTCATCAACAGATCGGGACGTGCGGCGTATAGGCCCTCGTCTACTAGGAAGTATTCCTGTTCCCAACCTAGGTAGGCGTATACTTTCTTCACGTCCGGGTTGAAGTAGTGGCAGACATCGACCGCCGCCTTGTTCACGGCTTCCAAGGCTTTCAGCAAGGGAGCTTTGTAGTCGAGGGACTCGCCTGTGTAAGCGATGAAGATCGTCGGGATGCACAGGGTGTCTCCTACGATAAAAGCAGGGGAGGAAGGATCCCAAGCCGAGTAGCCACGGGCCTCGAACGTATTGCGGATACCGCCGTTCGGGAAACTGGAGGCGTCCGGCTCTTGCTGGATCAGTAGTTTCCCCTCGAATTCCTCAAGTACGCCGCCTTTGCCATCGTGCTCGATGAAAGCATCGTGCTTCTCGGCGGTACCTTCCGTCAAGGGATGGAACCAGTGGGTGTAGTGGGTAGCGCCTTTTTCCATCGCCCATTTCTTCATGCCGGAGGCCACGGCGTTCGCTGTCTCACGGTCTAGCGGGGTACCGTTGTCGATGGAGTCCACCAGTCTCTCGTACGCTCTCTCTGGAAGATATTTGAACATCTTCTCACGGTTGAATACTAACTCACCGTAATACTCGGAAGGTCTCTCGGCGGGAGTGGTTAGCTCGGTCGCTTTTTTCTCGAACGCCGATTCTACGACTCTAAATCTTAACTTTGACATAATACCTGATGATTATTGTTGTTTATAGTAAATGACTTATCTTAGCCACTTCCTCAGCCTAGCCATGGCCTCTAGGGTGTCATCCCTATCGCCGAAAGCGGTGAGGCGTAGATAACCTTCCCCGCTCGGTCCGAATCCCACTCCGGGGGTTCCGACTATCTTGACTTCATAAAGCAGTTTGTCAAAGAATTTCCATGAGGAGAGGCCGTCCGGGGTCTTTAGCCAGAGGTATGGGGCGTTATCGCCTCCGTACACCGTAAGACCGCAGTTTTGCAGACCCTCTTTCATGATCTTCGCGTTGGTCATATAATAATTGATAGTAGCTGTTACTTGCTGTTTCCCGGCGGTGGAATAAACCGCTTCCGCACCCCGTTGGGTTATGTAACTGGTTCCGTTGAATTTCGTGCATTGGCGACGGTTCCATAATTTGTTCAACTGTACCCGTTGCCCGTCCAGCGTGAAGGCGTTCAGCTCCTTCGGTACGACCGTGTATCCGCAACGTATCCCCGTGAACCCGGCGGTTTTAGAGAAGCTCCGGAATTCGATGGCTACCTTCTTCGCTCCTTTGATCTCGTAGATAGAGTGGGGGATATTCGGGTCCTGTATATAAGCCTCGTAAGCGGAGTCGTACATGATAAGCACGTCGTTGGCAAGGGCATAGTTTACCCATTTCTTCAATTCGTCCTTAGTCAAGGTCGTTCCGGTCGGGTTATTGGGATAGCAGAGGTAAAGGATGTCCACCCTGCGACTGGGCAGATCCGGTACGAAGTTGTTTTCCTCCGTGCAAGGGATGTATACGACATCGCTCCATTTCCCGTTTTCCAATACCCCAGTGCGTCCGCTCATTACGTTCGAGTCGATGTAGACCGGATATACGGGGTCTGTCACCCCGATACTATTGTCGTGGCGGAGCATGTCGCCTATATTTCCACAATCGCTTTTCGCTCCGTCGCTGATGAATACCTCGCTCGGTTCGATAAAGACTCCCCGGCTGGCATAATCGTTTTTAATGATAGCGTCGATTAGGAAAGGATATCCCTGCTCGGGGCCATATCCGTGGAATGTATCCTTGCTCGCCATTTCTTCCACGGCTTTATGCATCGCCTCGATAACGGCGGGGGCAAGTGGTTGCGTAACGTCACCAATACCCATTCGAATGATCTTATCCTTGGGATGGGTAACCTTGAAGCTGTTTACCTTTTTCGCGATGTCGGAGAAAAGGTAATTGTTCTGTAGTTTCAGGAAATGTTCATTAATTAGTGCCATACTCAGTTCTTTTGTTTTTATGTTGTTGTTTTTGTTGTTTTGTCTTGTTCCCCGTGTCAGACTTTGATGAATCCCTCGAACACGTTGACCGCTCCGCCGGTCATAAAGACCTTACCGCTTCGCTCGTCCCACTCGATGGTTAAAGGGCCCCCATCCATGATGACCTTCGTCTTTCGCTTTGTCTTCCCACGTACGACGCCGGCCACGGCGGTGGCGCAAGCTCCGGTTCCGCAGGCTTGGGTGATGCCGGAACCTCGTTCCCACACCCTCATCCGTACCTCGTCCGGTTTTAGCACCTGCACGAACTCCACGTTTGTCCGGTCCGGAAAAAGCGGGAGGCATTCCAGTAACGGGCCTACGCTTGCCAGATCGACCTTGTCCATCTCGTCCACGAAGATAACCAAATGAGGATTTCCCATGGAGATGACGGTGCCGGTGTAAATTTCTCTTCCAGCCTCAACCTCCAAGGCGATCTCGCCTACGGCAGGCATTCCCATATCTACCGTGACCTCGGTGACCTCTTCACGCTCTATTTTCAATTGTAGCTCTTTGATACCTGATAAGGTCTCTAAGGTAACCTTGTTCTTTTGCGTTAGGCCGGCCTCATAGACATATTTGCCAATACATCTGGATGCGTTTCCGCACATCATCGCCTCGGAGCCGTCCGCATTATAGATATGCATGCTGAAATCCGCGATGTCTGAAGAACCTATCAAGACCAAACCATCAGATCCTATGCCTGTGTGCGGCTTGCTCCATGCGATAGATAATTCCTCGGGGTTGTCTATCGGATAGACCATCGTGTTTACATAGATGTAATCATTTCCGGCACCGTGCATCTTTGTGAATCTGATTGATTTTGTCATTTTGATGATATTATTCTTTATATTATTTCTTTTTGTTTTATTGTAATACAAATATATAACGTTTTGATAAGTATATAACAGGTGAGAGGCTCGAATGTTTTATAAATATGAGGTTTGTAATAGATTGAAGTTATAATATATGCTTTTAGTTATAAATAATAATTAGAAGTGTGTGTTTTGGTTTTATATCGTAATATATGCTTTGTGAATATGGGTTGCTGTAACTGTAAGTAAAAAAACTATATATCTATCTATTTGCTTAAAATAAGTCTGTTTGTCTGACGAGCCTCTTTTTCAAGAAGCCTTAACTAGGGATAGATAATGGGTGAAAATACGTATTTAACCACTGATTTCTACGTAAAAGGTCATGTTTTGTCACACGAAAGGTCGCGTTGGGCGACGCAAGTAGTGGCGTTAGCCAACGCGATAGGTCGCGTAAGGCGATACATATAGTCGCGTCGGGCGATACAACCGTATGAAATGCCTCTTTTATCCGTATAAAAAATATGTTTTGACCCGTATAAATGTGAACTAGCATGAATTATTTTTCTAGAACAAAAGGTCGTATTTGGCTAATATATTACTAAACAATCATTTGCTAATATTTTTTCTCATATTTAGGGACGAGAAGTACATCAGGCCAGAAAAATCAACTCTCCGGGAGTTTGGTTTACAAATTGACAAAAAGAAAGGAGCTACTCGGTTTTGTTTCCGGATAGCTCCTTTTATCAGATTAACTAATTATCTAGATAATTTATTTTACGAACTTAACAGTTGTCTTATGAGCAGATCTCAAGAGCTTAGACTGATCGATTGAGATCATATAAATACCGTTCGGCATATTCGGAGTACTGATGTATTGCTCATCGCTAGTGATGATACCCGTAGAAACAACTCTACCTACCATATTAACGATTACATAATTACCCTTACCATTCTTTACATAAAGACCGCTAGCGGTTGTAGATACCGTAATCTCTTGAACCTCGTCACTGATAGTCTCGTTATCGGTGATGATACCCATAGCGTCAGATGTAATATATAATGTCGCCATGCGGACATTTTCTTTAACGCCATCGCCATTAGGATCAACAGCAGGACTAAAGTCTACCGTAATCTTAGTATCATTTGTAGGAGCCGTAGCCTTGATATTCATGACATTCTCTTTATTGCTTCCTTTCAAGAAGTTGATATCTACGATCATCTTTGTATCTTTTAAGCTCGTAGCTTCAACTTTTGTCGTTGCGTCGATTTCCATTACACGAATAACCTCATCTTTTTTAGCTTCGTAAATAGAATCAATTGTAATAGTGTAATTGGTTTCTGCACTTGCTTTAAGATTACTAACGACACCATTAACAAGAGAGGACATAATAGAATTGATTGCTGTGCTCATTGTTGCTGGCATTGTAACGATCTGTTTAGACATTGGAGTCCAAGCTGTATTTACGTCAGCACGTACTGAATCTGTTGTCGTTAAAACTAGATTTGCTCCAGATACGCCAATTGTCGGAGTCAACTTCTTGTATCCTTTGATTTTGCTAGATGCGGCATCATATGAAGTCAAGACAATAGAATCTGCAGGCATGCCTGTTGTTGATTTCAAGTTTGCATATACGACGGCGTCACCCATTGGCAATTTTGCGTTAGGTGCTTGTAGAGGTTTACCGAATAAGCTAGCCTTGATTACATTATCAGTCATTAATTTCGTCATATCAACAGATACTTGGAAATTAGGGACTTGGGCCAATGATTCAGAGAGGCTACGTAAATTTTCTTCTAAAGTAACATTGTAATCAATCGTACCTGTACTATTAGAATTCTCTGCAAGACTAATTAATTTACCATCTTTAAGAGGAAAATTAGGCATCATGCTACCTAGTGTTCCCAAGAAGCCTAATTTTAATTCAACAGATAAACTGCTAAATGGAAGGATGACCCCCTTATCTTTCGTGTTTATTAATATTGATAGCAAATTAGCAGGTATACCAGTCTCTGCATCAGTCATAGCAGCGGCACTAACATCAATTTTCTCGGGCAATTCAATTTTTACATTAATTCCATTAACCGTAACATTATATTCTTTATAGTTACTGAATGAAAGTTTTACGTCATTTACTAAGCCCGCAATGATATCTCCCATTCCTGCATAGTCAGGAGGCAATATTTTAGAGAAATCTAAAGAACTGAGATCTAACTTTAGACTATCCGGAGTAGCCGAGATTGTGTTTAGTTGATCGGCACGTAAACTTGATACTTGTGGCAAAAATAACGGGGAGTTGATAACATTTTCGATATTAGGATTAGCTAGGGACATGAAATCAACACCACTGATTTGCTTTACTTGATCAAAAACAGCAGGAACAATAACTTTAACAACAGCAGCCTTTTCTTTATCTGTTAATTGTTTTTGTTGTTGTGCCATCACTGGGGTGGTAGCCATGAATGTAGCGGCTGCCAAACTAATGCATGTAAAGATTTTCTTCATATAAATTTGTTTTAAAGTGTTTTATGACTCTAGCTGGCAAAGTTATTATAAAAATTAAATGCACCAGCGTTTATTATTCATAAAAGTTGGTGCATTTTGCTACTAAAGAAAAGAAATATTCGTCAATAAGCGGATTCATGTACGTCTTTTATGGCCCTGCCGCTTGGCTCGTTCATATTTTTGAAAGCCGAGTCCCAAGCTAAAGCCTCTGCGGTAGAACACGCTACGCTAGGAATGGAAGGTACGCTTCTCGCCGCGCTTTCGCTGGGGAAATGCTCTTCAAAGATGGAGCGGTAATAATACTCTTCCTTGTTTTGGGGCGGATTGATCGGGAATCGTTTGGCGGCATTCGCCATCTCTTCATCAGTGACCGACTCGGAGGTTATTTTCTTTAATGTATCGATCCAGCCATAGCCTACCCCATCCGAGAATTGCTCTTTTTGCCGCCAAGCGATCTCCTTGGGCAAGCTGTCGGAAAATGCTTCTCGAAGTATCTTCTTCTCGATGATCGTACCCGGGCACATCTTTGCCACCGGATTCAGACGCATGGCCACATCAAGAAACTCTTTATCCAAGAACGGCACTCGTCCTTCTACGCCCCATGCGCAAAGGCTTTTGTTCGCACGCAAGCAATCATATAAATACAATTTGCTTAATTTACGCAGGGTCTCTTCATGGAAAGCCTGTGCGTTCGGGGCCTTATGGAAATATAAATATCCCCCGAATACCTCGTCCGCACCCTCGCCGCTTAGTACCATCTTGATACCCATGCTCCGGATCACACGGGCCAGTAAATACATGGGGGTGGAGGCTCGGACGGTAGTGACATCATAGGTCTCGATATGATAAATGACATCTCGTAAAGCGTCCAATCCTTCTTGTATCGTATAATGGATCTCATGATGAACCGTACCGATCGCATCCGCTACTTTACGGGCGGCGAGCAAGTCCGGGGCATCTTTCAATCCGATGGCGAACGAGTGGAGTTGAGGCCACCATGCGTCCGCTTTCCCATTGGTCTCGATGCGTTTCGCCGCGTATTTCTTGGCGATAGCGGAGGTGATGGAGGAATCCAGACCTCCGGATAGAAGGACGCCGTAAGGGACATCGCTCATCAGTTGGCGTTTGACGGCGGCTTCCAGCGCATCGTGAAGTTGTTGTACGTCGGTAGGATTATCTTTCACGTTGGCGTAATCTATCCAGTCACGGGTGTACCATCTCGTGAGTTTACGGTCTTCGCTATAGAAATAATGACCGGGGAGGAACGGCTCGTAATGAGTGGCGAAGCCTTCAAGTCCTTTTAACTCAGAAGATACCATCAAGTGTCCCTCGTCATCGTATCCGATGTAGAGCGGGATCACGCCGATCGGGTCACGGGCGATCAAGTAAACCTCTTTCTCCTCGTCATAGAGAGCGAAGGCGAAAATACCGTTGATATCCTCGATGAAATCAATCCCTTTCTTCTTGTATAAGGCGAGGATCACCTCGCAATCGGAGCCGGTTTGGAACTCGTAATCGCCTTTTAACCGTTCTCGTAATTCCTGATGGTTGTAGATCTCTCCGTTGACGCAGAGGATGAGTTTCCCGTCGGGGCTGACTAAAGGCTGCCCTCCGGAGGCAGGGTCTACGATGGAAAGGCGTTCATGGGCTAAGATAGCGGTTTTGCCTTGGTAGATACCACTCCAGTCCGGCCCCCGGTGACGGATTCGTTTACTCATTAATAACGCTTGTTTACGCAGGGCTTGCGCTCCGTCGTGTATATTGAATATCGCTGTTATACCACACATGATCATTAAAAATTGAAAGTTGAAAATTAGTTGGTTTGTAAGAAACGGTCGATGGATCGGGCGACATTACGGCCGGAGGCCATCGCTTTTACGACTAGGCTCGCTCCGCTGACAGCGTCTCCGCAGGCGAATAGGTTGCTGTTGGCGGTATATCCGGCGTTGTCTACGGCGATGTTATCGCGGTTGTCGGTAGCCAATCGCAGTTCTTTGATCAATCCTTCTTGCTCCGGATGCAGGAAGCCCATGGCGAGGAAAACCAGATCGGCCTCGATGATCTCTTTCTTGCCGGTCAGCCTCATCTGCGGACGGCCTCTGTCTGGGGAGGGAACCCATTCGACTTCTTCTACCTCAACCCCTATCAGGTTGTTTTTCTCTCCGATAAAACGGTTAGAGGCTAGGTTCCACCGGCGGATACAACCTTCCTCATGGCTGCTGCTGGTTTTCAGTACTTGGGGATACATGGGCCAAGGTGTCGCCGGATTCTGTCCGACGGGTGGCTGGGGCATGATCTCGATCTGGGTGACACAGGCCGCCCCATGACGGTTCGCTGTCCCTACACAATCGCTACCCGTATCACCTCCGCCAATCACTAAGACTTTCTTGCCCTTACAATTGATCTGGCTTTTGGGAGGGATCGGGATGCCTTCTAAGATCCGGTTCTGCTGGCTTAATAACTCCAAGGCGAAATGTACGCCTCTTAAATGACGTCCCTCGATAGATAGATCCCGGGGAACCTCGGCGCCGATCGCTACGCAAACAGCGTCGAAATCTTTCACTACCTCTTTCGCTAATATCTCTTTGCCGACCATCGTGTTTACACGGAAAAGAATCCCTTCTTGCTCCATGATACGGATACGGCGATCGATAATGTGCTTGCCTAGCTTGAAATTGGGGATGCCGAAGCGTAGCAAGCCGCCCGGTAACTCATCTTTCTCGAATACGGTGACTTCATATCCTTTCCGGTTCAATTGGTTCGCTACGGTCAATCCGGCGGGACCGCTACCGATCACGGCTACCTTTTTCCCGTTGCGTACCGGTTGGATAGGCTGTACGTATCCTTCCCAGAAAGCGGCTTCCACGATAGCCGCCTCGTTCTCACGGATCGTGACAGGTTCGTCGCAGCTAAGTTTCAGTACGCAGCTTTTCTCGCAGAGGGCGGGGCAGACACGTCCCGTGAACTCCGGGAAGTCGTCGGTCTGCTCCAATACGTGATATGCCTCTTTGTAACGGCCTTTGTATAACAAATCTTGCCATTCGGGTTGCTTGTTACCCAGCGGGCAGGCCCAGTGGCAGAAGGGTACGCCACAATCCATGCAGCGGGAGGCCTGCGTACGGCGGGCGCCGCTGTTCAAGGTCTGTTCTACCTCGCTGAAATCATCTATACGTTCGTGGACGGGACGATAGCCCGCCTCTTGTCTATGTATCGTTAGAAATGCTCTTGGGTTTCCCATAGTTCTCTTGTTTTTGTGTAAATATTTAGTAGTCTTTCTGCATCTCCGCAATCTTGCGTTGGAGTTTGCGCATCTGTTCCTCTTGGAGTACTTTCTTGTATTCGATCGGGACGATCTGGATGAACTCATCCACGTACTTGTTCCAGTTATCGAGCATTAATCCGGCCAGATGGCTGCCGGTATGATGATAATGCTTGCGGATCAATTCATGAAGTTCCTTTCGTGAGGTGCTATCCTCGATCAAGGAAAGCTCTACCATTTCCATGTTACAATAGTAATCGAAATCACCATTCTTGTTCCACACGTAAGCGACACCACCACTCATTCCGGCGGCGAAGTTCCGGCCTGTATTGCCTAAGACGACAACCCGGCCTCCGGTCATGTACTCGCAACAATGGTCGCCTACACCTTCCACGACAGCGATCGCCCCGGAGTTTCGCACGCAGAAACGCTCTCCGACCCGGCCGTTGATATAAACCTCACCACTGGTAGCTCCATATAATAAGGTATTACCGGCTATCGTATTGTCTTCCGCTATAAAGGTGGAGCGTACCGGAGGCATTAAACTGATGTGTCCGCCACTCAATCCTTTTCCGAGATAGTCGTTCGCCTCGCCTTCCAACCGGAAATGTACGCCGTGAGCCAGAAAGGCTCCGAAGCTCTGGCCTGCCGCCCCCTTGAACTTGATATGCAGGGTGTTCTCCGGTAACCCGATGTTCCCGTACCGCTTGGCGATCTCGCCGGAAAGCATGGCTCCTACGGAACGATCGGTGTTGGCTATCGCGTAATCCAACGATACTTCCTGTCCGGATTCGATGGCGGCCTTTGCGTGACGGATTATATCCACATCTTTCACGTTGTCGATCGCATGGAGTTGACGGGTGACATGATGGATGGCCTGCGTGGCGGCTTGTTCCGGTAGATGGATCAAGCGGCTGAGATCCAATAGATCATGTTTCTCGATATGATCAGAAGGTTTACGCATGAGTAAGTCCGTACGGCCAATGATATCGTCTAGTTTCGTATAGCCTAGCTCTGCCAGATATTCCCGAACTTCACGGGCGAGGAAGGTGAAGAAATTCACCAAATATTCGTGTCGGCCATGAAAGCGTTTACGTAATTCCTCATCTTGGGTAGCGACACCTACCGGACACGTGTTCATATGGCATTTACGCATCATCACACAGCCTAAGACGATCAAGGCGGAGGTGGCGAATCCAAACTCCTCGGCACCCAGCATCGCCATCAATACGATATCCCGTCCGGTTTTCAATTGTCCGTCTGTTTGCAAGCGGACTTGTCCCCGGAGGCCGTTCATCACGAGCGTCTGTTGAGTCTCGGATAGTCCTAGCTCGGGTGGGATTCCGGCGTAACGGATAGAGCTTATCGGGGAAGCCCCCGTTCCTCCTTCCGCCCCGGAGATCACGATCCGGTCCGCTTTTGCTTTGGCTACACCGGCGGCGATAGTTCCCACGCCACTCTCGGATACGAGTTTCACACTGATCTCGGCTTGAGGGTTCACGTTCTTCAGATCGAAGATCAATTGCGCCAAGTCCTCGATCGAGTAAATATCGTGGTGAGGTGGGGGAGAGATCAGAGAGATTCCCGGGATCGAGTGACGGGTTTTGGCTATGATATCGTTCACTTTATAGCCGGGGAGCTGCCCTCCTTCGCCCGGTTTCGCTCCTTGGGCGACCTTGATCTGGATCTCGTCGGCGTTTACCAGATATTCCGTGGTCACGCCAAAGCGTCCGGAGGCCACTTGCTTGATGGCGGAGCGGAGCGATAATCTGTCCTCACGGGGGACGAAACGGGCCGAGTCCTCACCACCCTCGCCCGTGTTACTACGTCCGTGTATCTTGTTCATGGCTATAGCTATCGTCTCGTGCGCTTCCCGGCTGATAGAGCCGAAGCTCATCGCTCCCGTGACAAAGCGGTGCATGATCGCTTCTTCCGGCTCTACCTGCTCCAAGGGGATCGGGGTGCGTTGTTTGAAGGTCAGGAAGTCACGCAAGAATATGGGGCTTTCCTTCTCATCAACCACATGGGAATATTCCTTGAATTTCTTGTAGCTCCCCAAGCGGGTAGCCAGTTGAAGCATGGAAATGGTATCCGGGTTCCAAGCGTGTTTCTCGCCATCCTTGCGGAAGGAATAAATGCCTTTATGTTCCAATAAAGAATCCGTGGGGTGGGAGAATGCGTCGTTATGCATGGCGATCGCATCTGCCGCTATCTCTTCCAAGCGGATACCACCGATGTTGCTGGTGGTTCCCCCGAAGTAAGTATCTGCCAGATCCCGGCTTAGGCCGATCGCCTCGAAAAGCTTTGCTCCCCGGTAACTGCGGATCGTGCTGATCCCCATCTTGCTCATCACCTTGAATAGACCTTTGCAAATGGCTTTCACGTAATTCTTCTCGGCGGTCTCGTAATTCAATTGTATCTCTTGCCTGTCTACTAGATCATCCAAGATAGCGAAAGCCATATAAGGGTTGATGGCACTGGCTCCGTAGCCTAGTAAGAGGGCGGCGTGCATTACCTCACGCATCTCGCCGGTTTCCACTACCAGCGCTGTTTGCACCCTTTTCTGCACGGAGATCAGATGGTGATGCACGGCGCTTACCGCTAACAGGGAGGGAATCACCGCTTTTTTCTCATCTACGTTTCTGTCGCTTAAAATGATGTAGTTAACGCCGTCGGTGACGGATTGCTCCGCTTGTTTACATAATTCGTCCAAGGCAGCTTTCAGTCCTGCGCATCCTTTCTCTGCGTCAAACAAAGTGGGGAGCTTAACACTTTTAAAGCCCTTATACCGGATGTTACACAGGAGATCCAGTTGTGTATTGGTCAAGATCGGATGGTTCAGCCGAACCATTTTACAGTGGCTCTCGGTTGGAACTAAGATATTGCTTCCCACGGCCCCGATATACTCGGTCAGGCTCATGACGAGTTCCTCGCGGATCGGGTCGATCGGCGGGTTGGTTACTTGGGCGAATTGTTGGCGGAAATAATTATAGAGGATTTGCGGACGGGCGGATAATACGGCCAGTGGCGTATCGTTGCCCATGGAGCCGACCGGTTCCGCCCCTCCCGTGCACATCGGTATGATGATACGTTCGATATCCTCACGGCTGTATCCGAACGTACGCAGTAGCTTGTCGTATCCCTCTACCTTATGAGGGATCTTACGGCCGGATTTCAACTCGTCCAATTCCACCCGGTTTTTCTCCAGCCAAGTACGGTAGGGCTGGGCGTTCGCCAGTTTTTCCTTCAGCTCGCTATCGTAATAAATCTCGCCTTTCTCGGTATCGATGAGTAAGATCTTTCCGGGTTGCAGACGGCCTTTTTCCTTGATCTCGTTAGGCTCGAAATCCATGACGCCGACTTCGGAGGCCACGACCATCATGTCATGTTTCGTGATCAGGTAGCGGGCGGGGCGGAGACCGTTACGGTCTAGCATGCCTCCGGCGTAGCGTCCGTCGCTAAAGAGCAGGGCGGCAGGCCCGTCCCACGGTTCCATCAAGATGGAGTGATATTCGTAGAAAGCCTTTAGGTCTTCGGAGATCGGGTTCTTCTCGTTGAAACTCTCCGGTACCAGCATCGCCATGGCATGCGGCAGGCTCATCCCGGAGGCCACGAAGAATTCCAATACGTTATCCAGTGAGGCACTGTCACTCATGCCCGGCTGGATGATCGGGCGTATATCGTTGATATCCGGGATTCTGGGGGAGGATAGTACGCTCTCCCGGGCCTCCATCCATCCCCGGTTGCCCCGTATCGTGTTTATTTCCCCGTTATGTGCCAGTAGGCGGAAAGGTTGCGCCAGACTCCAAGTGGGGAAGGTGTTGGTACTGAAGCGTGAATGTACCAATGCCAGTCCGCTAGTGAAATAAGGTTGCGTCAGGTCCGGAAAGTAATGGCGTAGCTGCATGGATTCCAGCATGCCTTTGTAAACGATGTTTTTGGTGGAAAGAGACGCTATATAGAAATCATCCTTGGCCGGAAGGTCGGTGGCCGATACCCTTTTCTCGACCCGCTTACGTATGAGGTATAGCTTTAGTTCCAGCTCTTGCTGATCGTTACAGCCGATGATGAATATCTGCTTGATATCAGGTTCGGTCGCTTGTGCGTCCTTTCCCAAGATTTCCGTATGAACGGGAACTTTGCGTAAGTGCATCAAGGTTAATCCCTCTTTCTCGATCTCTTCGATGAGGATACTGAGGATGCTTGCTTGCTGTTCCTCGTCTTTGGGGAGGAAGATTAGTCCGGTGCCATATTTGCCTTTTTCGGGAACCGGAATTCCTTGCAGGAGGATGAACTCATGCGGGATCTGTAATAAGATTCCCGCTCCGTCACCCGTTTTGTTATCGGCTCCCTCGGCGCCTCGGTGCCTCATGTTCTCTAGTACCTTAAGGGCTGATTCGATGATGTCGTGCGATTTCTCGCCGTGGATATTTACTAACATTCCTACTCCACAAGCGTCATGTTCATAAGACGGGTCGTATAATCCTTGTCTGCTATTAAAATGATTTCTGTTTGTTTTCATTTGTTGACCTTATGTTTGCGTATAAATGATTATTGCGTCAATTTGTTTCGCAAATATAGGTATTAATGGCATAATGTAATTGCTTGTAGGAGCGAAAGAACGGAGAAAAGATAAGAATATCTTATCTAATGTTTCTATTTGTAAGTATTCACTGGGTTTATTCTTTTTATTTGAAAGATATTTGGTTGGTTAGTTTGCTAAATGAAAGATGAACTAAAAAAAGAAGCACCGTCACGTTTTGCGACAGTGCTTCTTTTTCTCCGGAAGCGCTGTCACGGATTGTGATGTCGCTTCCTATCTGTTTTATCTATCGGGATATTCTCGGATGAAATAGCGGGATAGGAATTTCCAATTATCTTGTATGATCGCCTTGCCACGTTCCGGGCTGGTAAGGCTTTTTGTTTGTGCGTCGGCCAACATACCTCGGTCTACCAGCTCTTTCAGGAAGTAAACGCTGCAATGTTTCACGATGAAGAAAGAGAGCGCTTGCTTGGCGGCACGGTTGGCGTCGTAGAAGGGATTGTTCTCATCCTTGATCAACTCCACGTCACGGGTGATGACTTGGGCGCCTTCCTCGGGCGTGGCGTAGATCGCCTGTTTCTTGCCTTGCCAGTCTTCGGGAAGATGGAAGTTCTCGGTGGGGATAAGGCCGGAAGTCTCCGTGATAAATGTTTGTGCGTCTTCGGTCTTGTCGAAATAGAGAAGCAGTTTGTCACCTGCGGCTTTGCGGAAAGTCTCGTATTGTTGGCGGTTTTCCTCCAGCATATCGTCGGGCAGGGTAGCTACAGACTCGTCGGCGGTGTTCTGAAATACCGCATGGTCGGGATGCTCGGCGGGCAATATCTTTGCCAGCCATTGCGGGGAGGTCAGACCTAGCAAGGAGGTCTTGCTGGTGTAGGCCATCATACCGTGGCTGTTGACGAGCAGGTTGTTAAGCTGCTCTTGGTTGAGGTCGGGCTGCTCCTTCCAGCGGTCGTGGGCGAAGTCGCTCAGTTCCCGGGCCGACTCAGGCAGGATATAGGATTCGTAATGGAACCATTGCAATAGACGATCGTAATCCTCTTGCCGCTCGTAGCGGGTATCAAGGGCGAAAAGCTTGGCCATGCGGGTATTCTCCGGCGCCGTGGTCCACTCTTTGCAGAACAGGTCGTAGATAAGCATGCCGGTGGATTCGTTGGCAGGGTTGTCTGGACTGACGAAAGTGCCTTTACGATAGCCGTGATACTGCTGGGTATAATGCCAAAGGAGGAAGCGCACGTCCTCAAGGTTCACCTCATCGTCGTAATAATGATCGTCCGGAGTGTAGAAGGGAAGGTATTTGCCGTATAGCTCCTTATGGGTAAGGATGAAGGCACGCCAAAGCCCCATGCCGGAGATCACGTCTTCGAAGTAGGCGGCCATGCGGATACAGATCTGCTTTGTTTCCTCGCCCTCGAAGGAGTTTACCAACTCGGTCTTCTCCATGATATCGTAGATACGGTTCGCTATTCCGGTATAATAGGAATCCACGGGAGTGCTTTGTTTATAGGGATGCAACTGCAACCAGTCTTTCGGGAAAATTTTAATGTTCTTCATGTTATTAAATGTCTTTATGCATTCAGGAGTGCAAATGTAGTAAAAATACGTTAGCTATGTCAAACGATAAGGAAAAGTTGCGGTCTTAAAAATGTAACATTTGTAGTCTTTATTGTTATCGGATCTAAACATCTTTGAAATATCGCCCCCGTACTTTCGCGTCGAAATCAAAGATGAAATAATAAGTAGTAAGATAATGGGAAAGAGTTTAAGGGGCAAAAGATTGAAAAGGTTAGGGCTTTTCTGGGTGGGAGTTTTCCTGTCATTCTCTCTATGGGCACAAACAGGGGTTATTTGCGGGACGGTTACGGACGCAAAGATAAAAGAACCGTTGATCGGCGCCTCGGTTGTGATCGAGGGGACTACGGTTGGCGCTATCACGGATATAGACGGTAATTTCCGTATCGAGAACGTGAAACCAGGTACTTATACGGTAGCCGCCTCTTACGTGTCGTACCAAACGCAAACGGTAAAGGATGTTCCGGTAGTCGCACGCCAAGAGGCGGTGTTGAATATCGAGCTTTCCGACGCTAACCTCCAATTACAGAATGTGGTCGTAGTGGCCCAACGGAAATTGGGAACCGAGATGGCCGTATTAAATACCGTACGCAAGAGCCTTCCGGTCGTGAATGGTATCTCCGCCCAGCAAATCAGTAAAACACAGGATAGCGATGCCGCCGAGGTACTACGCCGTATCCCGGGAATCACCATCGTGGACGACCGTTTCATCGTGGTCCGGGGTCTGGCGCAACGTTATAATAATGTATGGCTGAACAATGCCACGACCCCTTCCAGCGAGACGGACAGCCGTGCCTTCTCGTTCGATGTGCTTCCTTCTTCCTTGATCGATAACATGATGAT
>OGOX01001224.1_pt1 | contig 17087 bp, 17 predicted proteins | sample 1552761 | NCBI WGS metagenome assembly OGOX01 (sample SAMEA2580212, study PRJEB22360) | human gut metagenome | biome: human gut; feature: human-associated habitat; material: faeces | place: Denmark | collected 2008/2010
AGAAAAGGAAAATAAAAATGCAGAACAAAACAGCTTATACCGCCATTGAAGAAATGGGCAAAATCAATATGAAAACTTACGGCATGGAAAGACCTTATCCCACAAGTGCGGGTATGTTTGAATTTAAAAACCAACGTTTTTGGGAGAAAGACGCAAGAGGAAAAAGAGAAATATCTTGTAAGCGTTCTGAGCTTGAGGCGCATGCTGTAAACTTTATTAGGAACCGCTGTGTAGGTCTTCGTTTCAAGAAAGACGACAGACATATAAACTTAAAGGATTCTGACGGAAAAAGTCTTAAACCTAATCAGATCCCTTACAATATGGAAATGGATATTGACAGGAGATGTCTTGAAGTCGCAATACATCGTTTTCTCGAGTCGGGAGTTGCCAAAGATGCTTTCGATATCTATTACATATTTCTTGAAATGTTTATAAGCTCTTACGGTAGCACAAGGGAAATGATCGAAATGCTGTCCGAATTTGAAACAAATGCAAGTTCACTTCTTATGAAGCACAGGGATCATTACTCACACTCCGTATATGTATTTTTAATCGGTCTGGCATATTATGATTCAAGCGAAAGCTACCGTGAAGAATACAAAAAGCATTACAAAGACCTTTTGCCGCTTGATAATCTGACAGAAAGCGAGGAGGATCTTGCGGCGCATTTTCTTAAATACTGGGGTATTTCAGCTTTATTTCATGATATCGGTTATCCGTTTGAACTTTCGTTTGAACAGGTAAAAAGCTATTTCAAAAACAATATAAACTATGTTCCGTTTGTAATGTACAATATGAACAATTACCTTGTCAGTGAGGCTACATATCACATTCCGAAAATGGAAAAAGAGCTTGAAGAAGCAAAGAAGCGGTTATCCGAAAATGACAGCGGCATTAACGAAAAGGATATAAACAATTACAAAAGAATCGTTGAAAGCTATCCCGATAAAATGAACACATTAAAGCGGCAACAGCAAGAGGCTGAGGCAAAGCTTAAAAAAATGCTTCCTGTCGGATATAATGAAAACGTCGGCGACGATCTGTATATTTATCTTGCGGATGCTCTTGAACAGTGTCTTGGCACACGGTATGAAGATTCAAAAATGTATAAGGCTTATCTTGAGAAAAATCCCGGAAAGAAATACAGGGATTATCTTGAAAATGTACTTTCTGAAAGAAACGACCCGTCAAAGTGCAACGGTTTTATAGACCATGCTTTTTTCAGTGCGGTAATGCTGACGGTAAATCTGCTGAAAACGGTTGATCTCGACAAAATCAACATGATGTACACTAACGCAATAACCGCTATTCTTCTTCATAACAGTTTCTACAAATTCTCGGTAACCAATTACAAATCACCGTATAACAATGCTCATCGCTTTACGGTTGACATAAGCCCTCTCGCCTTTCTGCTCATGCTCTGTGATGAGATACAGTGCTGGGACAGAACTTCATACGGTAAAAATTCAAGGGGTCAGATACACCCGATGAATTGCCGCATTTCATTCAAAGGCGACAAGATGGATGCTGTGTATGTATTCGATTCCAAATATTTCAACAAAGACGAAAACGGAAATCTTTCACTTAAAGAAGAATATGCCGGAGTTAAAGGAACGTACAGTAAAATTGCAGGTGACAACGAATTTCTTAAAGATATAGAAAGTATCGTGAGCATCAACGGCGACAACAGCTTCGGTAGTGGGGCAGCAAAAACAGAACTCTCCGTCAGTATGGTGGCTGAAACAGACAACCGATACAGAAGAACTTATCTTTCCTCAAGCAATTTCCTGCACCTTTATACTATGGCTTATAAAGTTCATCAGATGAATCACCCGGAGATAAGCGACGAGGAAATGGAGCAGAAATTCAACGAGCTTTCTCTTGAGTATAAAATGACTCATATCGGAAGAGCAAAGAAGTATGCTCGCTATCTTCATGAAATAAATTGCTTCTATTCGGACAAACAACCGGATTTTGAGGTAGTAAACGAGATAACCGATGATGATAAGAATACAGACAATGCACTTGACAGAATCGGTGAACTGGAGCATGACAGATGGTGCTTTGATCACTACGCAATGGGCTGGATTGCCGGAAAAGATTATGATATTGCTGACGACAAGGCAGTTGCAAGAGAAAGGATGCGTATCCACAAGGATATGATTGATACGTCAGAGGGATATTCTCAAGAGAAAGCAATCCGACATTATCATGAGAGTCTTGACGACACGGACAGAAAAAAAGACAAAAGACCCATAAACAATTTCCTTAAAGTACTCGCCAGAGATGATGGCATAAGAGTATACAGACTGGATTTAAAGGAGAACGGAAACAATGAGTGAAAATAAAGTAAAAACTTACGACGAAAGCTATATGGATGAACTGGAAATTACTACAGCAGATGACTTATACAAAAACGAAAATGAAGGATTTGTGTTTATAAGCTATTGCAGTAAAAATAAAGGAACTGTTTTCCGTGATGTCGTTATTCCTATGCAGAAAAAATACGGACTGCGAGTATATGCGGATAAAGCATTTGACTACAAAAACGATGAATGGGTTAATCAGATGCAGGAAAATTTGGCAGCGAGCCAGGCTGTATTAATATTTGTCAGCAATGAGTATGTTTGCAGTTACGCTTGTTTTCTTGAAGTGCTTACCGCCGTTCAAGAAGATATACCTATATTACCCATTTATATAGATGAAAATCCTATAGCGGGCGACAGCGAAAAGGTTTTAAGTATTTCTAACAACACAAGGGGAGCATTTGAAGATATAGCAAATCAATTAAACATAAAACTGCTATTGGAAAATAAAATCGGAACCCCAAGCAAAGAATTGTTAAACGTCATGGCAGGTTATTTAAAGCTAAAAAACCCAATACAGAATAATAAACTAAAGGAGAAATTATTATCTCAGAAATTTACCGGTATGCTGAAAGAACTGGCACCGATCAAGCATAGTATTAATAAAAGCCGTGACGCTCTCATTTCCTGTATCAACGACACAATAAAGAGCAAAAATTGCCCCGTTTTCAGTGAACTTCCTGTTAAGGAGAGCAAAACAAAAGAAAGCAAAGCTGTAAAAGCAACCGATACGGTAAACGTAAAAACTGCCGTGACGAAAAAACCGATACAGAAAAAAGAAGAGGCTTCTACCGATGTAAAGACTGACATTATCGAAAAGGCAGAAAGTGCAGATGCTGTGAAAAAAGGCATTGAGATATATTCCGTATGCGGCAAAGAATTTACCGGTAATCAGTCTAAGATGATGATAGACGTTATGAAATACATAATAGAAAATCATTTTGATATGCTCGATATACTTGAACAAAAGCTTACCAGCGTGTCAAAGAAGGCTATCAGTGAGCTTAAAAAAGCAGGCGTCAATTATTTCAACACCGGCAGTGAGTTCACATATCAGGGACAGATTTATTCTGTCGGTACTTCCTATGACCGCAGTGCAAAGATGAGTCAGATAAGAAATGCAATTATGCTCACAGGAGAAAACCCGAGTGATTTTATCGTTGACGGTCTGTTTAACGAACAACAGCTTGAAAAGGCTATGCTTTGTTATAATAACGTTAACAACTCGGATTCAAGCGAAGAAGTTGCAGCTATTGCAAGAAAGCAAGGTGATGAAGTTTATAAAATCGGAAATCAGGAGTTTACCGGTAATCAGTCTAAGATAATGACAGATGCCATGAAAAAACAGTTTGAAATGGCTATACTTCGTAATAATAACGCTAACAACCCGGATTCAAGCAAAGAAGTTGCCGCTATTGCAAGAAAGCAAGGCGATGAAGTTTATAGAATCGGCAATCAGGAGTTTACCGGTAATCAGTCTAAGATGATGACAGATGCCATGAAATATATCATAGAAAAACATTTTGATATGCTCGATATACTTGAACAAAAGCTTACCAGCGTGTCAAAGAAACCTATCAGTGATCTTAAAAAAGCAGGCGTCAATTATTTCAACAGCGGCAGTGAGTTCACATATCAGGGACAGATTTATTCTGTGGGTACATCTTATGGACGTAACGAAAAACTCGCACAAATCAGAAATGCTATTATGCTGACCGGAGAAGAACCTCAGAAATTCGACATTAACGGACTTTTCAATGAAAAACAGTTTGAAGAAGCCGAGATGCGTTATTACGAATTATTTAATGAAATGGCGGAAGAATAAATCGATATGTCTATTCCGTAGATGAAGATATAATAGGAACCCGACGACATAGCCGTCGGGTTTCTGCTTGTTGAAAAAGTACGCTTTTAATTGACGTGCTATTACTTTTTTATCAGCATTCATACAGTTGTGATGATAATTGTTCTCCGACATCGAGAATTATGTTCTGTTTACTATGTAGGTGCGGTTTATATTCAGTCAGAGTTCGATTTAATAACATTTTTCCCGACAAAAGAAAGAGGTGATAAGTAGTGAAACCATATATAGTTCAATTAGAAATCGATGACCGTAAATCTATTGTATATTGCAAGGATGGGGCAATATACAAAGGGCGATGCATCGGTGATTGTATTGTTACAAATGATGACGGTGAAGATGAAGACGGTATTCGTTATCAAACTAATGACGGATATGAAATTCTTTTAATAGATGATGACATTGAATCCGTCAAATTTATTGATTAAGCACCATTTCAAGAGTGTTTTTCTTATGGTAAAAAGGAGATAGGGTTTCATATTACGTTTAAACAGCACTTTCACGGTGCTGTTTCTATATTACCCGTTTTACAAAAAGAAAAATCGTTATGGATGAAAAAACCACAACATCGGAGCCTTGCAAACGCCGAAATAGGCGTTGATACAGAGCATCTGGGCGATATAATTCAGAGTGCATATATGCAGACGGTTTTCGATGTGACGAAGGGTGCGGATTATCGTGCGGCTTTTGATTTAATTCCCGAAAGCCGTGTTAAAGCTATCCTGTCTACTAACTGGAGCGGACAAATGTTCTCCGAACGTGTCTGGGATAACACAAACGCACTTGCAGACGGGCTGAAGCACGATATGCTTGTGGGCATTATGGCAGGAAAGTCCGAGCAGCATATGGCGGACGATATAATGAACCGCTGCGGTGTCGGTGCTTTCGAGGCACGCAGGCTTGTCCGGACGGAAACCACCTGCGTTGCGAATATGGCGGAGCTGTATGGCTACAAGGAGCTTGACATTGACGAATACGAGTTTTCCGCCTGTCTTGACAGCCGCACAAGCGATCTATGCCGTGAGCTTGACGGTAAGGTGTTCAAGCGTAACAGTGCACAGGCAGGTGTAAATCTTCCGCCTATGCACCCGTTCTGCCGTTCTACAACGCTCCCTGTTCTGCCGAGCGAGGAGGATCTTGACAAAGAACTTGCCGGGCTTTACGACCCTAAGACAAAGCAGATATACACGCCGAATACCGACAGTCACGCTAAAATTGATGATGCGGGCTTGCAAAGCGGCGATGAGGGTGATATAATAACAGAAAAGCGTCAAAAGTCCGGTAAAGGCAGAGGCGGAAATCCATATCACGCCGCAAACGGTAAGTTTACAAATGCGCCGGGCGGGAAAACAAGAGAGAAAATCAAGGAAATCAAGGTTAATGATGATGGCACGGTAACAACCGTTTCGGAGGTATTGCCTAAAACAAAATATGCGCCGTCACCGCAGAGAAATCACAAAGGCGTACAAGTGAGCCAAAACAGATACGGTAAATTGTGTTCAGCATTTAAGGAACGCTATCCTAACGCTACCAAAGGCTCAAAAGGCGTAATTTACGACGATAAGTATGCGTATAAAGCTGAAGCGGATGATAAAGGCGGAATCATTATAACTCATAAACGAATATTGAAGTAGGTGACAGGCAGATGAATAAAAGTAAATTTGAAAAATATAACACTCCTTTTCAGCGATTGTTACGAAATATGTTTGCTGATAGTATAAAAGACGAATGGAAAACGAATGAAGAAAGAGACTTATTTGATAAATTTTTCTTTTTGCTCGGTGCGGCGGAACAGTACGAGGTTGAAGAGGAAATGACTGAGTATATTAAGGTTCATCCTGATGTAACTATTGACGAACTGGACGATTATTTCGAAGAAATTGTTCCTCCGGGCTTACCTCCCTGCGCTTCTGAATGGGAAGATGACGAGGATGAAGAATGAAATTGAATATGACGACCGCTCTTAACAAGGGCGGTTTTCTTATACCCGTGTGCAATCAATTGCACTTTATTTTAACTTGCACGGTACGCACTAATGATATAACAAACGGCTATATCAAGCCAAATTTTAACTTGAAGAGTTTATTTTAAATTACGGCTGAATTTTAGCACTAACTTTGCAAAAACAGCCGTTTTTTGTGAAGTTCGGAGCAAATACATGCAAACTTAATAATTTTACCGCCCCGAAAGGAGCGGTATTTTTTATACCCAAAATCAAAGAAAGCGAGGTAAAGCAATGGAACCCGAAAAGAAAACTCCCGAAGAGGAGAAGAAGCCCGCTCCCGCAGCGGAGCAGAAGGACGAGCCCAAGCCCGCCGAAAACAAGCAGACGGACGATAACGGCACGGTAGAGAAGACACCGGTAATAAACAAACAAACCGCATAAAAATGCGGTTTGAAAGAAATATGGTCGAGGTGACAAGATTTGAACTTGCGACCTCTGCGTCCCGAACGCAGCGCTCTACCAAACTGAGCCACACCTCGATGTTATCCCTCTTTTTCAAGAGGGAATAGTATTCAATTAATATTCTACGCCGTAAGTGCTGCGGTACTGCTTCATAGCATCAAGGTACTGCTTGCCCTCGATAACGCCGTTCTCAATGGCACTGATTATGTCATTGATATTAACAATCGAGTAAACCTTTACGCCGAAATCCTTGTCGGCAGACTGTACTGCACTTAAATCACTGTCAAGTGCTTTTTCCATACGGTCAACTGTTATTACCATTGCCGTTATATTTACATCAGCCGCACCCTTGAGCTTGGGAAGAACTTCTCTTAAAGCCTTGCCTGATGTCATTACATCTTCTATGATAACTACCTTATCGCCGTCGGCAAGCTGTTTTCCTACAAACATACCGCCTTCGCCGTGATCCTTGACCTCTTTTCTGTCAAAGCAGTAGCTTGCATCAACGCCGAACTTGTTGAACAGTGCCACACAAGCACTTACCGAAAGGGGAATGCCCTTATAGGCAGGTCCGAACAGTACATCGGCTTCAATGCCGTTATCGTGGATGCACTCTGCATAGAACTCGCCAAGCTTCGCAAGCTGTGCACCGGTCTTGTAGTTGCCTGTGTTTATGAAGTAAGGAGCTTTTCTGCCACTCTTGAGTGTGAACTCGCCGAATGTAAGAACTCCGCTGTCAACCATGAATTTAATAAAGCTCTCTTTATACGTCATACTGTTCTCCTTCTCGGCAGTTTCTCAAAAACTTAACGCTATATATTATAGCATATCAATTTTGCCTTGTCAAGCCTTTCCGGTAAAATCATCAAAAGTGAGTTTTTTAAGCTCGTCACATACTATATCGGAAATTCTGGCAAACGCTATGCGATAATTGCAAGGAAGACCGTTTTCGGCACGATTGCAGTTATAATGCCCGTCAAGGCAACGGCTGAACATATATGTACCCTCTACCGCCTCGACCACGTCATACAGCGATAATTCAGACGGCGACCTGCCAAGTTCATATCCGCCCTTAGTGCCTTTGTACGAGTTTACAATACCGGCATTTCCCAGCTTTCGAAGAATCTTCATAGCAAATGTCTGCGGCACATAGGTCTTTTCGGAAATCGCTTTTGCATCGAATCTGCCGTCATTCTTTACCATAAAATCAACTATCCTGATAGCATAGTCGGTTTCCAGAGTAATGTGCATTTCTTACTCCTTATCAGTCCAGAAAATCCTTCAGCTTCTTGCTTCTTGAAGGGTGTCTCAGCTTTCTTAAAGCCTTTGCTTCTATCTGTCTGATACGCTCTCTTGTAACGTCAAATTCTTTGCCTACTTCTTCAAGAGTTCTCGGTCTGCCGTCTTCAAGACCGAATCTCAGACGAAGAACCTTTTCTTCACGGGGAGTAAGCGTACCGAGAATTTCGCTCAGCTGTTCCTTGAGAAGCGTTCTTGATGCCGCTTCTGCAGGTGCAGGTGCATCCTCATCGGGAATGAAGTCGCCTAAGTGGCTGTCTTCTTCTTCACCGATAGGGGTTTCAAGCGAAACGGGATCCTGAGATATTCTGAGTATTTCTCTTACTCTGTCAACTGTGATTCCGAGTCTGTCCGCAATTTCCTGAGGTGTAGGCTCGTGACCGTTTTCGTGCAGGAGCTGGCTTGAAACCTTCTTTACCTTTGTTATGGTTTCAACCATATGAACGGGGATTCTGATAGTTCTTGCCTGGTCTGCAATAGAACGTGTGATTGCCTGTCTTATCCACCATGTAGCGTAGGTCGAGAACTTGTATCCCTTTGTATAATCAAACTTTTCAACTGCCTTGATAAGTCCGAGATTACCTTCCTGGATAAGATCGAGGAACTGCATACCTCTGCCGACATATCTTTTTGCGATGCTTACAACAAGTCGCAGGTTTGCTTCGCTCAGACGCTTTCTTGCATACTTATCGCCCTGTGCCATACGGGTAGCAAGCTCAATTTCTTCTTCCGCTGTCAGCAGAGGCACTCTGCCTATCTCCTTGAGATAGATTTTAACAGGGTCGTCTATAGCGATGCCTTCAGATGAAAGAGAAGACTCGAAATCGTCGCTGTCGGTAAAGTCAAGCGCACTGTCAAGGTCTTCATCCGCAGAGAAGTCATCGACGATCTCGATATTGCTGCTTTCAAAATCGTCATAGAGCTTGTTGATTTCATCGGCATCAAAGTCAAGCTCCTCAAGCACATCGGTTATCTCCTTCGTTGTGAGCTTACCGTTCTGCTTACCGTGATTAATGAGTTCGTTTATTTTGCTGTCTGCCATATTTATCGTTCCTTTCAAAACCTTCCGGTCATGATTTATTGTTTTTTATTTTGTCAGCGAATTGCCTTAGTTCGTCCTCCGACATATCCGCAACACTTTTTGATTGCTTCTTATCTCTGTATTTTATCAGCACATTCAGATAATCGTTCAGCCGTTCTACGCTGAATGGCAAATTATTGTTTTCGTGTATCAGCTTGTATATTGACGCAACTTCCTCCGCAGAATATCTATCGGCAAGCATTGAAACGTCATTTGAAAGTCCGCAGGAAATCATTGCCGTGAGATCGATAAACAGCCGTTTGTTGAACTCCGTAACAAAATCATCGGAGCTTATTTTATCGGTTATTTTTTTCAGAGCGTCGGGCGAGTGGAACAGATATGCTATGATACCCCGTTCCGCCTGTGTTTCAGCAGGATAGCGTGACGCTTCCGGATTAATCTTATCTCTGTTTACCGAGCCGTTAAGTATCGCACGGCGATTATCCTTTTCCCGTGTCTTGTTTCTCTTTGAGATAATCTGATTTACAGCTATGTCTACATTTGCACGGTTTACATCGCATTCCTGTGCTATAGTCGAAATGTACACGGCACGGTCGATGGGGCTGTTTATATTTGCTATAAAGCTGACCGCTTTTTTTAGATATTCCGATTTTCCGCCGGGTGCGGAGAGGTCTGTCTCTGAGCGTATTTTTTTAAGCTCGTAATCCATTCCCGACTGACTGCCGTCAATCAGAAGTTGGAATGCCTCTTTGCCGAACTTTTTGATATATTCGTCGGGGTCTTTTGCACCCTGCATAGTCAGCACGTTTGCGGAAATTCCTACCTTGTCAAGAATATTCATCGCTCTTGCGGTAGCTTTCTGTCCTGCGGCATCGCTGTCATACGCAAGAATGACTTTTTTGAAGCCGAGATTTGCAATGTTCCTTGCGTGAGAATCCGTTATGGCCGTACCGCAGGTCGCAACGGCGTTTTTAAAGCCCGCCTGATACATTGAAATGACGTCAAGGTTTCCCTCGCACATTATCAGAACGCTTTCGCCCGCATTTTTTGCGTGGTTAAGGCTGTACAGGAATGTACTTTTATTATATACCGCAGTCGCCTTTGTATTAAGGTACTTTCTGTTATCGTCGCCACCGATGACACGGCCGGAAAAACCGACGATATTGCCTCTGACATCAATAAACGGGAACATTACCCTGTACTTGAAAAAGTCAAAGTAATTACCGCTTTTTGATGATTTTGAAAGCAGTGACGCTTCTTCCATCTCGGAATCGCTGTATCCAAGCGAATTCATATGTTTTTTCAGCGAATCCCATGTATCGGGCGCATAGCCAAGACCGTATGTCCTTATCGTGTGGTCTGTTAGACCTCTGCCGTATAAGTAATCAAGGCCTTCCTTGCCGGCAGGGGAGTACAGATATTTATGAAAGAACCTACCTGCCTCACGGTTCATTTCATAAGCCCTTGTACGCCTTTTTATGCCGTTGTCGCCTTCCTCGTCAGGCATAGCTATACCTGCACGCTGAGCTAAAAATTTCACACTTTCCATATAGTCGAGATGCTCATAGAGCCGTATGAAATTTATAACATCGCCTGCCGCTCCGCAGCCGAAGCAGTAAAAACTCTGCGTGGCCATATATATATGACAGGAAGGTGTTTTTTCCGAGTGGAAGGGGCAGTTGCAGACATAATCCGTACCTGACTTTTTCAGTGGTACATACGATGAGATCACATCATATATATCGTTGCTTTCTTTGATATTTAAAAGAAAGTCTTCCGATAAACGCATCGTTCTTCCTTTCTTTGAAAACTGTTAATAAGACCAGCTTTTCGGAATGCAAAGTTCCTTGAAGTAGTCAACTGCAAAGTCATCCGTCATTCCGCTTATGAAGTCGCATACCGCACGTTCAAGCCCGTATTCTTTTGCGAAGCCGACATAAAGCTCCGGCATTTTCTCGGGGGAACCGATGAAATACTTATACAGATATTCAACTATGTGGCAGGCCTTGCCTTTTTCGGCGTTCGTACTCGGTGCGAAATAAACCTTGTCGAACATGAATTTCCGCAGCTCATCGTGTGCCTGTCTTGTAGCTTCATCGTATTGTATAAGATCTGTGCTGTTTGCGATTATTGATTTTATCAGAGTGGTTATTCTCTCACTTTTGCTTTTGCCAAGCACCTCTATAGGTCCTTTCGGCAAATCCTCCTGTCTTAGAACACCGCCTCTTATCGCATCCTCAATGTCGTGATTTATGTACGCTATCTTGTCGCTGAATTTTACGACCTGACCTTCAAGCGTTTTAGCGGTAGCGTTGGTGTGGCAAAGGATGCCGTCAATCACTTCGCTTGTAAGATTAAGCCCCTGACCGTTCTTTTCAATCACCTCGACTACTCGCTTGCTCTGCTCGTAATGCCTGAAATGGTCGGGAACAAGCTGATCCAGTGTTCTCTCTCCGTCATGTCCGAAGGGAGTATGTCCAAGATCGTGACCGAGCGCTATAGCTTCCGTAAGATCCTCGTTGAGTCTTAATGCTCTTGCTATCGTTCTGGCAATCTGCGATACCTCAAGGGTATGCGTAAGACGTGTTCGGTAGTGGTCTGATTTCGGTATCAGAAAAACCTGCGTCTTGTGCTTGAGCCGTCTGAAAGAATTGCAGTGGATTATTCTGTCACGATCCCTTTGAAATTCCGTGCGTATATCACACGGAGGCTCATATACCTTTCTGCCCTTCGTAGCTGTGCTTTTGCAGGCGTAGGGCGAAAGCGTCAGATTTTCAATTTCTTCGGTTACCGTGCGTGGTGATTTACCGTTATTTGAGTCCAAATATCACACGACCTTTCCGTCAACGACAAATCGAAGATGAGCAACCGTCCGGCTGTTCATCTTCCGAAATAATATACTTTAAAATATGAAAAAAGTCCTTTATTTTTTTATTTTTGTTTAAAATTCGACATATCCGCTTTTCAGCTTCTCGATTTTGACCTTGCCGTTGCACCTGTCGATAAGCTTTGCCGTAAGACTTTCTGTAAACTCGGTTTTTACATCGGCATAGATACACACGCTGTCTGTAAATTCTGTGTCACGGATAATCGACTCAAATTCAGGCAACACAGAATTGACTATACCGTACATAGTATAGTCGCAGCTTATTTTAAGGCTGTCCGCTACCTCCATATTTACAATTTCGGCATTTGCAAGGGCCATTGACGCACCTTTTGAGTAAGCGTGGACCAGCCCTCCCGTACCGAGCAGAATCCCTCCGAAATAACGGGTCACAACGCATACAACATCTGTTATGCCGTTTTTGGAAAGAACGTCATAAATGGGCATACCCGCAGTACCGCCCGGCTCGCCGTCATCGCTGTGTCTGCCGGTATTGTTGTTGCGAAGAATATAGGCATAGCAGTTGTGGGTGGCTTTTCTGTGCATCGCTCTTATTTCGTTTATGAAGCCTATTGCTTCTTCCTCTGTTCCGGCAGGCGAAATGTATCCGATAAATTCTGATTTTTTCTCGGTAAAAGACGCTTCAGTGCGGTTTCTTATCGTCTTGTAGCTCAATATACGCCTCTGTCAGTTTTTGCTGTCTTTAAGCGACGCTCTTGTCTTTCTTACATCGGTAAGGTTCGAGGTGAGAAGCTCGTCAACTCTGCTGAGCATACTTTCAACATATTTGTTGGTCGCACTTTTGATCTCTTTGGACTTTGTCTGCGCCGAGGTGAGTATCTCGTGAGCCCTGTTCTGCGCCTGCTTTGTGATAACTTCCTCGGATACCATAGCTTTTGCTTTTTCTTCGGCTTTTCTGATTATGCTTTCGGCTTCTGCCTTAGCATCGTTAATAATCACTCTGCGGTCGTTTACAAGTGCCTGTGCCTGTTTAATTTCGCCGGGGAGGTTCAGCCTTACCTGTCTGATAAGATCTCTGAACTGCTCAACGTCAATAAGGGATTTACCTCTTGTCAGGGGAACGTTCTTTGATTTGTCAAGCTCAATGTCCATTGCCTCAAGAATTTCTTCAATGCTCATTTTAATACCATCCTTTCAAACATCTGATTTATTTTTACGAAATATAATTCGTCAGTATCTTTTCAGCCTTTCGTTTATTCTGTCAAGTATGCACTCCGGAACGAAATCGCTTATATCTCCGCCGAACATCGCTATCTGCTTTACCATACTGGATGACAGATAGGTATATTCGCTTTTCGAAGTCAGGAATATCGTTTCGGCTTTGTAGCACAGCTTTCTGTTGGCCTGTGCCATCTGGAATTCATATTCGAAGTCAGAAATAGCACGAAGCCCTTTTACGATAACATCTGCGTTATGCTCGTTGAAATAGTCGATGAGAAGTCCTTCGTTGCTGTCGACTTCAACATTTCCTATGCCTTCCGCCACAACGCTCTCACGCAGGAACTGTTTTCTTTCTTCTATTGTAAAGCTGCACGGCTTGAGCGGATTTACCGACACAAGCACGATTACTTTATCAAACAGCTTTGACGCTCTTGAAATAATCTCAAGATGACCATACGTTACGGGGTCAAAGCTACCGGGATATATAGCTGTTTTCATATTTTATTCCTCGTCTTCCGTCTGTGGTTTTCTGTAGAATGTAAGTGCGGTTTTGCCGTATTTTTTTGATTTTGTAATGACAAATCCGTTTATTTCTTCGGGTAATCTGCAGCCCGGTTCATGCTCGCATATTATTACGCCTGTATCCTTCATTTTTTCGGTAAGAGCCGGCAGAGAACGCTGTATAAGGCTTTTCTCATACGGCGGGTCGAGCAGGGCAATGTCAAATTTCTCTCCGGTGGTTCTTAAGAACGCGGAGTTGGGCATATTGACAATCTCGCACTGACTTTCAAAGCCGACGTGGGCTACATTCTGCTTTATGAATTTTATCGAATTCTGACTGCTGTCCACAAGATACGCTTTTTTAGCGCCCCTGCTTACAGCCTCTATTCCAAGCTGACCGGAGCCTGAAAATAAATCAAGCACAATGCTTCCTTCTGTTTCAAACTGTATAGCGCTGAATATTGCTTCTTTTACGCTGTCCTTTGTGGGCCGCACATCAAGTCCTTCGGGTGCAATCAGCTTTCTGCCTCTTGCCGTTCCTGTGATTACTCTCATCTTATTTCCTTTCCTTTGTCAATCAAAAATTCTCTTTAATAAAATCGTATATTTCTATTGCTTTTTCTTCTTTGACTTTAGCTACAGATGCAATCTCATCTGGAGATGCGTCCTTGAGTGCCTGCTTTGTCTTGAAATGCTTTATCAGAGCGAGTGCCTTTGCCTCTCCTATGCCTTTGATTTTTGTCAGTTCCAGTTCATAAGTCTTTTTCTTATGCGTCTGCTGCTGGAATGAAAGCGAGAAGCGGTGAACCTCGTCCTGGATGTTTGTCATCAGCGAGAACAGCTTTCTGTTGGCGTTTATCTGTATTTCTTCACCCTGCGCCGCAATCGCTCTTGTGCGGTGCTTATCGTCCTTTACAAGTCCGTATAGCGGTATTGAAACATTCATACTGTCAAGCACCTGCTGTACAGCGTGTACATGACCTTTTCCACCGTCGAGAAGAATAAGGTCGGGCAGCGGCGCAAAACTCTCGTCACCGTCAAGATAACGCTGTATGCGTCTTTGCAATACCTCCTGCATACACGCATAGTCGTTCTGACCGATAACGTTCTTGATCGTGAATTTCCTGTAGCCTGCCTTATACGGTCTGCCGTTGCGGTACACTATCATACCGCCGACCCTGCTGTCCTCTCCGAGATTTGATATATCGTAGCTTTCGATAACTGTCGGTATCTTAGGTAAGCCCAGCAGCTTTGCAAGATCCTCCAGTGCGTTTATTTCCTTTACCGTTCTGCCGACCTTCATCGAAAGGTACTCAGAGGCGTTCTGCTTAGCTAAAAGCACCCTTGACAATCCTTCGCCCCGCTGAGCCACCGTGACAGTAACCTTATGTCCGCAAAGAGCGGAGAAGTATTCTTCGAGGATTGCACTGTCCTCCATTTCCTTGTCTATATAAATCTGTTTCGGTATCGCATCTGTCCTTGCACTGTAGTATTCGACCAGAAAATCCGAACGCATCTGACCGGGGTCATATTCGTCACCGATGAAGAAATTCATCTTGTCGGTTATTCTTCCGCCACGGTAGCACATAACAGCAATACTTGCAAGTTCAACGTTCTGAGCCAGTGCTACAACGTCAAAATCGTATGTCTTGTCGGAGAATATATCCTGACCGTCCTTCATTTTCTCAATTGCGTTTATACGGTCACGGAGTTTTGCGGCTTTCTCAAACTCAAGATTCTCCGATGCTTCGTACATCTGCTCGGTAAGACGTTCTACGCTCGCCTTACTGCCGTTTTGCATATACTCTATTGCAGAGTGTATAAGGCTGTTGTATTCGTCCTGCTTTATCTTGCCGGTACAAACACCCATACATCTTTTTATATGATAATTAAGGCATGGACGCTCTTTCCTGAAATCTCTCGGAAAGACCTTGTGACAGGACGGAAACATAAAGATTCTGTTGACCTCATCGACCGCCTGCTTTGCGGTAAATCCGCTCGTGAACGGGCCGAGATACTCCGCATTCTTATCGTTGCAGTTAAGCGCATAAGAAATTCTCGGATATGGCTCTTTTGTGATTTTTATATAATTGTAGCCCTTATCGTCCTTTAGCAGTATATTATATTTGGGATTGTACTGCTTTATCAGACTGCATTCAAGAACAAGTGCGTCAAGCTCGCTCGGTGTGACGATAAAGTCGAAATCATAGATATTTTCGACCAGCTTCCTTGTCTTTGCATTATGGCTCTCAAGCGCATGAAAATATGTTGTTACACGGTTCTTCAGGGCTTTTGCCTTACCGACGTAGATTATCCTGCCCGTCTTGTCTTTCATAAGATAGACACCGGGGGACAGCGACAGCTTATTCGATTTATCTCTTAAAAAGCCAAGTCTATCGTTCAATGGTCACACACTCCGGAAAATCAGATAAATTATCCATATAGATATTTATATTGTATCATTTTTTATGTCCGATTACAAGTAGTTTTTGAAAATATTGACGAATAACGGCGCAATATGTTTTTCCGCCTTTTTAAAAAATGCTTTGACTTTTAGAGCCGAGTGGTGTATAATAGCAAGAGATATATTTTTTATCCTGAAAAGAGAGGTTTATTTTATGAGAGCAGTAGTTGCGGTTATTGGTAAAGATACAGTAGGTATTCTCGCTAAGGTAAGTAATATCTGTGCGGAGTGCAATGCAAACGTTATGGACGTTACACAGACGATAATGCAGGATCTTTTTGCTATGACAATGCTTATTGACATAACAAAGTGTTCCGTTGATTACAACGTACTTGCAGACAAGCTGAAAGAAGCCGGAAACGATATGGGTCTTCAGATACACGTTATGCATGAAGATATTTTCAATTCGATGCACAATATATAATTACATACGGGAGAAACTAAATGTTCAATTCAAAAGATATTCTTGAAACCATCAAGATGATACAGGAAGAAAATCTTGACATCCGTACTATCACAATGGGTATCTCGCTTCTTGACTGTATCGACAGCGATATAGACAAATCCTGCGAAAAGGTATATGAGAAGATGATGCGTGTTGCTGAGCATCACGTTGAAACAGGTGAGATAATAGAAAAGCGCTACGGTATTCCGATAATCAACAAGCGTCTTTCGGTAACACCCATCTCGATGCTTGCGGCAGCCGCAAAGGGAAGCCCCGTAAAGTTTGCAAAAACTCTTCAGAGAGTAGCAGAGGGTACGGGCGTAAACTACATCGGCGGTTATTCCGCACTTGTTCAGAAGGGTTTTGCGGCAGGCGACCTTGAACTTATAAACTCTATACCCGAAGCGCTTGCAGAAACATCAAACGTATGTTCTTCGGTCAATGTCGGCTCTACAAGAGCGGGTATCAATATGGATGCTGTTGCTCTTATGGGTAAGATTATCAAGCAGGCTTCTGAAGCAACTAAGGATAACCATTGTTTCGGCGCCGCAAAGATAGTGGTTTTCTGCAATGCCGTTGAGGATAATCCTTTTATGGCAGGGGGGGTCCCCCGGGGCGGGGGGGCGCGATTTCCTC